>Ga0209048_10003776_pt1 | contig 14641 bp, 11 predicted proteins | sample FrelakmetCRP12CR_FD_187146 | JGI IMG/M metagenome (GOLD analysis project Ga0209048, IMG submission 187146) | Freshwater lake sediment microbial communities from the University of Notre Dame, USA, for methane emissions studies - CRP12 CR (SPAdes)... | ecosystem: Environmental > Aquatic >... | reverse complement strand
CTTCAGTGTACGACGGCTGTCCACGTCAAGATATCGGCGTCTCATGGAGATCCTCCGGGGTATGACAGCTTTCAACCGGCTAGCGCAATCACGTCAATCTCCACCAGCACATCTTTGGGCAGGCGCGCGACCTCGACCGTGGATCGCGCGGGCGGAGCCTGCGTGAAGTAGCGGCCATAGACTTCGTTCATGGCGGCAAAGTCGGACATGTTCTTCAGGAAGACCGTGGTCTTCACCACCTGGCCGAGCGAGCTGCCGGCGGCCTTCAACACGCCGGCGAGGTTCTGCAGCACGCGCTCGGTCTGCGCCGCCACATCGCCCTCAATGAGTTGCTGCGTCGCCGGGTCGAGCGGAATCTGCCCGGAGAGAAATACCATTCCGTTGGCCTTAATGGCCTGCGAATACGGTCCGATGGCTTTCGGGCCGTTGTCGGTGGCGATCACTTCGCGCATGGTTCCTCCTCAACGTGCTTCGGGATAAGTGCACCTGATTCTCGCATACCGGGATTGCGTCATTCGCCTGCTCCGCAATAAAAACGGCCGGAGATCGCTCCCCGGCCGCTGCTGCGGTTGCAGCACCCGCCGATCATTTTCCATCGCGGACTGTGAAGGCCACGTCGATGTACCACCCATTACCGGTTACGTCCGTCATGGTAACGCGGAACTCGTAGTGTCCTGTAACGGGCCCACCCGGGCCGAAGTACGAGGTCTCCGCGTAGAAAACGGGGAAGTGGCTATGTCCGTCAACCGGTCCCTTCAGACAGATTGGGGGAGGCAAGTTACTGTCCAGCGGCGGTATGTCGAAGGTCCCGACATAGGCGTCCCAGAGCTGGTTATTGCGGAAGGTCTCTCCCGCGATGTGTATCGGAAACAGGGTATTGGGAATGATGGGGCCGGAAGCGAAGTCGGGCGAGGAGCCGGTCACGCCGGGATCCGGTACCGTCATCCACACCGCCCACACCCCGTACGGCAGAGAGAAGTCAGCCACGCGGAAGACGTTGGAGTCGGTGAAGTTCATGACATCAAGACCGGCTTCCATTTCGTGGATGTAGGGAGGCTGATGGGGATCGCCAGGCCCCCTGCCCAAGCCTCCACAATCCTGGTGCCGGAGCGGGTAAAGCAGGTTGACCATGTTCTTTCCGAAGTCGGAAAAGTCGGGCGGCTGCCCCATGGCGGCGGTGAAGACGTGGAAATCAACCGGCTTCCAGATGGGGTGGCCGATCCGCTTGAGCTGCACTTGTCCGCAGTCGGCAACGGCGGGGGCCGTCAGGGCGAGTGCAACTCCGATGACCAGTAAGCTCAACAACACGATACGAAGAATACGCATGGAATTTCTCCTTCTTGAGAACCTGTGGGTTGTGGCAACGTGACGCGGCGGCCCGAGAGGAGGAGAGCTTCGAGAGCCGGCCGCAGACTTCGTGCCTGGCGAGTGCTGTAAAGGTTAGCAGCCAGGGGCCGGGAGAAATCCGGTGCAGGATACTGGTGACCGCATCGACCCTGTCACCTGATATCGCCTAGCTTGCGTCCGGTTCGACCTGAAAGCAAGACCAATCTGCGGCAAACTTCCCTGCTTTCCCATTTTGGGCCGAACCACCAGAAATCCGGCGCAACATAAAACGGCCGGAGATTGCTCTCCGGCCGCATGGTTTCACTCTCTCGCAACTATCGCGCGATCTTTTCTCCGATCGACTTCGCCTGGGTGAACAGGAACAGGTAATCGGGGCCGCCCGCCTTCGAGTCCGTGCCCGACATGTTGAAGCCGCCGAAGGGATGCGCGCCCACCATCGCGCCCGTGCACTTGCGGTTGATGTACAGGTTGCCGACGTGGAACTGCTCTTTGGCCGCGGCGATCTTGTCCTCCGACGTGGTATAGACCGCGCCGGTCAAGCCGAACTCGGTGTTGTTCGCGATCGCGAGCCCGTCTTCAAAGCCACGCGACTTGATGACCGCCAGCACCGGGCCAAAAATTTCCTGCTGCGAGATGGTCGCCATCGGATCCACGTCGGCAATCACCGTGGGCCGGATGAAGTACCCGTCGCCCAGTTCGGTCACACGCGCGCCGCCGGTAATCAGCCGGCCGCCTTCCGCGATGCCCTTCTCGATGTAGCCCAGGATCGACTTCATCGACTTCTCATTCACCACCGGGCCCATCCCCGGGTTCTGCGTGGGATCGCCGACCGTAATCTTCTCCACGCGCTCGCGCAGCCGCTGCACGAAGCGGTCGTAGATGCGCTCGTCCACGATGGCGCGCGAGCACGCCGAGCACTTCTGCCCGCTGAAGCCGAAGGCCGCACTGGCGACGCCTTCTACCGCCGCGTCGAAGTCGGCGTCGGCATCCACCACGATGGAGTCCTTGCCGCCCATCTCCAGCACGGTGCGCTTGATCCAGATCTGGCCGGGCTGCTGTGCCGCCGCGCGCTGGTTGATGTGCAGGCCCACTTCCTTCGAGCCGGTGAACGCGATGTAGCGCGTCTTGGCGTGCTCGACCACGGCGTTACCGAAGCTGCCGCCCTTGCCGGGACAGAAGTTGACCACGCCGTCGAGCAGGCCGGCTTCTTCCAGGATCTCGAAGAACTTGGCGGCGATGGTCGGCGAGTCGCTCGAGGGCTTCAGGATGACGGTGTTGCCGCACACAATGGACGCCAGCGTCATGCCGCCCATGATGGCGCCGGGGAAGTTCCACGGTGGAATCACCACGCCGACGCCCAGCGGGATGTAACGCAGGTGGTCGCGCTCGCCCGGGAGTTGCACCGGCGGCTCGGCCTTCGACAGGCGAATCGCCTCCAGCGCGTAGAAGTCGCAGAAGTCGATGAGCTCGGCGACGTCGCCATCGGCCTCAGCCCAGTTCTTGCCTACTTCGAAGACCATCCACGCCATCAGTTCGTACTTGCGCTCGCGCAGCAGCGCGCTCACGCGGAACAGCAGGCCGGTGCGCTCCTCGACCGGCGCATACTTCCACGTCTCGAAGGCCTTCAGCGCGGCCTGCATCGCGGGCTCAACCTCGCTGGCGCCTGCGGCCTGGTGGATGCCGACGATCTCCGACGGCTTGGCCGGGTTCAGCGAGTTGGTCTTCTCCGCCGTCTTCAGACGGCGTCCGCCGATGACCAGGTCGTATTCGCGGCCCAGCTCGCTGCGGACCTTGTCGATCGCCGCCTTCATGCGGCGCGCGTTCTCGGGGTTGGTGAAGTCAACCGAAGGCTCGTTCTTGAACTGCGTGGGAATGGTGACGTCTTTCATGCCTTCGCGGGTGGGTGTAAGCGTAGTAGCCATAAGTGCGTCCTCTCAGTAGATAGGTTGGCGCTGTTGCTGCGCGCCGGATTCAAGTTGGGCGGTAGAGCGGCGCTTTAGCGCCGCGTTCAGCCGGTAAAAATAATTCAGAGGCTTTAGCCTCGGTGTTCGACCTTTGAAATTGTCATCCTGAGCGGAGCGACCGCCTGTTTTCTCGACCCGCCGGTTTTGCGGGTCGGCGGTCGCGAAGTCGAAGGATCTGCTTTTGCTTTTGTTCTCGCCGCTCCGGATGCAGTATCGCCCAGTTGTAGATGCCGCGCCGCCCAGCGGGATTCGCGCGCAACTGCCAACCTCCGATGATAATCTCCGCCCGGCCGCCTTGTCTTTCCGCTGATTCGGCACATTCACGTCCGTTGCCGTAAAGCTCCCAACCGGAAAAAACGGCACGCGCCGAACTCGCTGCCACGCCGCTTGGCTCCGCCCGGGTAGTGCCTCCGGGGTAACTACCCTCCCCCTCCCAAGCCCACGTAGAATCAATCACTTACAAAAATTCTCCCGCCAAGCTAAGCATAACAAAAGAGTTAGAGATAAGCGCAACAATCTTCGAGGCTTAAGTTGAATATTCGGTTCGGTTCGCCATGAAGGGACAAACGCAAAGCGAGCCGATCACGTAGACTAAATCAGAAGCAGGTCCCTCGATTTCGTTCAGTCGCTCTCGCGACCTCACTTCACTCGGGATGACAGTGGCAGAAGTAGCCGGCGTCGGCGGAAACTAGTCCCATGTACTCGGCGCTATAGTCACGCCACAGTACTAACAGAGTGCCATCACTAACGACGTACCATCTACAGGCTCATCCACTCCGGGTGGTAGTCCTTCCAGATGCCGGTGCCGGCGGAGATTTGCTGGATAGGTTCGTCTTCGGCGTGCTTGGCGGTGCGGACCCACTCCCAGGCGCGTAGGATCTGCGACTCGTCGAAGTAGCGGGTCTCGGCTTGGAGCACGGCCGCGCCCGCGGTGAAGATGGCCACCAGTTCTTCCCACTTGCCGGCGCCCACGACCGCCATGCGCGCGATGTGGTCGGTATGTTTCTGCAGGAAGCGCATCTCGTCCCAGCGGGCGGCCAGTTCGGCGCCCTTCATGGCGGAGAGGTCGGCGAGGATGCCGATGGGTTTGTGCTTGCGCTGGGCGATCAGGATTTCAATTTGCGGCTCGAAATGCTTCAGCTCTTCGGCGGTCATCTTGCCGGTGACCTTGAAGCCGAGGACCCCTCCCGAACTCTCTCGCAGGCGTTCAATCATCGCGGTGCGCTCCTCAATCAGATGTAAGACGGATGTCCAGTATAAGGTACGGTCCGCGAACCTGTCGCCGCGGGCGGATTTCGTGCGCGCGTCAAGCTCCTTACCTTCTCATCCGGAGCGCCGATTTTCAGAATTGTCATCTGAGCGACGAGCGCAGCGAGGAGTCGAAGGACCCCTATTGCTGCCGAGAAGCGTGTGCCGCCCCTCCGGGGCTCGGGTCATTTCATTAACACCTACCCAGCGCTTCCCCACCCCAACCCGCGCAAAAGCGGCGCGGGTCGGGGACCCCGGTCGCGCTGGGCTATCTTGAACCGTCCCGCTTCGCGGGACTGATGTAGTACTCAGCAGATGGTTGTGGCAAACCGCAGCGGCGGCAGAACCGACGCAACGAAAGGCGAGTTTTCCGAAGTGTATGGGCACGTTTGCGGCATCGTCGTCGGTCGTCTCCCGTTGTATGCTGGTTCTGAGGTTGACGGGATTCCCGCTTCGCAACGGGGTCAGTGCAGGCGCGCAGGAGGTTGGATGGTCAGGGTCGTGGCAGGCACGTGGGCGCTTCTTCTGGCGGCAACCATCCTCGTCGCGCAAGACTCGCAGGGCAAGCAGGACAAGCCTGCCGACACCCAGGTGCAGTTCCACGGCACGTACGAGGAGCTGCAACCGCAGCAGAAGAAGCTGATCGACGAGTGGTACGCGGAATACAACCGCCTGGCGAACGGCCACTCCAGCCCGGCGGAATATAACGAGCTCTCGCTTTCGACGCGCACCACCTTCGAGGCGGTGACCCACGCCCTGATGACGACGAAGCTGACCGACCAGGCGGGCCGGCCGATGGGCAATGCGCTCGACCTGGTGCAGGTCATCGAGACCATCATCGGCAAGGTGCCGCAGGCGGGCGGCGACCTGCAATTCCGCCTGTATGTTCTGCTGAAGCCCGACGCGCTGCAGAAGCTGAAGAACTCCCCCGAATTTTTTCGCGACCGCGACAACACCGTCTACCATCACGGCCATCCGCTGAACTACCGCCAGGACGGCGGCACGCCCTCCATCCAGATCTCGATGGCGAAGGACTTCCGGCACGCCGACATCAACGTGGACTACCGCTCCGCGAAATTTCCCCAGGCACTGGTCAACGGCCACCTCACGGCCGCCAACTCCGACGTGCGCGCCGGAAACAACACGCAGCGCCATACCCAACGCTGGCCGGGCTTGACGGACTGGTGGCGCAACCCGTTTGGGCTGCCGGACTCGGCGGACTTGACGGCGGAGACCGTGAAGGCCGGCGAGGTCCCTGCGACACCGCGCAAGGGCGAGGACAACCTGGAGGACGCGGTACAGGACTTTCTCAGCTCATGGCTGGTGGAGCGAAAGCCCGAACTGGCGGCCGCCTATCTGTCGCCGCGCTCCTTTGCCTGCCTGGCGGAACGTGGCCCGCAGGCGGGAAACGAGACCAATGCCGGCGCCGTTCCGTATCTGGCAGCGCGAGACATGCGCAGGACGAGCGAACTGATCGGGAAGGTAGCGAGTCTGCCGGACGCTGTGCAGGCGGCGCCGCTGAAGGGCGAAGGCCTGAGGCTCGTCAAGCAGAGTAACAACTCGGCGTACTCCCTTTACCAGGTTTCCAACGGCGCCGCGGCCGAATTCGACTGCGATCCGGACCGCGCCTATGGCGATTTCGATAGGGCGCGAATCGCGGGGACGTCCGGCAAGTACGGACAATATTATGCGGCGGTCTTCCGCCTGAAGGCGCCCAAGGGCAGGAGCGACACCATCACGCTGCTGTGGACGAAGGAAGACAAGTACTGGAAGGTGGTGGCGTGGGAGGTTGAACCGGAAAAAGAGAAGCCCGGCCCGATGCCCGACACGCGCCGCAAGACGGCCGCGGCTGTTCTGGCGCCCCCACCCCCGGGGAAGGGCGAGGCCGATCCCGCCATGCTGCAGGCCGCGCACGACTTCCTGTATGCCTGGCTGGTGGATGACAATTTCGACCAGGCGGCCACGTTTTTCTCCACGCGCTGCCATGAGTGCGTGGATCTGTATCTTCCCGATGGAGAAAAGCCGCCCGCGACTCCTGCCGAACATGCGGCTTACATCCGCAACGCGCTCGCCACGGTGGGCAAGGGTGTGGGAACGGCGCACCATCTGAAAGATGCGCTGGAGCCCGTCCAGCCGGACCATGAGGGTCTGCGAATGGTCAGCCACGCCGGGGAGGGCGCGTATACCGTGGTGGCGGTGGCGGACTACCTTGCCGGGGCTTTTCTGTGCGACCGGAAGTCAGCTAGGAACCCCTATCAGCCGGCCGCTGAAAGCGGCGACACCTACGGGTACTACTACGCGACCCTCTTCGTGCTGCGGACCCCGGGCGAGCATCCGGCGGCGATGACGTTGCTGTGGGCCAAAGAAGGCGGCCAGTGGAAGATCATCGCGTATGAGTTGACCGCGCTGTAGGGGCCCGTATACCTCCCCTGAGGCCCGTGCCGCCCCTGAAGGGGCTCCCAATTTCGGTTCTCGCCGATTGACACGCCCTGCGAAGCTGCTACTCTAAACTCTGCGCCTTCGGCCATCGAGGAACATCCAATTACCATGCGGTCTTTGCGTCACTATCTGCGTTTTTTGGCAGCCGTCCAACTGTTGCCCGTTCTGGAGAGCGGGGAGCCGGAAACCCTGGTCGGCGGCCAGGCCGTGCTCGAGGGCGTCATGATGCGCTCGCCGCACGCCTGGGGCATCTGCGTGCGCCGGCCCGACGGCACGCTGGCCACGCACTCCGAGCCGCTCGACCGCCCTTCCGACACGCACAAGTGGATGGGCTGGCCCATTATCCGGGGCTGCATGACGCTGGGCTACGCGATGGGCCTGGGTTTGCGCGCGCTGCGCTACTCGGCGAACGTCGCCATGGACACGCTGACCGCCGAGGACGAGAAGAAGGTCGAGATTCCGGCATGGGCGCTGGCCATCAACGTGGCGCTCTCGCTCGGCTTCTTTATCTTTTTGTATAAGTTTGTGCCGCTGGTGGCCGCCACCAAGCTGAAGAACGTCTATCCTGCGTTCGGCAACCAGATCTTGTTCAACGTGGTGGACGGCGTCATCCGCATCGCGCTCTTCCTGCTTTTCATCTGGGGCATATCGAAGTGGCCCGACATTCACCGCGTCTTCGAGTATCACGGCGCCGAGCACAAAACGGTTTTCGCTTTCGAGTCGCACGATCCTCTGACGGTCGAGAATGCGCAGTCGTATTCCACCTTCCATCCGCGCTGCGGCACCAGCTTCCTGATGACCGTGATGCTGATCGCGATGGTGATCTATATGCTGATCCCGGCGACGACTTTCTGGGCGCGCTTCGCCTTCCGCCTCGCGCTGCTGCCGGTGATTGCCGGCGTCTCGTACGAACTGATTCGCTTCGCCGCCAAGCATGGCTCGTCGCTGTTCGCCCTGCTGACCAAGCCCGGCCTTTGGCTGCAGCGCATCACCACGCAGCCTCCGGCGGACGGCCAGGTTGAGACCGCCATCGCCGCCCTGAACGCGGCCATGGAGCTGGAAAAACAGCGCGGCGGCGAGCTGGTGATTGCCTAGCGGCCCCCGCCGCGACGAACTATCACAATCATCACGAAATAGAGCATTCGTGATCTGCATCATCTGGGATAGGCTTGGCTGTTTTGAAAGGGCACGGCTTTAGCCGTGCCATCAGGTACTGCTGGAGACTTGGGCTTCAGCCCCTGAGGAGATTCTATTTTGAGAACGAGTTCCCTCAGCGGCTAAAGCCGTCCGAAAAAATCAAGCTTCCGGCACGGCTGAAGCCGTGCCCTTTCAAAGCCGACAATCGGCGCGTTAGCATTTCCGTACAATAATGTTTCTGGCTGTTTTGAAAGCGGCCGGTGTTGACTCTTATGTTTGAACGCCTGGAACAAATCGAACTGAAGTACGAAGAGCTGAACCGCGCTCTGTCCTCGCCGGACATCGTCTCCGACTCGCAGCGCTACCAGAAGACCGCGAAGGCGCACAGCGAAGTCGCGCCCATCGTCGAGAAGTATCGCGAGTTCAAGGACCTGACGCGCGGCATCGCCGAAAGCAAGGCCATGCTGGCCGACGAGACCGACGCCGACATGCGCGCCTACGCGCAGGACGAGTTGACCCACCTGGAAGCGCGTCTGGTCACGGTCGAAGAAGACCTCAAGGTCCTGCTACTGCCCAAGGACCCCAACGACGAGAAGAACATCATCCTGGAAATCCGCGCCGGCACCGGCGGTGACGAAGCCACGCTGTTCGCGGCGGAGATCTTCCGCATGTATACGCGCTACGCCGAGACGCAGCGCTGGAAGGTCGAAGTGCTCTCGACGTCGGAGTCCACGGTCGGCGGGCTGAAGGAAGTCATCGCCATCATCGAAGGCCAGGGCGTGTACTCGCGACTGAAGTACGAGAGCGGCGTGCATCGCGTGCAGCGCGTGCCGCAGACGGAGACGCAGGGCCGTGTGCACACCTCGGCGGTCACCGTCGCGGTGCTGCCCGAGGCCGAAGACGTGGACATCAAGATCGAGGCCAAGGACATCCGCATTGACACGTTCTGCTCCTCCGGCCCGGGCGGACAATCGGTGAACACGACGTACTCCGCGGTGCGCATCACGCACCTGCCGACCAACACGGTCGTGAGCTGCCAGGACGAGAAGTCGCAAATCAAGAACCGCGAAAAAGGCATGCGAGTGCTGCGCGCCCGGCTCTACGAGATGGAGCAGCAGAAGCAGCAGGACGCGCTGGCCAAGGAGCGCAAGGCCATGGTCGGTTCGGGCGACCGCAGCGAGAAGATCCGCACCTACAACTTCCCGCAGAACCGCGTCACCGACCATCGCATCGGATTCACTGCCCACCAGTTGCCGGAGTTCATGGACGGCCGCCTGCAGCCCATGATCGACGCGCTGATTACGCATTTCCAGTCGGAGAAGCTGAAGCAGGAGTCGGAAGTCGCGGTCTGATTTTCTGCGCGGCGGCACTCACGCGCGGTGTGGAGCCTGAGAAGTGACATTGTCAACGACGTCACGTTGATGTGTGATTTGCGGCCTTACGCGTTTTCCCTACAAGCACATAAACTGCAAGCATGGCGAAAGTGATTGCGGACAAATCGTCCGCCGTTCTTCCGAACGCCTTCACCGGGAAGTCCAAAGCTCCTGCCGACGACGAATTAGCTGCAGCCTTAGGCGCTGCGAAGCCACTCTGGGACCAGCTTCTGTCTCAACTCGCCAGCCAACAACGGCTGATCGTGCGCGAGTGGCATGCGCACTCGCAGAAGGCCGGATGGTCGCTGCGCATGAAGCGCCGCGAGCGCAACATCGTGTACTTGTCGCCGTCGCGCGGTTGCTTCATGGCGTCGTTCGCGCTGGGTCAGAAGGCGATCGAGGCAGCGCGCGCCAACGGACTTCCCTCGAGCGTGCTGAAGCTCATCGCCGCAGCCAGGAAATATGCGGAAGGCACCGCGGTGCGCATCGAGGTGAGAACTCCTGAAGATGTCGAAGTTGTGGTCAAGCTGGCGGGGATCAAGCTGGACAACTAGATTCGCGCAAGATACGGGGCCTGCGGGCCCTCGCCGCGCTCGTCGCTCAGGATGAAAAGGTCAGTACTGACTGCCGACCGCTGCCTTACTGGTACGTCACCCGCTTCTCGCCCTTGACGATGCGCCCGATGGTATAGCCCTTCTCGCTGCAGCGCTCCAGGATGAGTTGTGCCTTCTTGAACTTCTTGGCGGGAACCACCAGCACCATGCCGATGCCCATGTTAAAGGTGCGCAGCATCTCTTCCTGCGGCACGTTGCCGATCTTCTGCATGTGCTCGAAGATGGGCAGCGTTGGCCAGGAATGGATCTCGATGATGGCGCCCGTGCCTTTGGGCAGCACGCGCGGCAGGTTCTCGGTGATGCCGCCGCCGGTGATGTGGGCCATGGCGGAGACGGCCTCGGCGTCAATCATGCGGCGCACGATGGGCCAATAGCTCTTGTGGGTGCGCATCAGCTCGGTGCCCAGCTTGCCCTTGATCTCGTTGACGTAGGAATCGGGCGTGTAGCGCGCGACCTCGAAGAACAGCTTGCGCGCCAGCGAATATCCGTTGGTGTGCAGCCCGGTCGAAGGCAGCCCGATGAGCACGTCGCCCGGCTGCACGTCTTTGCCGGTAATAATGCGGCTGCGATCGACCGCGCCCACGATGAAGCCCGCCAGGTCGTATTCGCCGTTGCTGTAGAAGCCCGGCATCTCGGCGGTCTCGCCGCCGATGAGCGCACAGCCGTTCTGCTTGCAGGCGTCGGCGATGCCGATAATGACCTTCTCGATGACTTCCGGCTGCAAGCGGCCGGTGGCGAAGTAGTCCATGAAGAACATGGGCGCGGCGCCCTGCACGGCGATGTCGTTGACGCAGTGGTTCACCAGGTCGGCGCCGATGGTGTGGTGCAGCTTCATCTCGAACGCCAGCTTCAGCTTGGTGCCCACGCCGTCCACGCTGGAGACCAACACCGGGTCCGGATACTTCTTCTTGTCGATGGAAAACAGCCCGCCGAAACCGCCGATATCGCTCAGGACACCGCGGTTGAAGGTCTTGTGGGCCAGATACTTGATGCGCTGCTTGGTGCGGTTGGCGCGCTCGATGTCCACGCCGGAATCGGCGTAGGTTATGGTGCGGGGCTCGGTCGTCTGTTGTGCCAAAGGTGGAGTCCGTCCAGGGGGCGCGTCACCGCAAGATTGTCTGCGCGGGAAAGAGCATTGTACCATCCTGCGATTCGGGTGGCCGGTTGCGCGGCATTTTCACCACCCTCCGACTTCGTTCATGGCAGCGCCGGCACAGAACTCGGAAAATAGAGGAAGTGAACCGCGGATTTTGCGGATGAACGCGAATGATCCCGGGCTTGATTCTCATGTAACAGCAGCCAACGCGAATTACTAATTACTAGTTGCCAGTTGCCAGCTGCCCCCTGTGAGCCCCGTCACCCGCCGATGTGACCCTCCAGTTCCCTCGACCTCACCCCCGAGACTAGACTGGAGCTTCCTACTTGGGAGGTCTCATGTCTACCATTTCCGCCACCAAAGGTCCGGTCGGCAAGCCGACAATTAAGGCTGATCCGTCATCGGATGTATACCGGTCGTCCGAAAGCCATCCTCTTGATCCCCTGTTTCTGCCCCAGAGCGTTGCCGTGATTGGCGCTTCCGAGCGCGCCGGCAGCGTAGGACGTTCGGTCCTGTGGAACCTGCTGAGCAGCCCCTTCGGCGGCACGGTTTTTCCGGTCAACGCCAAGCGGCCCAATGTGCTGGGCATAAAGGCGTATCCCAGCATTCGCGACCTGCCCGACAAGGTTGACTTGGTCGTCGTGGTCACGCCGGCCGATACCGTGCCCGACATCATTGCCGAGTCAGTGGAGCTAGGCATTCCCGCGGCCATCGTCATCTCGGCCGGCTTCAAGGAGTTCGGCGAGCACGGAAAGGAGCTGGAGCGGCAGATTGCGCAGAGCATCCGCGGCAAGATGCGGCTTATCGGCCCCAACTGCCTGGGGGTGATGAACCCGGTGCGCGGCCTGAACGCGACCTTCGCGCACAGCGTGGCGCGGCCCGGAAACGTGGCGTTCATCAGCCAGAGCGGCGCGCTGTGCACCGCGGTCCTTGACTGGAGCTTGCGTGAGAATGTCGGCTTCAGCGCCTTCGTCTCCATCGGCTCCATGCTCGACGTGGATTGGGGCGACCTGGTGGACTACTTCGGCAGCGATCCCCGGACGAACAGCATCGTCATCTACATGGAATCCATCGGTGACGCGCGCTCGTTCCTGTCGGCGGCGCGTGAAGTATCGCTGACCAAGCCGGTCATCGTGATTAAAGCGGGCCGCACGGCCGAAGCCGCCAAGGCTGCGGCATCGCACACCGGCGCACTCACCGGCAGCGATGAAGTTCTGGACGCGGCCTTCCGCCGCAGCGGCGTGCTGCGGGTGAACAGCATCGCCGACATCTTCTTTATGTCCGACATTCTGGCCAAGCAGCCGCGGCCGCGCGGCAAGCGGCTGTGCATCCTGACCAACGCCGGCGGGCCGGGCGTGCTGGCCACCGATGCGCTCGTCGCCGGCGGAGGCGAGCTGGCCGAGTTGTCCGAGGAGACGATGAAAGCCTTCGACGCCATCCTGCCGGCGCAGTGGAGCCACAACAATCCGGTGGACATCCTGGGCGACGCCGAACCGGAGCGCTATGCCAAGTCGCTGGAGATTGCCGCCAAGGACCCCAGCATCGACGGCATGCTGGTGGTGCTGACGCCGCAGGACATGACCAATCCCACGCAGATCGCGGAGAAGCTGAAGCCCTACGCCAAAGGGCTGGGCAAGCCGGTGCTGGCGAGCTGGATGGGCGGCGCGGAAGTCGCGGCCGGCGAGAATATCCTGAACCAGGCCGGCATCCCCACCTTCCAGTTTCCCGACAGCGCAGTGCGCGCCTTCAACTATATGTGGCGCTATACCTACAACCTGAAGGGAATCTATGAAACGCCGACGCTCCCGCAGCATGCGGACGCCGCCTTGCATCGCGGCAGGGCCGAGCGCATCATTCGCGACGCCCGCGCGTTGGGCCGCACCATCCTCACGGAGTACGAGTCGAAGCAGTTGCTGAAGGCCTACGACATCCCCACCGTCGAGACCCGCGTTGCCGTGACCGAGCAGGAAGCGTTGCAGGCGGCGGAAGAGATTGGCTATCCGATCGTGCTGAAGCTGTACTCGTTCACCGTCACGCACAAAACCGATGTCGGCGGGGTGCAGTTAAACTTGCGCGATGCCGCCGCGGTGAAGGCCGCGTTCCAGGGCATCAAGCAGTCGGTCACGGAGAAGGCCGGCGCCGAGCACTTCCACGGCGTTACCGTGCAGCCCATGGTGAAGCTCGACGGCTACGAATTGATTATCGGCAGCAGCCTCGATTCGCAGTTCGGCCCGGTGCTGCTGTTCGGCACCGGCGGCCAGCTCGTCGAGGTCTTCAAAGACCGCGCGCTGGCGCTGCCGCCGCTGAATTCCACGCTCGCGCTGCGGTTGATGGAGCAGACCAAAATCTTCCGCGCGCTGAAAGGCGTTCGCGGGCGCAAGCCAATTGACCTGAAGGCGCTGGAAGACCTGCTGGTGCGCTTCAGCCAGCTCGTGGTGGAGCAGCGCTGGATCAAGGAAATCGACATTAACCCGCTGCTGGCTTCGCCGGACCGGCTGCTGGCGCTGGATGCGCGCGTGGTCGTCCACGGGCCGGAGATGAAGGAAGAGGACCTGCCGGAGCCCGCCATCCGCCCGTATCCCATCCACTTGGAAAACGAATGGACGATGAAGGACGGGAACAAGGTCACCATCCGGCCGATTCGGCCCGAGGACGAGCCGGCGCTCATCGAGTTCCACAAGAAACTGTCGGAGCGCAGCGTTTATCTGCGCTACTTCCAGCCGCTGAAGCTCACGCAGCGCACCGCGCACGAGCGGCTGACGCGCATCTGCTTCATCGACTACAACCGCGAGATGGCGCTGGTGGCCGAGCGCAAAATCGACGGCGGCCAGACCGAGATTCTTGCCGTGGGCCGTCTCAGCAAGCTGCATGGCCGCGACGAAGCGGAGATGGCGGCGGTCGCCATCGACGCCGCGCAGCACAAGGGTCTGGGCACCGAGTTGTATCGCCGGCTGATTCAGATCGCGCGCGACGAGAAGATAAAGATGGTGGTATCCAACATGCTGCCGGAAAACCGCGAGATGCGCGCGCTGTGCGTGAAACACGGCTTCAAGATGGTGTCCAGCCTGGAGGACAACATGATCCGCGCGGAACTGGAGCTGTAGGGGCGGTTTCGCCCGAGGCAGGCTCGGATGGAGGACGATTCCCGTTACGTGGCGGGTGTGCTTCGCCCGCATCTCGATCGTCTCATCCTGAAGAAGGCGGCGGCGCGCCAGGGCGCGGCGGGCCTAGGGCATTGAGGGATGCGGCTAGCGCCTAGCAATTAGCAGCTGGCGATTAACATCTGGCCGTGCGTTTAGGGCGGTTACGTGTGTAATGGCGATATTAGTGCGCCGGGATAAACCGGCATGAAGCAGAGAATGCAAAATTCTCACGAGAAAGGACTAGCGATCTGCTCGGCCCCGAGTCTTGCGCTGCTACCGC
>Ga0209048_10003775_pt1 | contig 14643 bp, 10 predicted proteins | sample FrelakmetCRP12CR_FD_187146 | JGI IMG/M metagenome (GOLD analysis project Ga0209048, IMG submission 187146) | Freshwater lake sediment microbial communities from the University of Notre Dame, USA, for methane emissions studies - CRP12 CR (SPAdes)... | ecosystem: Environmental > Aquatic >... | reverse complement strand
CTCACCGGACCATCTTCCGAGCCTTTCAGGAGCTGTTTGAGCGCAACGAACCGATCGATCTCGTCACCGCAGTTGATTATCTGACCGGGAAAAACCAGCTCGAATCAGTAGGCGGGGCCACCTACCTCGCTGCCCTGACGGAAATGGTTCCATCGGCAGCCAATGTAGCCGCCTATGCCAAAATCATCAACGAGAAGGCACTCCTCAGGCGTCTGATCCAGGCGGCCAGTGAAATCATGTCCTGGTGCTACGGGGGAGGCAAAAGCGTCGAGGAGATTCTCGATCACGCCGAGGCTGTCATCTTTTCGGTTACCGAAAACCGCATCCGCACCAGCTATTCTCAAATCAAAGATATTGTCAAGAAAAGCATCGAGGCCATCGAAAAGTTTCAGGAATACCGGGAGATGGTCACCGGGGTCGCAAGCTATTACACGGACCTGGACAAGCTTACCGCCGGCTTTCAAGCTTCCGATCTCATCATCATAGCAGCCCGTCCAAGTATGGGTAAAACGGCACTGGCTTTGTGTATTGCCAGGAATGCCGCCATGCGCGGAGGGGTCCCCGTCGGGGTCTTTTCTTTGGAAATGAGCAAAGAGCAACTCGCCATGCGCCTGCTCTGCTCCGAAGCCAGAGTAGATTCCCACAAAATTCGCACCGGCTTTCTCAGCCAACAGGAATGCGTCAAGATGCTCAACGCGGCGGGTTTGTTCATGGACGCTCCCATGTACATCGATGATACCCCTGCCATTTCAGCACTCGAATTGCGTGCCAAAGCGCGTCGGATGATGACGGATCGAGGACTTGGTCTGATCGTCGTCGATTACCTGCAGCTCATGCGCGGGCGGGAAGGGGCGGAACGCCGGGAACAGGAAATCTCCGAGATTTCTCGTTCGCTAAAGGGCCTGGCAAAAGAGCTCAACGTTCCGGTCATTGCCCTCTCGCAGCTCAACCGCAAGGTCGAAGAACGTCATGACAAACGTCCGCTGCTGAGCGATCTGCGAGAATCCGGAGCCATTGAACAAGATGCGGATGTGATCGCTTTTATCTACAGGGATGAGGTTTACAATAAAGACAGTCCGGATAAGGGCATCGCCGAAATTCATGTCAGCAAGCATCGCAACGGCCCAACGGGTAATGTCAAGCTAAGATATATCGATTCCTATACACGTTTCGAGAATCTCGCTCCTGGAGCATAGAAGATAGTGCCGAGCCAATCACATCAGAATACTGAAGGTGAATGCTGAGAGCATTGCATGAGCAAGACTGATCAATTCTGGGATGAATATGCTGAGACCCTCTCCCGATCTCAGCTGGAGGCGCTGCAACTGGAGCGCCTCCAGCATACTTTGCGGCAGGTCTCTTCTTCGGAGTTATATCGGAAAAAATATGCGGAAGCCGGGATCTCTCCGGCCACGATAACTTGCTTGCAAGATGTTCAGAAACTGCCCTTTACGGCAAAGCAGGATCTTCGCGATCATTACCCTTACGGGCTGCTCTGCATGCCGAAAAACCAATTCGTGCGTCTCCATGCCTCCTCGGGCACGACCGGGCAATCCATCGCGGTCCTTTACACCAGGGCCGATCTGGAGACCTGGGCGGACCTGCTTGCCCGCTGCATGTATATGACTGGAGCACGTCCGGGAGATACCTTTCAAAACCTCGCCGGCTATGGTCTTTTCACGGGTGGTCTTGGGTTTCAGTACGGTGCGGAGCGCCTGGGTCTTCTATCCATCCCTGCGGGCTCCGGCGGCAGTAAGCGGCAAATCCAGCTCATGCGGGACTTCTCAACCAGTATCATCCATATCATCCCCAGCTATGCGCTGCGTCTGATGGATGTTATGATGGAGCTGGGTGTTGATCCGAAAAAGGAGTTGCAGCTCCGATTGGGCTATCTGGGTGCCGAGCCTTATGCGGAAGAGGTGCGGCGGCGGGTCGAAGAATTCTACGGCATTCGTGTGTTCAACAGTTATGGGCTTTCGGAAATGAACGGGCCGGGGGTTGCTTTCGAATGCCCATATCAATCCGGCATGCATGTTTGGGAGGATGCCTATCTGGTCGAAATCATCGACCCGGATACGCTGGGACCTGTTCCCGAGGGAGTCTCGGGGGAATTGGTATTGACCACTCTCAAGCGTGAGGGAATGCCAGTCATCAGGTATCGAACACGAGACATAACCCGGATCATCCCGGGAGAATGCCGGTGCGGGCGGGCACATAAACGCCTGGACCGGATTCAGGGACGCTCGGACGATATGTTCATCATCAAAGGCGTGAACATTTTCCCCATGCAGGTGGAACGGGTGCTGATGAATATCCCCGAAGTGGGGAATTGCTACGTCATTATCCTGGAACGTCAGCACGACGTTGACGACATGATCGTTCGCGTTGAGGTGAACGAGAAGATGTTTGTGGAAGATATGCGCCATTTGCAGCGCCTCCAACAGAAGATTACCCGAGACCTCCGGGGCGAACTGCAGATTACTCCGCGTGTCGATCTGGTTGAGCCCAATACTTTGCCGCGCAGTGAAGGTAAAGCCATGCGGTTGATTGATCGGCGCGATCTGTAATAAGAGGGTTGTCTATCAAAAAACTATACGGCAATGTCGCCGGATTAAAGAGTAGCATCCGTCAGCGAATCGAGAAACTATACCGACGCAGAGTTTTCCCCCGTCAAATCATCTCACCCGATTTGGCTCGCGATCTTGCGCGGCTTTCGTTTGAATGCGGCCGACAAATCGGGCTCCTGCTAGCCCGCGATGGAATGGTCGAAACCATCCTGGTCGGCGGCCCCCGCTCCCTTTTCATTCCGGACCTGCCCAAAAGCCGTGGAGGGCGTTGGCGCCTGAGGGGCCTGCGATTGGTCCACACCCATTTGCAGGAAGAACCGCTCTCTCAGGATGACCTCATGGATCTTGTCTTCCTGCGTCTGGACTGTATTGCAGCCATTCGGGTAGACCCGCACGGCGGCGCCACCCAACTGGAAATCGCCCACATCTCTCCTCAAACCAACCAGGATCGACATGGATGGGAGGTCCTGGCGCCGATCCCATGCTATGATCCCCATGTGGACTTCCAGGATCTGGTGCAGGCTCTGGAAGAAGAACTGGAGCGTAACCGCCTGGCAATCCCCGCAGCCAGCCAGGAAGATCGGGCAATCCTGGTCAGCGTCGCCAACACCGACAAGGAAAGCGCCCGACAATCCATGGATGAACTGGTGGAACTCGCAAATACCAGCGGTATTCTCGCGGCAGACACCATTATTCAGCGGCAGCGCCAGGTCAATTCCAAGTATCTCATCGGAAAAGGGAAACTGAGCGAGATTGTGCTCAGGGCGCTGCAATGCGGGGTGGACCTGCTGATTTTCGATCAGGAGCTCAATCCTTCCCAGGTTCGCTCCATCACCGATACGACCGAACTGCGAGTGATTGATCGAACGCAGCTCATCCTGGATATCTTCGCCCAGCGTGCCCAGAGTCGCGAAGGGAAAATCCAGGTGGAGATGGCACAGCTCAAGTATCTGCTTCCTCGGCTCGGGATGAAAGATGACGCCCTGTCCCGTCTGACCGGTGGAATTGGCGCCCGGGGTCCTGGCGAAACCACGCTGGAGATCAATCGGCGGCGGATCAAGGACCGCATCGCTCACCTCGAAAGTGAACTGAAACAGGTCCGAAAAGGGCGCGCGCAGCGCCGCTCGAAACGCCTGCGCAAACGCATGCCCATCGTCTCCATTGTGGGATATACCAACGCCGGGAAATCCACCCTCTTGAACACCCTTACCAAGAGCCTTGTCTTTGTTGAAAACAAACTCTTCGCGACCCTGGATCCCAGCAGCAGGCGCCTGCGATTTCCTCGCGATCTGGAAGTGATCATTACGGACACGGTCGGCTTTATTCGCGAGCTTCCCAAAGACCTGCTGGACGCTTTTGCCGCCACCTTGGAGGAACTTGATGATGCCGATCTGCTCCTGCATGTCGTGGATATCAGCAATCCGCAGTTTGTAGGACAAATGCAGGCGGTGGACCGGATTCTCAGAGATCTCGAACTCGGCGACAAAGAGACGATTTTGGTTTTCAACAAGTGTGATCTGGTGGATCCTGAGTTTGTGAGCCTGCAGTTGAAGCGTTCTGGCGGGGTCGCTGTTTCGGCCCTCTCATCAAAGACCCTGGAACCCCTCATCCTCGAGATGCAAGATCACGTCGAAATCCTGCTGCAACAAGGGCTCTTTCCACCGATGCTGCAAACCTCACAAGAGTCCCCGGAACCAGAACGGTGTTTCTAAAAAAGGAGAGCCAAGCCCGTGGACCGAGGGCTTGGCTCTCAGAAGAAAGATAGTAAGTACTGTAAGGATTGCCTCCTCTGACACTTATATACCAGGCAATAAGACGGCTTGGAAAGTAGGTAGGTACAGTATTTCCATGGGGGAAAGACAGTATTTTTCAGGTAGGGTTTTAGGGGATTCAGGTAGGGTTTTGCAGACCTTCACTGGCTGGTAATCCTCAGTTCCCCCCTTGTCCCCTGTTTCCATACCCTGTTAACATTGTTGACGCCGGATATTGGGAGTCGCACCAAAGCTGCGGATGAGATGAATGGTAGAGCGCTTGGAAGGAGACATTTCCCGTGAAGCCTGGAAAGCTTGAATCTTACATAGGCCTTCTCATTTTGCTGGTTCTTTCCGTCGTCGCTGTGGGAATTCTGATGAAGCAATTCTACTATGATGCCGGCATGTTTGCAGTTGCCCTCACAAAAGACGTTTCCCCCGCCCAAACCACTGATACTGCCGGCTCAGCCTCGGACCTGCAGAATTATCTCCCGGCCGGCATGACGGTCCTGACTCCCGTCGAAACCTTCGGTCCGGATAACCTTTCGGAAAAGATCGATGGCAAGGCGGAGCTTTATCTTTCGGCAGGTTTTCTGGGCCTTCGTTGTCAGCGCTTTGCCGAGGCGGGAAAGCCTGATCTCTGGCTGGAAGTCTTTGTGTACGACATGGGCAGCATGCGAAATGCTTTTTCAGTGTTCAGCACGCAGCGACGTGCGGATGCCCAAGACGATGATTTCACCCAGTTCGCCTACCGGACGACCAACGCTGTGTTCTTCCTGCAAGGTAAGTATTATGTTGAAGTAATCGCGGCTTCGGACCGGATGGTTGAGGCGATGCTTGCCATTGGCCAGAATTTCGTCAGAGAGAACCCATACAGCACTGAAGCGATGAATGAAGTCGCGCTCTTCCCCGAAGCTTCCCTGATTCCAGGAAGTGTCGCTTTGCTTGCGGAAAACGTTTTTGGCTTTAGCAGCCTCAATAACACTTTCGTTGCGCACTACGGTCTTTCAGAAAATGAGCTGACAGCATTCCTCTCGCGTCGGCAAACAGCGCAGGAGGCAAAGGATTTGGCCTGGGCCTACCATCAGTTCCTGGTGGAAAATGGCGGGGTCGATGTGGCAATGAATGTCACAATCCCGGACGCCCGGCTTGTGAAGATTTTCGATACCTTTGAGCTTATCTTTGTCCAAGGGAATTTCTTGGCTGGAGTTCATGAAGCGGAAACCAAGGATCTGGCAGAACAACTCGCTTCGGATCTGAATAATGCACTCACAGGGGCAGAAAGGTGAACCATCCCGAAGAAGACCGCGCAATCGACCGCAGGCAATTCCTCAAGCGCTCGGTCAAAGCAGGAATCGCCATTGCCGGAGCCAGCCTCTTCGGATATGCCCTCTACGATCCCACGGGACCGGTCAGCTCGGAGGATAGGGTTCCCGGGCTCGTGCAACTGCCCAGCTTTTCTCCGTCTGAAGACGGTCAAAGGATGGCCATAGTCACTGGTGCGGACCGGGTCGCGTCGATCAACCTGGCATTCAAAGCCCTGGGAGGTATTGAGACGTTTGTCAAACAGGGGGACCGGGTGCTCATCAAGGTGAATGCCGCTTTTGCATCCCCGGCTTTCCTTTGTGCCACGACCAATCCCGAGTTGCTTGCCGAAGTCGGCCGGCTGTGCTTCAAAGCCGGAGCATCTTCGGTGATCGTAACCGATAACCCGATCAATAACCCCGAAAGCTGTTTTGCTTTATCAGGGCTGGGTGAAGCCGTCCGCTCCATTGGCGCCAGCCTGATGCTTCCCCGGGACGCTTTTTTTAAGCCCACCACCGTCTCCGGTGGAACCCTCATCAAGAATTGGCCGGTGCTCTACACCCCCTTCGAAGGGGTGGACAAGCTCATTGGTATAGCTCCGGTGAAGGACCACCATCGCAGTGGGGCTTCCATGAGCATGAAGAATTGGTACGGCCTGATCGGCGGCAGACGTAACATATTCCATCAGAACATTAATGATTTCATTAAAGAACTGGGCTTGATGGTCAGGCCGACCCTGGTGGTCCTTGACGGCACCATGACCATGATGACCAACGGCCCGACGGGTGGATCGCTTTCGGATTTGAAAGCCACCAACACCATGATCGTCAGCACCGATCAAGTGGCCGCCGATGCCTTTGGGGTTACTCTTTTAGGTAAAACGGCACTGGACCTGCCTTACCTTCAAAAGGCAGAAGCTGCTGGAGTGGGCACTGCTTATTATGAGTCGCTCCATCCCATCCGGGTTCAGACCGGATAGCACCCATACGAGATATTCGTTATGAGAATCGTAACGGTAAGACGGATAAGCCAGACCTTTTTTTTGCTGCTCTTCGTGTGGCTCTGTATTGTCAGTTCCTTCGGCATGGAATGGTGGCAGTTGCGTGGCTGGCCGGTCAACTGGTTCCTCCAGCTTGACCCCCTGGTTGCCCTCGGCACCATGCTCACCACCGGAACGCTTTATGGCGGTCTGCTGTGGGCGCTGGTCACCATTATTCTGACTATTCTTCTCGGCAGGTTCTTTTGCGGCTGGGTTTGTCCCTTCGGCGCGCTGCATCATTTGGTGGGTTTTCTTGGCAAATGGGGGAAGAGCGCCTCCTACAAAGTGGCGATCAATCAATACCATCGGCATCATTCAATTAAGTATGATGTGCTCTTGTTCCTCCTGGCCGCCGCCGCCGGGACGCTTCTCGCTGAATCCATCCGCATTGCCTTCAATAACTCTCTGATTCATTGGATTCTCATAGCAGCCACCGTCTGTCTGGCCGCCCTTGCCGTCGCTAAGTCCTTTTCGAAGGGCAAACGAGCCGCTTCCATCTGCTTGGTTCTGATAGGAGTATGGGCTGTTCTGGGATTTTTCTTTGGAGCCGGCCAGATGCTTGGCGCGTCCCTGCAGACCGGCCTGCTGGACCCCATTCCGCTGGTCCATCGCTCCGTGAATCTGGCCCTGCTGTCACTGGCTGATGCCAATCCCCAGAAACTATCCAGCAGTCAGCGCTATTACGAAGGCGCCTGGGTAATCGGGGCCATTTTTCTTGGGGCAATTCTGCTGAATCTGAAGCGCCCAAGATTCTATTGTCGCTTCCTTTGCCCGCTTGGCGCCCTCCTGGGTTTGCTGGGGCGTTTTTCCCTCTGGAAAATAACCAAGAAAACCGACGACTGCCGCCACTGCAAACTCTGCGAAGCCAACTGCGAGGGAGGCTGTGAACCTGCTGCCGCGATCCGCACCAATGAGTGTGTGCTGTGTATGAACTGTCTGCAGGAATGCAAACACGATTTCATCACCTTTGGCGCCCTGCCGTCTTCCTCCGGAGAGATAGCCTCGCCTGAGCTCTCTCGGCGGGAGGTCATGACCACCCTTCTCTCGGGTGTTGCGCTTTTGCCGATGTTGAACCTCAGCGGCAGCACCGTGCGAAACTACAATCCCGCCGTCATCCGCCCGCCCGGCGCCCTGGCTGAGGCTGATTTTCTTCGTCGCTGCCTGAAATGCGGACAGTGTATGCGCATCTGCCCCACCAATATCATCCAGCCGGCAGGGATGGAGGCCGGGGTGGAAGGCCTCTGGACTCCCATCTTGAATTTTCGGATTGGTACCAGCGGCTGCCAGCTCAACTGCGTGGCCTGCAGCTTCGTCTGTCCCACGGCCGCAATCCGACCCCTAAGCCTGGACGAGAAAAGGGGGCGGAATGATTTCGCGGCCCGAGGTCCCCTCAGGATTGGAACTGCTTTTGTTGACACCGGGCGTTGTCTGCCCTGGGCCATGGACAAGCCGTGCATCGTCTGCCAGGAAAACTGTCCGGTTAGCCCCAAAGCAATCTTTGTGCGGGAGTTTTTCAGCACCATTAGAGGCGGCGTGCTTGAGGTCAGGAAAGCAGATGCGCTCACCGTAGAATTCCGGAATGCCGCCCTGCCGCCCGATCAGCTGGCCACGGGAGACTACTATCTGCGGCGCATCGAGGCTGGAGAAAGAGAACGGAAGCTTATCGTCGGCAATACTGCCAGCCTGGCGACGGTCAGACCGGATCAGCCGTTCTCACCACCGCCGGGACCCAGCGCCAGGCTCGAGATTCAGGTCCGGCTGCAGCGGCCTCAGGTGGACGTAAAGCGCTGCATTGGCTGCGGCATATGCGAACACGAATGCCCGGTAAGCGGCATGAGGGCGGTCCGTGTCACGGCGGAAAACGAATCCAGGAGCAGAAATCACTCGCTACTCTTGTAGGAAATCCCCTAATCTACCTTTTGCCAAGGGGGGGCCAGCGGGGCATAAGCGCTAACTTAAGAAACCACCTCGTTTCATTCTTCATTGTGCCTCTTCGGGTCATGAGTTTTTGTAGGAAGAGGGAACTCAGGACCCAGCGAAGCGAGAAAAGGAAAGAAAGGTAGGCCACATGCCGGAAGAAAAACACTTGTCACGTCGTGATTTCCTGCGCGCTGCAGGGATGGTCGGCGCAGGGTCGCTGCTCGGCGCCACGGGGGTTTCTGCACAGGGAGCGAGCGAATCGGGAGGGCCAGGGCAAAACCTCAAAAGCTCATCCGTTCCCTTGCGGCCGTTCGGGAAAACCGGAGTGAGCGTTTCCTGTCTGTCCCTTGGAGGCATATTTGACATTCCCTCCAATCAGCTCGTCCTGAGGCAGGCCCTGGAGTGGGGGGTCGCTTACTGGGACACGGCCTACAGTTACGGAGGGGGAAAGAGTGAACTCGGAATCGGCCAGTTTCTCAGCAAAAATCCCGAGGCACGAAAGAAGTTGTTTATCGTCAGCAAATCCGAGGCCAGAAGCCCGGCAGGCATCACAAAACACCTCACGCAGTCCCTTGAAAGATTGAAGACGGATTACGTCGACCTCTATTTTCTTCATGATTTGAAGGAAATCGATCCACTGAATCGGGAGATCAAGACTTGGGCCGAAAAGACCAAAGCCGAGGGCAAAATCAAATTCTTCGGATTCAGCACCCACAGCAATATGGAAGACTGCATGCTCGGTGCGGCAAAGCTGGGATGGATTGACGGCATCATGATGACTTATAATTTCCGGCTGATGCAAAGCGATAAAATGAAATCCGCGGTGGATGCATGTGTCAAGGCGGGAATCGGATTGACTGCCATGAAGACCCAGGGAGGTGGTTCGGTCAGTATGGAAAGCGAGGCAGAACTGCAGATGGCGGGCCGCTTCCTGAATCAAGGGTTTACTGACAAACAGGCCAAGCTCAAAGCGGTGTGGGAAAACCCCAACATTGCCAGTATCTGTTCGCAAATGCCCAATTTGACCATCCTCATGTCCAACATTGCGACCGCTCTGAACCAGACCAAGCTTTCCGCGGAAGATCTGCGGCTGCTCGATCGGTTCGCCGGCGAGACCGCATCAAGCTATTGCGCAGGATGTGCTACCATCTGCGAATCAGCCTTCGCTGGTGCACCCCCCATTCGCGAGGTGCTGCGCTGTCTCATGTACTTCCACTCGTATGGGGAGAAGGACCGTGCAAGAGAGCTTTTTGCAGGACTGCCTGCGGCAACACGCAAGGACCTCCTGCAGTGCGATTTTTCAACGGCGGAAAGAATGTGCCCACAGGGTCTCGCCATTGGGAAGCTCATGCGGGAAGCCACCGTGTTGCTGGGGAACACTTTTTCCTGAGGAATCGAGGCATGAGCAAAGTAAAAGTCACCGATGAAATCTTCCAGGTTGGCGGAGGGCCGCTCAGCGAGCCTGAGGATGCGGCTATCTATCTCATCAACTTTGACGGTCGTGCGGCGCTCGTGGATGCCGGATGCGGCTTTTCCAATGACAGGCTGTTGATCAATGTCCGCGCCTGCGCTGTCAAACCGGAACAGATAGAACTGCTCCTCATTACCCACTGCCACTTTGACCACACTGGAGGAGCTGCGTCGCTGAGTGAACTCCTGCATTGCCGGACGGTGGCCCATCAACTGGATGCCGAGTTCCTTGAAGCTGGAGACAATGTGGTAACGGCTGCCAACTGGTATGAGTCGACCATTAAGCCGTTCATTGTCGACTGGAAAATAACGGGTCCCCGCGAGACCATCCACCTGGGAGAAAACGCCATTGAGGCAATTCATATCCCGGGACACACCCCCGGATCTGTGGTTTATCTGACCGAATCGCAAGGTTTGAAAGTCCTTTTTGGCCAGGACGTTCACGGGCCCCTCGCCCCCAGCTTTCATTCCAACCGTGAAGATTATCAGCAGTCCCTGAAACTGCTCCTCACCCTTGAGGCAGACGTCCTCTGCGAGGGCCATTACGGGATTTATCGAGGAAAGCGGGAAGTGAAGGACTTCATCAACCAGTTCCTGTAAAACAGCACCCGGGACGCACAACTACCGAAAACGTCCGGGAAATATTCGACGTCGATCTCGGGTAACTCCTCCCGAGCAGCATCCCCCGTCTTTCGAGGTTATCTCTTCTTGGTGTTTCTTCGTGTTCATTCGTGGATGAAAAGAGACTTCGTGTGACTTCGTGGATTGACAAAGGCCTCTCCAGCTTTATTTTAGCGTAAAAGCAAAGGCTTTTTGATGTTCGGGGTTTTGTGGGACGTTCTAAATGTTACAAGCGAAATCCCGGATTTTAGTGAAACCTGAGAAAAGAATAGAGGAGTACAACCATGGAACATAAGCCAGGAGCGGAAGGAAAGTTTGCATGCGCAGCTTGTGGGGCTGAATATGATCGCGAGACAGCGGTTGTCGAGTGCCGGATGTGCCACCGGGCATACTGTGAAGAATGTCTGGACGAAAAGGGATTTTGTGTACCTTGTGCCGACAAGGGCTAGAGACGAAGCATTACCATCTCTGCATTGAGGCTACGATTATAACCGCTTGTATCCGATCCTGACGAGGGCCCAATGGATCTGAAAATCTTGGAAGATACACCGCCTTGGGACTGGCCGGAAGATGCCGCCGAGATGCTATTGGGGATTCTTGGCGATGGCCGGGCCGATGAATCCGAGCGCCTGCTTGCAGCAGAGCTGGCCGGCAACTTTACCGTCATTAACGATGAACTGGCGGCTGCATTGCTTTTCATCGGGCGTAGCGGCGAGGAACCGGAGAGTCTCAGGAAAGAGGCAGTGCTAGCTCTGGGGCCGGTGCTCGAATACGCGGATACGGAAGGTTTCGAGTTTCCAGACGAGGTGCCGATTTCCGAAGAGACCTTTCGCACTATCCAGGAGTCGCTACGTGAGCTCTACATGGATGCCGACGTTCCAAAGGATTTGCGCCGTGGGGTCCTCGATGCGTCGGTGCGCGCTCCGGAGGATTGGCACCCGGATGCGATCCGTAAGGCGTATTCCAGCGGCGACGAGTCCTGGATGCTCACTGCCGTCTTTTGCATGGGTTTTATTCCAGGATTCAATGACCAGATCATCGAGGCACTGGAAAGCAAGAACCAGGACATTCACTACCATGCGGTTTGCGCGGCGGGAAACTGGGAAGTGGATGCCGCCTGGTCACACATTGCAGGACTTGTCACCAGCAAGGGGACGGACAAACCGCTGCTGCTCGCCGCCATCGATGCCATAGCCACCATTCGTCCTGAAGAGGCAGCGGACATTCTTGTTACCCTGCTCGACTCCGACGACGAGGACATCGTCGAGGCGGTCCACGAAGCCATGGCCATGGCCGAAGGGAATTGGGACGATGAAGACGATGATGATGATTACTGATAACTCCTTCAAGGTACATATAAAATTCCATTCCACCATGTGAAAAGCCAAATGCCATGAAACCGTTTCGAGGCGTTGACTGCTACGCTACGGACGCTCTTCTGAGCGTGGAAGAGCGGAATGATGCCTTTTCACTCCCAATGCACTGAATCCAACCTGGTACAGCTCCCCATTAAAGATTATCCAAGTCCTGGCGGTCCATGGGGTCGGGAGGAGTTTCCCGGGAAAAGAAAGCGCCGATCATTTCTTTCTCGTGGACAAATCGGCAGGGGGGCAGGCTCTTGAGGAACATTTGGCCGTAGGTTTTCCTCCTCAGGCGGACGTCAAATATGGCAATGACTCCACGATCTTGCGAAGAGCGAATGAGACGTCCTACTCCCTGTTTCAATTGAATGATCGCTCTCGGGACCTGGTAGTTGAAGAAAGGGTTCTTGCCCTGCTTTGTGAGATTCGACATTCGGGCGGCAATCAGGGGATCGTCTGGCACCTCGAATGGAAGTTTGTCAATCAGGAGGCAGCTCAGGGCCTCGCCAGGGACATCGACACCCTGCCAGAAGGAACTGGTTGCAAGAAGGACCGAATCAATCTTTTCCTTGAATTCAGCAAGAAGAATGCGTTTTGGCTTCTGCCCCTGCATGAGCACGGTGAAAGGAAGATGGTCCTGAAGTTGCTGATTGACTTCATTCATGTTCCGGTAACTGGTGAACAGGAGAAGCGCACGCCCCCGGCTTTTCATGAGAATTTCGAGGGCATCCCGAGCGAGCCGGGAGCAAAAGCTCGGGTCCTGGGGTTCCGGAAAGTCAGAAGGAACGTACAAAAGCGCCTGTTCTTCAAAACAGAACGGGGATGCAAGGATCTTTTCTTTGCTCCCCGCGGGGACGCCAAGTGCTTCCCGCACAAAGTCAAAGGAACCGGCGACGGAGAGAGTGGCTGAGGTGAAGACTGAAGCCGGTGTTTTGGAAAACACTTCCTGCTGCAGGATGGAGTCTATCTGGATCGGCGTTCCATGAATGAAAACCGCATGCTGATTCACGTCATACCAGTAAACAAGAGATGGGTCCCGCTGCAGGAGAATTTCCTGGATCGCCGAAACCATCTCCAGGCTCCGACCGATCAGCAACTCACATATCGGCTGCTGATCAACGGAGGGTGACAGCAGGGCGCGGAGTTGATCGAGAGCGCCTATGGTTTGCTTCGCGGTTACGGGAAATATCTGCCCGACTCTTTCAAGATCCAACGGGTAACGCCCGGGGGACTTGTTCAATCGGTTAAAGTGGTGGTGCAGCTGGCGGCCAAGAACTTCCAGTTGCTGAGCGATATTTCGAATTCCCTGGAGGTTGGCCGCATTTTTGAGCTCCTGTTTGGAGTGCCGGTCCAGATCTCGGGCGAGTTCAAAGATCTTCAGATTGCTGAATTGCAGGCCGAAATAGACTCCGACGATGTCTTCCAGTTGATGCGCTTCATCAAAGATCACCGCATCGTAGTTGGGGAGCACTCCTGCTCCTTTTTTGCGCAGGGCCAGATCGGCAAAGAAGAGATGATGGTTGACCACCACTAGGTCGGCTCGCGAGGCTTCATTGCGAATCCGGCTGAGGAAACAGCGCGGTTGATCGTCGCACTTCTGTCCAAGGCACTGGTCACTGCTGGAGCTGACTTCATTCCAGAACTGGTAATGGTCCGGAAGCCATGGAATTTCGGAGCGGTCCCCGGTTTTGGTCCTGTTGGCCCAGTTCTGAAATCGGTGGAAGGATTTCGCCTCTTCCCGGTTCCAAAAGGTAGGCTGGTACGCAAAGTCTCTGAAGCGGCGCAGGCAAAGATAATTCTTGCGGCCTTTCAGACACACCACTTGCAGACGGGGAGAGATCATCCCTTTCAGAATGGGAATGTCATGATCGAGGATCTGGTCCTGCAGGGTCTTGGTGCCGGTTGAGACAATGACTTTTTTCCCGCTCAGAATTGCCGGGATAAGATAGGCCCAGGTCTTTCCGGTGCCGGTGCCGGCTTCAACCAGAACGGGCGTCCTGCCGGTCAGGCACTCAAAAACGCTTTGGGCCATCTCCAGTTGCGATGCCCGAAATTCGAAGGTGGGGATTTTCTCGGAGAGCAGTCCTTCAGGTCCAAAGTAGCGCTGCATCATTCAGCTCCCGGCCGGTTGTCCGATGTCAGAACAGATCGGACTTGAAGAAGGATTCCGAGCCCGAGGCAGGCACATAGGACGAATCGGGTCTCTCCCCCAGTTCACCGTATTGATTGGCTCCGGAAGGCGGACCTCCTGAAAAAGCCGCATAAACCCCGTTCGGATCATCCGCTCTGGTGACAATTCCGCTGCCAGGGTTCACTTTGGCAAACACCACATCGGCGGGAATGGGAAAGCTTTCGACAGGTTCGTTCTTCAGCCATTCTTTCATAAAGTACAGCCAGATAGGGCAGGCTGCCCGCCCCCCCGTCTCCCCTTTGCCCAAGGAGAGCGTGTGATCATCATAACCAACCCAGACGCCGGCCAGAGTGGAAGGAGTGTACCCGATGAACCAGGCATCTTTCATTTCGTTCGTCGTCCCCGTCTTGCCCGCCGCAGGTCGGCCAAGCTCCTTGGCTTTCTGTCCGGTCCCCTCTTCAATGACACCCTGGAGCAG
>Ga0209048_10003774_pt1 | contig 14649 bp, 12 predicted proteins | sample FrelakmetCRP12CR_FD_187146 | JGI IMG/M metagenome (GOLD analysis project Ga0209048, IMG submission 187146) | Freshwater lake sediment microbial communities from the University of Notre Dame, USA, for methane emissions studies - CRP12 CR (SPAdes)... | ecosystem: Environmental > Aquatic >... | reverse complement strand
GGCGTAGTGGACAAAGGCGATGCGATGATTTCCGGTGACATCCTTCTAGTCGACGACGACCCTGACCTGCTCAAGCTGATCAGCCTGCGCCTGACCTCCGCGGGCTATCGGATCCGCACGGCGGAAAGCGGTGAAACCGCGCTTGCCGCCATTGCGGTGCAACGACCTGCCGCGGTGGTCACCGACCTGCGGATGCCGGGCATCGACGGCCTGCAGCTGTTCGACGCCATTCATCGCCAGCATCCGGCGCTGCCCGTGCTGATCCTGACCGCGCACGGGACGATACCGGACGCCGTGGCGGCCACGCAACGCGGCGTGTTCGGCTTCCTGACCAAACCGTTCGACAGCCGGGAACTGCTGCAACTGGTCGCGTCGGCGCTCAAGCTCTCCGGCGACGATGCCGGTCCGGGCAACGCCGCCACCGGCGAGTGGCGCAACGGGATCGTCACGCGCAGCCCGGTCATGGAGGACTTGTTGCGACAGGCCAAGCTGGTCGCCGATTCGGACGCCAGCGTGCTCATCTACGGCGCTTCGGGTACCGGCAAGGAGGTGCTCGCGCGCGCCATCCATCGGGCAAGCCGTCGCGAGGAACGTCCGTTTGTGGCCGTCAACTGCGGCGCGATACCGGGCGAGCTCCTGGAGTCGGAACTGTTCGGTCACGCGCGGGGAGCCTTCACTGGCGCGGTGCAGGCGCACAAGGGGCTGTTCCAGGCGGCCGACGGCGGGACGCTGTTCTTAGACGAGATCGGCGACATGCCGCTGCCGCTGCAGGTTAAGTTGCTGCGGGTGCTGCAGGAAGCTGAGGTGCGGCCAGTGGGGTCGACGCAGTCGGTCCCCGTCGACGTGCGCATGATTTCCGCCACCCACCGGGATTTGGACGAGCAAAAGGCCTCCGGACTGTTTCGCGAGGACCTGTACTACCGGCTCAACGTCGTGTCACTGCGCCTGCCGCCGCTTTCCGAACGGCGTGAGGACATTCCGCTGCTCGCTGCCTATTTCCTGCGCAAGCTGGCCGAGCGTTACCACAAGCCGATACCCACGCTGGCCCCGGAAGCCATGGCACTGCTCGTGGCGGCGCCATGGCCGGGCAACGTGCGCCAGCTGCTGAACCTGCTGGAACAGGCCTTGGCGCTGGCACCCACCTCGATGATTCCGGCCACGCTCGTCCAGAACGCGCTGAAGGAGGATGCGGCGGCGCTGGTCCCGTTCGAGGAGGCGCGCAAGACCTTTGAACGCGACTACCTGGTCCGCCTGCTCAAGATAACCGGTGGCAACGTCACGCAGGCCGCCCAGCTTGCGAAGCGGAACCGGACGGAATTCTACAAACTGCTGCAACGCCACAAGCTTGAACCGTCGATGTTCAAGGAAACCAAGACCTGACCCGCGCAATGCCGCCCGGGAGCGTTCATTCCGGCAGCGAATGTCGGGAAAGGGCGACATCGTTTGTGTCGTCAAATCATGGCTTTAATACCATTGTCATGGGACGTGTCTGTTTTCCGCGACATTTCGCGGCCTGCGCATGGCTTTATGTTGTCCGCATCGGATGTGGCGTTTTGCAGATTTCCCCCAGCAAAGCGCATTTTTTTGCTTTGACCAACGCGAATATCCTGGACTTGGCACGTCCGTTGCTTATATCGATGCAACAAAGACAATCACTGCCCATCGAGACCGATCATGGATACGTTCGCTCCGGAATTCGCCCAATACTGGCTAGTTGGCCAGTCGGGCGACGCGGACGTCACCAATTGCGATCAGGGGGGGCTTGATACACCCACGCAGCAGGCGGCATTGGTCGAGTTGGCGGAGCGCGTCAATGCGGCGCGGCGCGTCGTCTAGAATTTTCGGTGACAGGGGATCGCCTGTGGGAGCGATGTCCAACCGCAATTGATCCGTGAACGGAGCGCAGTGCCGCTTCGGTCACCCGTAATCCCCCTTGCCCGCCACCTCCTCCCGGCGGGCTTCTTTTTGCCCTCTTTGGTAGGGTGCGCCGCGACGCCTACACGGCGACTGGGGCCTTCAATGCCGGGTGACACTGATAGTCGGCGATCTCGACGTCGTCGAAGACATAGTCGAACACCGTCGGTGGCTTGCGCCGGAGGACCAACCGAGGTGGCGGGAAGGGTAGGCGCGCAAGCTGGGTATCCACCTGCGTGAGATGGTTGAGGTACAGGTGGCAGTCCCCGCCGGTCCAGATGAAATCACCCACGTCGAGCGCGCACTGCTGCGCGATCATGTGCGTCAACAGCGCGTACGACGCGATGTTGAAGGGCACGCCCAGGAAAATGTCCGCGCTGCGCTGGTAGAGCTGGCAGGACAGTCGCCCGTCCGCGACGTAGAACTGGAACAGCAGGTGGCAGGGCGGCAGCTTCATCCGCGGGATTTCCGCCACATTCCATGCCGACACGATCAGGCGGCGCGAGTCCGGGTTGCGGCGGATTTCCGCGAGGAGATTCGCGATCTGGTCCACATGCGTGCCGTCCGGCGCGGGCCACGAGCGCCACTGGTATCCATAGACGGGTCCCAAGTCGCCGCTCGCGTCGGCCCATTCGTCCCAGATCGACACGCCATTGGCCTTGAGGTAGGCGATATTGGTGTCGCCGGCCAGGAACCACAGGAGTTCGTGGATGATCGAGCGGGTGTGGATCTTCTTCGTGGTCAGCAGCGGAAAGCCCTGCCGTAAGTCGAAGCGCATCTGGTAGCCGAATACCGACAGCGTGCCGGTGCCCGTGCGATCGTCCTTGCGATGGCCGTGTTCGCGCACGTGGCGCATGAAGTCGAGGTAAGGCTGCATCGGCGGGGCGGCGGAAAGGGTGTGAATCTGCGCGGGGCGACGTGTCCGTGATCATTGTAACGGAGCCCAATGGTTGCCTGAGGCCGCGCGGCTGGTGCGCACGCTGCAGCCTGGCTGGGATGGATGCGATACTGCCGGCCAATCGCGGTCGTCCGGTCCAGTCCTTGGAACATCCCCATGCCACAGCCGAATCAGTTCGATCTACTCAGGCAGCGCCGCTTCGCGCCGTTCTTCTGGACGCAGGCCCTGGGCGCCGGCAACGATAACGTCTACAAGAACGCGCTGGTCATTTTCGTCGCGTACCACGCGGCACACCTGACCACGATCGACGCCAACACGCTCGTCAACCTGGCCGCCGCCGTGTTCATTGCACCGTTCGTCCTGTTCTCCGCGACGTCCGGACAGGTCGCCGACAAGTTCGAGAAATCCCGGCTGATCCGCTACATCAAGGTCCTCGAGATCGCGATCATGTCCCTCGGCCTTCTTGGCTTCTGGCAGCGCAACCTCATGCTGCTCTTTGCCGCACTGGCACTGATGGGCGTGCATTCGACGTTGTTCGGCCCGGTCAAGTACGCGATCCTGCCGCAGCATCTGAAGACCGAGGAACTGGTCGGCGGCAACGGCCTGGTGGAGATGGGAACCTTCGTCGCGATCCTGATCGGCACGATCGTCGGCGGACTGCTGGTGGCCATCGATCCGAACGGGCCGGTGCTGGCGGGCGCGGCAACGGTCGTGGTCGCCGTCGCCGGGTGGCTCGCCAGCCGCGGCATTCCGCTGACGCCGGCGGTGGCGCCGAACCTCGCGATCAACTGGAATCCGTTCACCGAGACATGGAAGAATCTGCAGTTCGCGCGCGGCAACCGCGTGGTCTGGCTCTCGATGCTGGGCATCTCATGGTTCTGGTTCTATGGCGCGACCTTCCTGACGCAATTTCCGAATTTCGCCAAGAATGTGCTGGGCGGAGACGAGCACGTCGTCACTTTCCTGCTCGCGAGCTTTTCCATCGGCATCGGCGCCGGTTCGCTGCTCTGCGAGCGGCTGTCCGGACACCGGGTCGAGCTGGGACTGGTTCCCTTCGGCTCGATCGGTCTCACGCTGTTCGCGGTGGACCTGTGGTGGGCGACGCACGCCATGCATGCGACCGGGCTTTCCGGCGTCGCTACCTTTCTCGCGCAACCGGCCCACTGGCGCGTCACCGCGGACCTGGTGCTCATCGGACTCTTCGGCGGCTTCTACATCGTCCCGCTGTATGCGCTCATCCAGGAGCGCTCGGAATCCACGCACCGCTCGCGGATCATCGCCGCCAACAACATCCTCAACGCGCTGTTCATGGTTGCGTCCGCGGGTCTGTCCATTGCGTTGCTGTCGAGGGGCGTGTCGATTCCCGGACTCTTCCTCGTCACCGGCATCTTCAACGCGGTGGTTGCCCTCTACATCTACCGGCTCGTCCCCGAGTTCCTGATGCGGTTCCTCGCGTGGCTGCTGATCCACACGATGTACCGTGTGCAGAAGGAAGGACTGGAGAACGTCCCGGAAACGGGCGCCTGCATCCTCGTCTGCAATCACGTGAGCTATGTCGACGCGATCGTCATCGCCGCCTGCGTGCGTCGCCCGGTGCGCTTCATCATGGACCACCGGATCTTTCGCCTGCCGTTGCTCAACTGGGTGTTCCGCACGATGAACGCGATTCCCGTCGCCTCGGCCAAGGAAGACCCGGCGGTCAAGGCAGGCGCTTTCGAGTCGGCTGCCGCCGCGCTGCGCGATGGCGAGATCGTCGGCATCTTCCCGGAAGGCAAGCTCACCGACAGCGGCGAAATGTACCCGTTCCGGCCGGGCATCGAGCGCATGGTGCAGGACACGCCGGTGCCGGTGGTGCCGATGGCGCTGCGGGGACTGTGGGGAAGTTTCTTCAGCCGCTCCTTCGAGGGCAAGGCGATGCGGCGGTGGCGCGGAATGTTCTCGCGCATTGCGATCGTCGTCGCCCCTGCTGTGCCGCCTGCGCTCGCCACGCCCGAGGCACTGCACGCGCAGGTGCTGGCGCTGCGCGGCAACGCGCGCTGAGTCCCCGCGCGGCGCGCGCGAGGATGCGCCTTCTCACGTGCTAAACTCATACGAGCGTCTATACCGTCGCAAATTGCGGCAGCACTGAGCGATGTCCGGCAATACCTTCGGCACCCTGTTCTGCGTCACCTCTTTCGGCGAATCGCACGGTCCCGCGATCGGCTGTGTCGTCGACGGCTGCCCGCCGGGGCTGGCGCTGGCCGAGGCGGACATCCAGCGCGAACTCGATCGCCGCCGGCCCGGGACGTCGCGGCATGTCACGCAACGGCGGGAGTCGGATACCGTCGAAATCCTGTCCGGGGTGTTCGCGGGCCGCACCACCGGTACGCCGATCGCGCTGCTGATCCGCAACGAGGATCAGCGCAGCAAGGACTACGCGAACATCGCCGACACGTTTCGGCCCGGCCACGCCGATTACACCTATTGGCAAAAATATGGCATCCGCGACTACCGCGGCGGTGGGCGTCAGTCGGCGCGCGAAACGGCGGTGCGCGTCGCCGCGGGGGCCATCGCCAGGAAATGGCTGGGGGAGCGCTACGGTGTACGCATCCGCGGCCACCTGACGCAGCTCGGTCCGAATGCAATCGCCTTCGAGGGCTGGGAACACGTCGCGCACAATCCGTTCTTCGTGGCCAATGCCACCGTGGTGCCCGCACTCGAGGCGTTCATGGACGGGCTGCGCAAGGCGGGCGACTCCTGCGGCGCGCGCATCGAAGTCAGCGCCAGCGGTGTACCCGTCGGCTGGGGCGAGCCCGTCTACGGCAAGCTCGATGCCGACCTGGCCGCGGCGATGATGAGCATCAACGCCGTCAAGGGGGTCGAAATCGGTGCCGGATTTGCGGCGGTCGCGCAGCGTGGCACCGTGCATTCGGACGAAATGACGCCCGATGGATTCCTTTCCAACCACGCGGGCGGCATTCTGGGCGGCATTTCCACCGGGCAGGACGTCACGGTGGCGATCGCCGTCAAGCCGACGTCCTCGATACGTCTTGATCGACACTCGATCGACAAGGCGGGCCGCCCGGTTACCGTGAATACGCACGGGCGTCACGATCCCTGTGTCGGCATCCGCGCGACGCCGATCGCCGAAGCCATGCTCGCCCTGGTGCTGATGGACCACGCGTTGCGGAACCGGGCGCAGAACGCCGACGTGCGGACCGACACGCCCCGCATCAACGCGCAGGCGCCTGCGGACATTGCCGCGAAATTCAGGCGTGCCGCGGCGGTCGACGACCCCGATCCGGACGAGGCCTGAACGCTTCTAATCGCGGCGCCCGGTGATTCTGGCGTCCGCCCCGCCGCGCGCAAACGTGAGCGCGACGGCATCGCCTTCCTGCACGGCCCGCGCGTCCTGCACGATGGCCCCGTCACCGCGGGCCACGATCGCATATCCGCGCTCGAGCACGGCCTGCGGATTCAAGTGGGCCAGATTCTGCGCCAGGCTGTCCAGCCGCTCCGAATTCCGCAGTGCGCGTTCCCCGGCCGCGCGCTGCCAGCGCGCCCGTGCCTGTTCCAGCCGCTGCGCCTGTGGGAGTCGGGCTCCCATTGCGCGCAGCATCCGCGCCTGCAGCGTTGCCGCGGACGCGAGGTTCCAGCTGGAATGGACTCGCCAGGCGTGTCCGAACCTGCGCGCGAATTCCCGCAGGCGCTCCCTTTCCCGTTCGATGCGCGCGGCGGGATGCACCAGCAGTCGCGCGGCGGCGTCGAGGCGCTGGGCGCCAACGGCCAGGACGTGTCCGGCTGCCCGGGCGAGTCGGCGCGCCAGTTGTTCGACGCGGTGCGCAATCGCGGTCCGGTCGGGAGTCACGGCCGCCGCCGCTGCCGTTGGCGTGGGCGCGCGCAGGTCGGCGACGAAATCGCAGATCGTGAAATCGGTTTCGTGCCCGACGCCGGACACGACCGGCAACGCCGAGTCGAACACGGCGCGCGCCACCGCCTCCTCGTTGAACGCCCACAGATCCTCGATCGAACCGCCGCCGCGCCCGACGATCAGCACGTCCACTTCCGCGCGTTCGTTCGCCGTGCGTATGGCCCGCGCAATGTCCGCTGCCGCGCCTTCGCCCTGCACCGCGGTGGCGTAGATGATGACGCCCGCTGCGGGCCAACGGCGGCGCAATGTCGTGAGAATGTCGCGCAAGGCCGCCGCGCGCGTCGACGTCACGATGCCGATGGCGCGCGGATATTCCGGGAGTGGTCGCTTGCGGGCATCGGCGAACCAGCCGGCGGCCTCGAGCTTTGCCTTCAGCTGCGCGAATTTTTCGTACAGCGCGCCGACGCCCGCGAGGCGGACATTTTCGACGTTCAGCTGGAATTCGCCACGCGCCTCGTAGATCGATGGCGTCGCACGCACCTCCACCTGCAAGCCATCGCGCAGCGCGAACGCAACGTGCTGGGCCTTTTGCCGGAACATGACGCAGCGCGCCTGGGCCTGCGCGTCCTTGAGGTTGAAATAGCAGTGGCCCGACGCGGCGCGGATGTAGTTCGAAATCTCGCCGCTGACCCAGACCAGTCCCAGGTGCCGCTCGATGATGAGGCGCGCGGACGAAACGAGCAGGGAAACCGGGAGTACCGCAGAGGCGGGCAAATCGGACGACACGTCGCGCGCCGCAGTGATGGCGCTGGGCACACGTCGTGCGAATGGTGATTCGGGCATGATGCTGGATCGTAATCCGAGGTTCGACAACGCGGGCGCGGCAACTACGTTGTCCAGGACACGCGGTCGGCGGCAACTTGTAACAACAGTGACATCTGGCGCGTTTTCAGGCTCCGGAATGGGCTCGCGCGGCCGTAGAGGGAAATTCACAAACCATTGAAAACAATATGAAAAAAGGCGGTGCGATTTTGGGCATTGCAACCTTTTTCCCTACCGGGGCACTACTTAGCGCACCAATTTACAAGATATACACACTTCTATCCACAGGAATTGTGGAAAACATCGCGCGACGGCGTCGGGTACCTGACCGGAGAGCCTTGTGGGGCGCGGCTTCCGGGGGTACCGCTTGCCTCTCCCAGTGGCGCGCGCGATGACGGGACATCCCCTGCCGGTTAGAATGTGCGATTGCCATCGATTGTTCATGAACAAAACGAAATGAATGCTGCACCGCCGCAAGTGGCCGATACGCATTCAGCTAAGGCGGATGCCGAGCCTCCGCTCGCTTCGAATTTCCTGCGCGCCGTTGTCGCCGACGACAATCGCTCCGGTAAGTACGGCGGTCGCGTCGTCACCCGCTTCCCGCCCGAGCCCAATGGCTACCTGCATTACGGGCACGCCAAGTCGATCATCCTCAATTTCGGTCTCGCCGCGGAAAACGGCGGCACGTGCCATCTGCGGTTCGATGACACCAATCCGCTCAAGGAGGACGTCGAATTCGAGGACACCATCGCCGATACGGTGAGGTGGCTGGGCTACGACTGGGGCGGGCACCGGTATCACGCGTCCGACTATTACGACGTTCTCTATCGTTTTGCGGAGTGGTTCATCACGCAGGATCTGGCGTACGTCGACAGCCAGTCGGCCGAGCAGATGCGCGGGACGCGCGGCACGCTGACCCAACCCGGTCGCGACAGTCCCTACCGCACGCGCTCGGTTGCCGAGAACCTCGATCTCTTCCGCCGCATGCGGGCGGGTGAATTTCCCGATGGCGCGCACATCCTGCGCCTCAAGATCGACATGCGGAGCGCCAACGTCAACATGCGCGATCCGGCGATCTACAGGATTCGCCACGCGTCGCACCACCGTACCGGCGACGCCTGGTGCATCTACCCGCTCTACGATTACACCCACGCCATTTCGGACGCGCTCGAGCGGATCACGCACTCGATCTGCACGCTCGAATTCCAGGACCATCGCCCGCTCTACGACTGGGTGATCGAGAAGCTCGCGGACGGCGGACAGCTCGAGCGCCCGTTGCCTCAGCAATACGAGTTCGCGCGCTTGAATCTCACGTATGTCGTGCTGTCGAAACGACGCCTGGTCGAGCTAGTGGAAGGACGTCACGTCGACGGTTGGGACGATCCGCGCATGCCCACGCTCGTCGGGGCCCGCCGGCGCGGTTTCACGGCTGAGGGTTTCCGTCTGCTCGCGGAGCGTATCGGGGTGTCCAAGACCGACTCCTGGATCGACATGCGCGTGCTCGAAGAATGCATGCGCGATGATCTCAACACGCGCGCGCAAAGACGCATTGCGGTGCTCGATCCGGTGAAGCTCGTGCTCGACAACTTCCCGGAGGGCCGCAGCGAGGACTGCTTTGCGCCCAACCACCCGCAGCAGTCCCAACTCGGCAGGCGCGCATTGCCGCTCACGCGCGAACTCTGGATCGAACGCGACGATTACAGCGAGGCCCCGCCCAAGGGCTATTTCCGGCTTGCGCCCGGCGCCGAGGTGCGCCTGCGCTACGGCTACATCGTGAAGTGCCTCGGCGCCGAAAAGGACGCGGCAGGCAATGTCACGGTCGTGCACTGCACGTATGACCCTGAAACCCGAAGCGGCACGCCGGGTGCGGACGCGCGGAAGGTCAAGGGCAACATTCACTGGCTGTCCGCCGCGCACGCCATCTCCGCCGAGGTGCGGCTGTACGACCGGCTGTTCCACGTGCCCTTTCCCGGCGCGAAGAATCCATGGGGCGTTCGCGCCGATGCGGCCGTGCCTGAGGCTCCCCTGCCTTCGCCCCGCGCGGTGGTGGCCGGCGATGACGATGACGCGGTGGAGATCGCGGAGCGCGACTATCGCGACGATCTCAACCCGGACAGCAAGCGCGTGATCACCGCGCTGGTCGAGCCGGCCTTGGGCGCAGCCGTCCCCGAGGAACGCGTGCAATTCGAGCGGCATGGCTACTTCGTCGCGGACATGGCCGACCACGCGCCGGGCAGGCCCGTCTTCAATCGTGCAGTCACGCTGCGGGATTCCTGGACCAAGCCGGCCGGCCGGTAGCGTGCGGCTGGCGGGTCCTGCCCATTGCACAATTTGCCTCCCGGCGCATCCGCGTTAAGATGTCGCCGCCCAACCTGACAGGAATCCTTCATGAAACGCATCGCCATGTTTCTCGTCACCAACATTGCGGTCATGGTGGTCCTGGGCATCGTGCTCCGCTTGTTCGGTCTCGACCGGTACGCGGCCCAGTCGGGCGTCAGCTTTGGCGGCCTGCTCGTCTTCTCCGCGGTGGTCGGGTTCACGGGTTCCATCATTTCGCTGCTTTTGTCGAAAACGATGGCCAAGAGTTCCACCGGCGCGCACGTCATCACCCAGCCGTCGAACGAGGCCGAAACCTGGTTGGTGGAAACCGTGCGCCGGCTCGCGCAGAAGGCCGGCATCGGCATGCCGGAAGTCGCGATCTACGAGGGCGCGGCCAACGCGTTCGCGACCGGCGCCTTCCGGAACTCGGCACTCGTCGCGGTTTCAACCGGTCTCCTGCAGTCGATGAACCGGGACGAGGTCGAGGCGGTGCTGGGCCACGAGGTTGCGCACGTGGCGAACGGCGACATGGTGACGCTCACGCTCATCCAGGGCGTGGTGAATACCTTTGTCGTGTTCCTGTCCCGCATCGTCGGTTCGATCGTCGACCGCACGGTGTTTCGCACCGAGCGCGGCACCGGACCGGGCTACTTCATCACGGTGATGGTGTGTCAGGTCGTGTTCGGTGTGCTGGCGTCGATCATCGTGGCGTGGTTCTCCCGCCGGCGCGAATTCCGTGCCGACGCCGGTTCGGCCCGATATCTCGGATCGCCGACGCCGATGGTCAATGCGCTGAAGCGCCTGGGAGGCGTCGAGCCCGGCGCGCTGCCCAAGACCATGGCCGGGTTCGGCATCACGGACAGGGCAGGGATCATGGCGCTGTTCTCGACCCACCCGCCGATGGAAGAACGCATCCAGGCGCTGCAGACCCGTACTGCCGGCTGAATGCCGCGTCATCCGGCAACACCCCATGTTCAAGATCGAAGTGGAAGACGACAAGGGCATCTGGAGCGATGTGTACGATGACGCGGGCAAGCTGCTCACGTTCGAGCAGGAAGGCGACGCGCGGGCCGCGCTGGCGCAGCGCTTCCCGATTCTCGTGCAGATGGAAAAATATGCCGGCGGCAAGCGCACGCGCGTGATCCGGATCCTCGAGGACGAGGACGACTGGCCGAAGAAGAAATAGCGCCCCGGACAGCCCCTGCATGCGACTCCTGATCGGTGCGACCGGGTTGCAAGGCGTTGCAACGAGTCGCGGCGCGAATTCAGCGCGGCATTTCGCGCAGAAGCCGGTATTGGCCGTAGGTGCCAAGCTCGACGAGCCCGGCGCGGTCGGCCTCGGACCATTCGCGCAGATCCTCCTCGCGCACGGCGAAGAAATCGGCGTTGGGACTGGCCCGGAAAACGGCAAGTGCACTCACATTGTCGACCTTGGTCGCCTTGCCGCCGGAATAGAACTCCGCCGATATCGGGCGCTGGCCGACGTAGACCAGCCGGTCGCCCTGGTCGGTGCGCGTTGCCTCGTACATCCGCACCAGTGCACGATGTGACAGCTCGACATCGAACCGTTGGCGCTGCGTGACCAGGATCCCGGCAAAGACCAGCAGCAGCCCCGCGCCGCACACCAGCATCAGGCGCACGGCGGGGCGCAACGTGCGCGGGTCGCCGGCGCGGGGCTGCCAGAATTCACCGAGCAGCAGGGCGAACGCCGGCATGCCGGGCAGCACGTAGGTCGAAAGCACATTGCCCGAGACCGTGAAGAACAGCATCGGGGCGAGCGTCCACAGCAACAGGTAGGAACACCACGGGTCACGCAGCAGTCGGCGCGCGTCGTCGCGCCGCGTCGCCACTGCCCGCACGAGCCACCCTACGACCATCGGAGACCAGGGCAGGGCCGCCGCGAACCACCACATCCAGATCGTGCCGCGCGGCCGGGCGTGCGCCTGGCCGTACAGGTCACCCTTCCAGCCCGGCTCCACGAACCGTTTCCAGTGTTCGCCCACGAGGAAGTAGTCGAGGAACCCGGGTGACGCGCGTTCGGCAGCCCAGTACCAGGGCACTGCAAGCGCGAGCGTCAGCAGCGTTCCCGTGAACCATGGCACGCGGGTCCCGACTGCGCGCCACTGGCGGGTCCACAGCGTCCAGGCACCGACCGGCAGCAGCGTGAGCACGATGGCGACGGGACCCTTGGCCAGCAGCCCCACGGCGAGCCCGATGAAGAACGCATAGCCGGCCGCACGGCGCATCGCTTCGCGACCATGCACCGCGTTCCAGAACCCGGCCATGGCAACGGTCGTCGCGAACACGAGCGCGGGGTCCGTCATGACCGCGCCCGCGCTGACGAAGACGAGACCCGTCGTCGCGAACGCCGCCAATGCCCAAAGCGCCGCGTCGGCGCCTGCGCGCAGTTCTGCCAGCCGGTAGACCAGCCCGCCGCAGCCGGCCAGGAGAAGAAACGAAGGCAGGCGCACGCCGAACTCGTTCACGCCGAACACCGCCATGGCCACCGCCGAAAGCCAGGTGGACAGCGGCGGCTTGCCCCAGAACGGAACGCCGTAGTCGACCTGCGGCACCAGCCAGGCGCCGGTTTCGAGCATCTTGCGGGCGATTTCGGCGTAGCGGGATTCGGTCGGGTCGAGCAGTGGATACGCGCCCAGCGTGGCGACTCGCGCCCCGACCACGACGACCAGCAACAGGACAAGCCAGGTGCGCTCGCGCGCGGTAAGCGATGCTGCGGTCATCGCTCGGATGACGCGGGGCCTTCCGGCGCGGGCAGCGGCCGCCGGGGCGGCAGGGATTCCTGGATCAGGTAGAGCGGACGCTGCTTGACCTCGATGAACATCCGGGCCAGGTACTCACCGATGATGCCGAGCGCCATCAGTTGCAGCCCGCCCAGGAACAGCACCACCACGATCAACGTCGGATAGCCGCGCGCGGGATCGCCGAACAGCAGCGTCTTGCCGATGACGTAGGCGCCGTACGCGAACGCGGTCAGCGCCGTCGCGAACCCGATGTAACTCGCGACCTTGAGCGGAACCACCGAGAACGACGTGATTCCTTCCAGCGCGAAGTTCCAGAGCCGCCAGTAGTTCCACTTGGTCTCGCCGGCATGGCGTCCGTCCCGGTCGTATTCCATTTCGCGGCAGGGGAAGCCGATCCAGGCGAACAGTCCCTTCATGAAGCGGCTGCGCTCCGGGAAGCGGCGCACGGCGGCGACTGCGCGCTGCGACAGCAGCCGAAAATCGCCGACATTTTCCGGGATGTCGATGGTGCCCATGCGGCCGATGGCACGATAGAAAGCGCGCGCGGTGGCCTTCTTTAGCCAGCTTTCCTGCGCCCGGCTCCTGCGCCGCATCAGCACCACGTCGAAGCCCTCGCGCCACGCGCGCAGCATGTCCGGTATGAGTTCGGGCGGATCCTGCAGGTCCGCATCGATGACGACTACGGCATCGCCATGGGCGTGATCGAGGCCGGCGCTCATCGCGATTTCCTTGCCGAAATTGCGCGAGAGATCGATGACCGCGACGCGCGCGTCGGTCTCCCGCAGCGCAAGGAGCAGCGACCGGGTGGTGTCGCTGCTGCCGTCGTTGACGTAGATGATCTCCGCGCGTATCTGCAGCGCATCGAGTACGGTGGCGAGCCGCCGGTGGAATTCGGGCAGCACCGCTGCCTCGTTGTAGGCGGGGACGACCACCGACAGCGATGACGACGCGACGGCCGGATCGGTCGCGGCGACGCCGGTGGCGCTCAAAACGTCCATGCGCGATTCGGGAGATGGCCCGCAACGAGCACGGCGAGCGTTGCCACCACTTGCGCGACCGGGTAACGAGGGCCGACCAGCGCAAACATGCCCGCCACGACCAGCGCGTTCAGCGCGATGCCGCCGGCAGCCACCGCGGCGAAATGCGGCAACGCGCGTCCGTGCGCTTCTCTGCTGGCGAAGGTGTAGCGGTGATTGTGCAGGTAGTTGACCCCGGCGCCGACAACCGCGCCCGCCGTCGACGCGGCAACCACGCCAACGAAGGCACCCTGGACCAGCGTGACCAGCACCGCATAGTGCGCCGCGGTGCCGAGGACACCGGCACCGGCATAGCGAACGAATTGAGGGAGCATCGCGGCGACGGAGGCGGCGGGAGACGTTGGAGGCATTGGCAGGGACACCCGGAAATGCGGAAGGTCCTCCGGCACGCGGCACGCGCCAAGCATAACTCTACCCCGCATCGGGAACTTCGCGACGCCGGCATGGCAGTGGTGTTCCCCCAAAGGAAACGGCCGGCAAAGCGCTGCATGCGCCTGGCCGGCCGTCGCGGCGCAATGTTTCGCGCCGAGCACGAGTGTGCCGCTTACCTCATCTTACTTGAGGTGGTTCGAGACGAGCTTGGTCATCTCGAACATCGACACCTTGCCCTTGCCGCCGAAGACTGCGCGGAGTTTTTCGTCCGCGTTGATCAGGCGCCGGTTGACGGCGTCCTGAAGCTTGTTCTTCTTGATGTAGTCCCAGATCTTCTTGGTGACTTCGGTGCGCGGCAGCGGTGCGCTGCCCACGACCATCGCGAGCATCGCTGACGGCGTCAACGGCTTCATGAACGCCGCATTGGGCTTGCGCTTCGCAGCGGGCTTCTTGGCGGCGGGCTTCTTCTTCGGAGCGGCCTTTTTCGGAGCAGCCTTCTTTGCCGCGGGCTTCTTGGCGGCGGGTTTTTTCGCGGCGGGTTTTTTCGCGGCGGGTTTTTTCGCGGCGGGTTTCTTCGCAGCTTTCTTGGCAGTTGCCATGGGTCTCCTTCCCTTCCTGTCGATTGATGCGAGCGGACGATGCCGTTCGGTGTGAAGCGGTCCGTCCTGTCACGGG
>Ga0209048_10003772_pt1 | contig 14650 bp, 15 predicted proteins | sample FrelakmetCRP12CR_FD_187146 | JGI IMG/M metagenome (GOLD analysis project Ga0209048, IMG submission 187146) | Freshwater lake sediment microbial communities from the University of Notre Dame, USA, for methane emissions studies - CRP12 CR (SPAdes)... | ecosystem: Environmental > Aquatic >... | reverse complement strand
GCCGAGGTGGAGCGGGTCGCGGAGGACGGCGCCGGGTAGCCGCCCCAGCCGCCCATCCGCTACGGTGCACCGCCGGTACGGGGCTATAGCTCAGTCGGTTAGAGCGCACCCCTGATAAGGGTGAGGTCGCTGGTTCGATTCCAGCTAGCCCCACGCAGCCATCCGTTCCCACTGCCGGCCCCGAGGGGGCGCCGCGTCGGAGAGGTCCCGATGAAGATGATCCGCAAGGCTCTGGTTGCCCTCGGCATCGCCGGTCTCGTCGCGGCCGTCTTGCGGCTTCGCGGCTCGGGTGGCACCCCGCCCCAGGACGGCGGTTGGCGCGAGTTGTCCGGCCCGGACCTCGGCTGATGCGCCGTGGCTGACCGGACCGGTCGTTCGTCGCCCGCGCGGGCCGTCGACTGATGCGGGTCGCCGTACTCGGCGTCGGCGCCGTCGGCGCCCGCCTCGCCCGCCAGCTGTTGTCAACTGAGGGTGTCGCGGAGCTGCGCCTGCGGGATGACAGCGCGGAGCGGGTCGAAGCGGTCGCCCGCTCGCTCGGCGAGGGAGCCGTCGTCGACGAGGCGCCGTTGACCGCACCGGTGGAGGCCGACGTGGTGGTGTTGGCCGGCCCGACCGGTGTCCATCGCGAGCAGGCGCGGGCCTTTCTCGCCCGAGGTCAGCACCTGGTGTCGGTGAGCGACTCGATCGCCGACGTCCGCGCCCTGCTCGATCTCGACAGCGAGGCTCGCGAGCGCGGGGTGTCCGTCGCGGTCGGTGCGGGCTTCGCGCCGGGCCTGACGTGCGTGCTCGCCGCTCACGCTGCCACCCGCTTCGACGCGGTCGAGGAGGTCCACGTGGCCAAGGTCGGCACGGGCGGACCGGCGTGCGCGCGGCAACACCATTGGGCCCTCGGTCACATGGCCCTCGACTGGCGGGAGGGGGGCTGGGTACAGCGGCCGCCGGGCTCGGGTCGCGAGCTGTGCTGGTTCCCCGACCCGGTGGGTGCGGAGGACTGCTATCGGGCGGCCCTGCCCGACGCGCTGGTGTTGGTGCCGGCGTTCCCCGGGGTGCGGCGGGTGACCGCCAGGGTCGCCGCCACCCGGCGCGACCGGCTCACCGCGGGGCTGCCGATGCTGTGGCCGACCCACCCCGAAGGTGGTCCCGGGGCCGTGCGGGTGGAGGTACGCGGTCGCCGCGAGACGGGCCGCGACGTGACCGTGCTCGGTGCGATGGACCGCCCCGCGGTGGCCGCAGGCGCCGTCGCCGCCCTGACAGCGCTCTGGGCCGCCGAGGGACGCCTGCGCCGGGTCGGCGCGGCCGGGCTCGCGGAACTGGTCGATCCGGTCCCGTTCCTCACGGAGCTGTCGCGTCGGGGTGTCCGGGCGGCGGTGTTCCAGCCCGAGGTGGGCCTCGCCCCGTCTTGATTCGCGCTGCGGGTGGCGGATGTGAGGCGGCTCTGGTCACTGAGTGTGGCGGTGACCAGAATTCCGGTGTTGAACAGCACGTTTCCCCTAAAGACCTGTCTCCGTCGGGACGACAATTCGCGGGCTGGTCGAGAGGGAGGGCGATACCGATGAAAGCCACGACGGGCGATAGCCAGGAACTGACCAAGCGGATCGAAGAGCATCTGCCCCTGGTGAAGCACATCGTGTTCCAGGTTGCGGTGCACTTCCCCCGCCACGTGGATCGCGACGACCTGGCTCGGGCCGGGGCGCTGGGTCTGGTCGAGGCGGCCCGCCGCTACGACGAGTCCCGTGGCGTTCCGTTCGACCGCTTCGCTGCTCAGCGGATTCGAGGTGCGATCCTCGACGCCGTGCGGGCCGCGGACTGGGCCCCTCGATCGGTGCGGACGTTGGCCCGTCGACTCGAGTCGGTCGAGCAGCGTCTGGCCAGCGAACTGGGCCGGGTGCCGGGTCCCGACGAGATGGCTGATGCCCTCGACATGTCGCGCCAGGAGCTGAGTCGGCTCCAGGACAAGTTGTTCCGCTCGGTGGTGCTGGCGCTCGAACACGAGGTCAACGACGACAGCGAGGAGGACCTGACCCTCGTCGACGTCCTGCGAGACCGGGGTGCGGTCGATCCGCTCGAGGAACTCGAAGCCCGAGAGTTGCACGCGTACCTGCGCGATGCGGTGGACCTGCTCCCTGAGCGCCAGCGTCTCGTCGTCGTGGGCTACTTCCTCGAGGGGCGCACCTCCCAGGAACTCGCCCGGTTCTTGGGCGTCACCGAGTCCCGGGTCTCCCAGCTGCGCTCGGAGGCGCTGGCCATGCTGAAGGATGGCATCGAGGCGCAGTACGCCGGTCCGGTGGCCCCACCTGAGCAGGCGAGCGGACGGGTCGCGCGGCGCAAGGCGGGCTATGCCTCGGCGATCTCCGAGGCCAGCGCCTGGCGCAACCGCCTCACGGCCACGGGCTCGAGGGCCGCGGCGGTTCGCTGAGCAGTTCCATCGACGACCGATCGTGGATCGAGGCACCGCTTCGGCGGTGCCTCGATCGCGTTCCGGGACCGGTTGCCTGCGGTGGCGTAACTGTGTAATGGTGTAAGTATGACAAGGCACAGGTGGTCGGTCGACGAGGTGCAGGGGTGGTTCGCGGGCCGGATGCCCGACGGCTGGTTCGTCGGTGCTCCCCACGTCCGGGTGGACCGGGAGGAGATCCTCGTGGTGGGCGAGGTGGCCACGCCCGAGCTCGGGGACGACGCGTCGGAGGAGACGCGGACCGTCGCGTGGGCGGCCCGCATCGCCGGCTTCCGTGAGGACACGAGGGCGCTGCGCATGCGCCTGGCCGACGACGCCGAGGTGCTGTGGGGTCGCAAGGTGTCGTGGGGGGCGCGTTGCGGCGAGCGCGAGGAGCTGTTCACCACACAGAGCGTGCCGGTGATGACCCGTCTGCGGTTCTCGGAACGAGCGGTGCTCGACACGTTGATCGACGCCGGTGTGGCCCGGAGCCGCAGCGAAGCGCTGGCATGGTGTGTGCGGCTCGTCGGCCGCCATCAGGCCGAGTGGATCGAGCAGCTCCGCGAGGCCATGGCCAAGGTGGCCGACGTGCGTGCCGACGGGCCGACGCTCGACTAGGTCCCGGGCGCGGCTGCCCGGCCACCACGACGGTTCGTGGTCCCGCCGGGCACACCGCAGCTCAGAACGAGCCGACGTCGACGAACCGTTCGAGGAGGGCCTCGTCGCCGAACACCTCGAGACGGTCGAGCGGGATCCGTCCCCACAGCGCGAGCACGAGGTCGGTCGCCGGTGCCCGCGCCGCCACGTCGCCCTTGGCGTGCCTGCGATCCACCGTGACGGCGTCGGCGTCTATGCGCACGAGCCACTCACCGCCGGCGAGGTCATCGTCGGTGGCGTGGAGGTGGATCGACCGGTCTGTCCCTCCGAACGCCGCCACGTCGAAGCGAGCGGGCACGAACACATCGAGGAACTCGTCGATCCCGTCGACGGCGACGGCCGGGGCGATGACGCCGGGCCGACCGAGGGCGTTGTCGACATCCCACGCGTGGACCGTCGTCTCCTGGGCGAGGCGGCGCAGCCACCACCGGCGAGGCTGGTGTCCGGCCCAGGTCCACACGGGCTCCCCGGGGTCTCCTTCGGCGCAGGCCTCGAGCACTGCCTCCACCCCCGCCCGGAACCAGGCCACGACGTCGTCCCCATCGGCCGGTACCTCTCGGTCGGCCCAGCGGGCCCGCTCACCGGGCGGGCAGCGGAGCTGCGCGGTGGCCCAGCGCTGCACCTGCCCAGTGTGGAAGATCACGTCGGCAATGGTCCACCCAGGACAGGTCGGGACCGGCCGGGACACCTGGTGGGAAGTCACCGACGCGAGCCGCGCTGAGGAGGAGTCGAGCACCTCGAGCAGGACGCCGTCGGGAAGGGTCGCGTGGCTCACCGCTCGAGTCTGCCTCGCTCGACCGTGGGCAGGGCGAGCTCGCCGCCGAGGACGGTGAGCACGGCCGCGGCAAGCGTCGCGGCGGCGGCGACCGTGACGAGCGCTCGCGCCGTGACCGTCGGAAGGGGACCGACGAGGAGGGGAGCGGTCAGGAGCCGCCAGCGCACGGCGAGCCACCCGCCCTCGAGCGCCACCGACGCGAGCACGGTGATGACCCGGGCCGAGCCCTTGAGGACGACCGCGACCGCGGCGAGCACGAGCGCGGCGAGGGGGAGCAGGACCAGTGCGTGGGTGCGCCCGACGTCGGCCGGGACGTCGAGCCACTCGGCGAGGCCGACGGTCAGCGTCAGGACACCGGCAGCGAACGCGGCGACCACGGCAACGGGGCCGGGGTGGCGTCGCCCGGCCACCACCGCGAGCGCGGTGAGGACGGCGGCGGCCAGGACCCACGGCCAGAGCGGGTCGGTGGGCAGCCGGGTGAGCTCACCGTTGATCGAAACCGGCTCGCCGTCGACGGTCACGGGCAGACGCCACGAGGTTGTGGAGCCGACCGGCTCGGCGGTCATGGCGTGGACGCGGTGGTCGTGCCAACGCAACGTGCCGTCCGCTCCGAGGGGAAGCCACTCCGGCGGGGCATTGGCGTCGGCATCGGCGGACGCGCCGGCTGCGGCGGTGCGGGCCCGATTCAGCGAGACGGCCGGCGAACGTTGGTTGACCTCGGTGCGCCCGTCAGGGAGCACGCGGAGGTAGGGCTCGCCTTCGTAGCCGAGCACTACGACCTCGCGGCCCGACGCGCCGGTGAGCTCGACGACCGCATCACCTCCGAGGATGCGGACGGTCAACGCGTCGGTCCTCGGCGAGATGTCGACCACCGACGAGCGGTAGTCGCTGGGTCCGGGCGTGACCGCCCCGGCCGGCGCGGCACTGACGACTAGGAGCACGACCACACCGCCGGCGATCTTGGCGATGGCCGCGGCCAAGCGCCGAACAGGAGCGAGATGGGTCGCGGTCACGCCTTGCGACGGTGGGTCAGGTACAAGATGGCCGCGCCGCCGGCGATGATGGCGACCGTCACCCCTCCGACGACCAGGCCGACCGAGTTGGTCTTCGAGCCCTCCTTCGTGATGGCCGACGCGCCGATCGGGGTGGAGCTCGAGGTCGTGCTCGAGGCCTGTGCCTGCTCGGCGGGGGCCGCGCCCGCCTGGGGCGCCGGGACCACCATCAGGGCGAGGCCCGCCCCGGCCACGAGGACGAAGGTCAACGCCCGCAGGAGGTGGACGGTTCGACGAGTGACGTCGCACGGGAGAGCGTGACGGGGGAGCGACGAGCGGGTCTGGGCCCACGGTCGGGTCTCGGCGGGCATGGGTGAGGGGCTCCTCGGTGCGATGGCGGTCAGGGTGCGACTTTGGCCTGGAAGGTCGTGCGCTCGAGGTCGAACTCAGAGGTACGGGCGAGCAGCGCTATCTGCCAGGTGCCGGGGATCGAGAGCTCCGAGCCCTCGACCAGGAAGTGGCCGGGTCCGGCCTTCGGTGCGTCGCGGGTGATCGGACCGACGCCCTGTGCGGGCAGGTTGAACTCGATCTGCACGCTACTGGCGATGTCGACGGGCTTCCCGGACGCGTCGCTGTACTGCACGTGGATCTGGTTGTAGCCGGCCTTGTCGGGGGCGATGGTGAGGCTGACCTGGTTGCCGGAGCGCAACGTGGCTGACTGGTTGAACACGCCCGAGGCGGTGCTTCCCGAGGTGCGGGCCGGGCTCACGTTGACGAGCACCGCGGTGAGGGCCAGCACTACGACGATGCCGACCGCCTCGAGGCGCACCGTGGTGAGCAGCCGGCGCCAAGCAGCGCCGTCATCGCCGTCGGCGGCCTCGTCGTCCTCGTGCTCACCCTCGTCGCCTTCGTCGTCGCGCTCGAGGGTGGGCAGGAGGCGGAACCGGTTGTAGCCGGCGAGAGCCAGGATCACGACGACGACGGCGACCTTGGCCAGGAGCAACCGGCCGTAGGTGGTGGACGTGACGTTCGACAGCGAGCCGACCTGGGTCCAGGCGAGGGCGATGCCGGCCGCGGCGGCGGCCAGCGCCGTGATGGCGGCAACGGTCGAGAACCGGGCGAGGACACCGGCCATCGAACCGGCCGACGGGTCCTCGGCTCGGCCGGTCTCGTCAACGGCGACATCGGGCTCGCCGTCGACTTCGGTGGCAGCCTCTGGGGCCGGGTCGGGCCTTGGGACGGCGGTGCCCGCGGCCACGGGCACGGTTGCCGCGATCCGTCGGCGTTCGCGGCCGCGAAGGCGCAGGGTCATCGCCATGCCGACGAGGCCTCCGAACCAGGCGGCGGCGGTGGCGACGTGGGTGACGTCGGCGATGACCGCGACCCGCTTGTCGGCCGACTCGGTCGCGTGACCCCACAGCACGAATGACGTGGTGACCGTGAGCCCGCCGTAGAAGCTCAGCCCCTGGGCCCACACGAGTCGGTTGGTGTCGGTCGAGAGGTGCACCAGGGTGAGGCCGACCAGCAACACCACCGAAGCCCACCCGAGGCCACTGTCGGTGAGCACGCTCCGTAGGACCGATGTGTCGGTCATGGCGGAGGCGCCGCGGCCAGTGGCCAGCGCCGCCTGGGCGGCGATTGTGGCGATGCAGCCGATGGCGGCCACGATGCACGAGACCCGAACGAGCGGGGTGAGCTTCCATCGGTCGCGCTGCTGGTCGTGGACGAAACCGAGGAAGAAGCCGAGGCCGGCGGCGAGCAACGCGGCGACGTAGGTGACGAATCGGGCGATGGCGCCCACGACCTCGAAGGTCGGATCGGTGCGGGCCCGCAGCCCCTGCACGGAACCCGGGTCGAGCGTGGTGCCCTCGCCGACGCCGAAGACGATGGCTCCGGTGACCGGATGCCCATCGGCGGACACCACCCGGTAGTTGACGATGTACTGGCCGTCGGGCAGGTCGCGCCGCAGCGACGCCTTGAGCAGGTCCCGGGTGACGCCGGGGCCGCTGTCACCCGTGTCGACCCGTTCGCCCTTGGCGTCGAGCACGGTGATGCCGCCGAGCGAGGCGTTCACCTCCTCGCTGAACTGGAGTCGCACCTCGGCCGGGGACACGGGCACGACCTGGCCGTCGGCGGGAGTCGATGACAGCAGCACGGCGTGCGCCGACGCCGGCGCGGCCGAGCCGAGCACGACGGCCAGAAGCACCAGCGGCACCGCGAGGAGCCGGGCGGTACCCCGTCCGACCCACGCGCGGAGCGGTGCGGGCGCAGGTGTCCGTCGCCGGTGACGGACCGGGGAGGCCGAAGTCATGCTGTGACGATACGGCGACTCACTCGTGAGGGGGTATCGAGGTGGGCCAGCAGGGCGAGCAGGCCCACGCCGACGAGCTCGAGCGTGTGCACCGACTCACCCAGTGGCGTCGATCGACCGCTCAGGACGTCGATCGTCGCGGTGAGGACGAGACCGCCGCCGAGCACGACAGCCATGGGGAGCACGCCCCGCGCCCGTTCCGGCTGCCAGGCTGCGAACAGCAGGCCGGCGGCGAAGGCCAGCTCGAAGGTGCCGAGCTCGCGCGACATGTGGATCGACGAAGTGGACTGCTCCGCGAGCAGGGTCGGCACGGCCAACGCGATGAGGGTGAGACCGATGACCATGAGCCCATAGCGGAGCCAGCCCCAGGCAACCTCCGGTGCCCGCCGGGGCGCGACCGGGCCCGCTGCGGCGAGTATGGCTCTGCTCAGGTCGGGCACGGGCTCCGCGACCCGGACTCGCACCATGCGGTGCAGGTCGGTCACCTCGTCGGCGAAGCGGGCGCACGGGGCGCAGTGCTCGAGGTGGGCGTCGAGGTCGGCGCGGTCGGCGGGGGACTCCTCGTCGTCGAGCGTGGCCGACACGGCTTCACGGCAGTGGTCGCAGTGCATATGGCGGTAGTCGCCGGACAGGAGCGAAAAGTTCCGTCGAGATGGCTGGCCCCGGCAGTGCACCATCGGGGAGACTCTCCCGATGGACGGCGTGACCAGACTCGCCGAACAGGCCGCGCAGGGCGACCGGGACGCGCTCGCCGCGTTCGTACATCGCACGCAGGCCGACGTCTGGCGGCTCTGCGCCCACCTCGTCGACCGCGACGCGGCCGACGACCTCACCCAGGAGACCTTCCTGCGGGCCATCAAGGCTCTGCGCGGCTTCCGGGGCGAGGCGTCCGGGCGCACCTTCGTGCTGGCCATTGCCCGGCGAACCTGCATGGACGAGCTCCGGCGGCGCACGCGGCGGCGCCGGCTCGGAGGGCGACTCCGGGGAGAGGCCGAGGCCGACGCGGGTTTCGAAACCGATCCCGCGGGCCTGGTGGCCCTCGACGAGTTGGTGGAGGGACTCGATCCCGACCGTCGTGAGGCGTTCGTACTCACCCAACTCCTGGGGCTCGGGTACGCGGAGGCGGCCGAGGTGTGTGGGTGCCCGATCGGCACCATCCGCTCCCGGGTGGCCCGGGCTCGCGCCGACCTGCTCGATCTGGTCGAGGCGGCCGAGCCCGACGACCGCGAAGCCGGGAGCAGCTAGAACTGGCGCCCTCGGTGCTGGTCGGGGTCAGCCCGGCGGGTCGATGGGCCGCAGCAGGTCCAGCAGCTCCTCGTGGAGCCGGCCATTCGTGGCCAGGCCACTGCCGTGCCCCGCGTGTGGTCCACCGTGCAGATCGGAGAACCGGCCGCCCGCCTCGCTCAGGATGATCGGCATGGGAGCGACGTCCCAGTGCGAGACCTCGGGGTCGACCATGGCCTCGATGCGGCCGGTGGCGACGAGTGAGTAGCCGTAGCCGTCGCCCCAGGTGCGCAGCTGCAGGCCCGCGCTGAGCACGCCCGCCAGCATGTGCGGCGGCCAGTGGTTGAACGCACTGGTGCTGAGGTAGGAGCCTCGCACGCGATCGCGCCCGCTGACGCCGGTGCGCACGCCGTTGTCGAAGCAACCGAGGCCCCGTCCGGCGTAGACGGTCTCGCCGAGTCCGGGGAGGTTGATGACGCCGACCGCCGGGCCCTCTTCGTCGTCGACGGCGAGGAGGTTCGAGTAGAGGGGGACGCCGTGGGTGAACGCCTTGGTGCCGTCGATCGGATCGATGACCCAGGTGCGCCCGCTCAGGCCGATGACGTCGTCTTCCTCCTCGCCCACGATGCTGTCGGTCGGGTGGCGCCGGCCGATCTCCTCGCGCAGGAACCGTTCGGCGGACTTGTCGGCCTCGGTGACGGGTGTGCCATCGCCCTTGCGTTCGACCGTGAGACCCTGGGCCCGGAACCAGCGCAGGGTGATCTCTCCAGCCGCGCGGGTGAGCTCGACGGCCTCGTCCAGAAGGTCCTGGTGGATCGGGGTCATGGTCCCCAGCATGGCAGGCGGGACGAACCGGATGAACGCCCGGACTAGCGTCAAGCCGATGGCCGCGTTCAACCCGCTCGAGCCGGGCTTCTTCGACGATCCGTACCGCCAGTACCGGGAGGTTCGCGAGGCCGATCCCGTCCACATCAGCCTGATCGGCGACTGGATGCTCTTGCGCTACGAGGACTGCTTCTCGTTGCTGCGCAACCCCGATACGAGCGTCGCGCTCCGCGTCGCGCTGGCACTGCAGCCCGAGCGCGAGCATCCGAGGTTCGACCGGTTCAAGGAGGTCTTTCCCGATCGGGAGCCGCGTGAGAGCCAGGGCATCTTGTTCCGCGACCCTCCCGACCACACCCGCCTGCGCAAGCTGGTGTCGAAGGTGTTCACGCCCCGTCGGGTCGAGGAGCTCCGCCCACGGGTTCAGCGGTTGGTCGACGACGTCCTCGACGAGGTCGGGCCCCGGGGGCGGATGGACGTGATCGCGGATCTGGCCTTCCCTCTGCCGTTCGCCGTGATCTCCGAGATGCTGGGGATGCCCGCTGCGGACCGGAACCAGCTCCGCGACTGGTCGCACGCCGCGGTCAAGTCCCTCGATCCGATCATCAGCCCCGAGGAGACTCGGGCGGCGGTGTTGGCCGCGGACCAGATGCTGGGGTACTGCGCCGAGGTCATCGAGTGGAAGCGCGCCAACCTCGCCGACGACCTGCTCTCGGCGTTGATCACCGCGGAGGAGGACGGCGACAAGCTGTCGCCCGACGAGCTGGTCGACCAGGTGACGTTGCTGTTCATCGCGGGCCACGAGACGACGGTCAACCTCATCGGCAACGGTACGTCGGCGCTGTTGCGCAACCGCGACCAGCTCGAGGTGCTCCGCGACGATCCATCGCTCGACGTCAACGCGATCGACGAGCTGTTGCGCTTCGACAGCCCGGTGCAGTTCTCGCGCCGGATCACGCTGTCACCGCTGCAGTTCGGCGGCCACCAGATCGACCCGGGCAGCTTCGTGCTCACGTGCCTCGGTGGGGCCAACCACGACCCCGCGCAGTGGGGCCCTGATGCCGACCGCCTCGACGTGCGCCGGGAGGGCGCGGCTCGCCACCTGTCGTTCGGGAGCGGCATCCACCACTGCCTCGGTGCCTCGCTGGCCCGGCTCGAGGGCCAGGTGGCCATCGGATCGTTGATCCGCCGGTTCCCCGATCTCGAGGCCGAACAGGCCGATGTGGCTTGGAACCACCGGATCATCCTCCGGGGCATCGACGAGCTGCCGGTATCGTTCGCGCCCGTCGCGTCCAGCACCTGAGCGCGCGACGCGGACCACTCTGACCAGGGGGAACTCATGCGGGCTGCCGTGCTCGACGTGCCGGGCCAACCGCTGCGGATCTACGACGATGTCGAGATCGAGGAGCCTCACGCGGGCGAGGCGCGGGTGCGGGTGCACCAGTGCGGGGTGTGCCACTCCGATCTGAGCATCGTCGACGGCTCGTTCCCCGGACTCACGCCGGCGGTTCTCGGTCACGAGGCGGCGGGGGTGGTCGAGGCCGTCGGCGCAGGGGTCACCTCGTTGGTACCCGGCGACCGCGTCGTGCTCACGCCGTGCCCGCCCTGTGGCCGGTGCTACTTCTGCCAGCGCGGCCAATTCAGTATCTGCGTCAACAGCGCCGCGCTGGCGACCAGTGCGATGCCCGACGGGGGCACCCGGCTGAGTCGCGACGGCAGCGTGGTGTACCGGGGGCTGGCGGTCGGCGCCTTCGGTGAGTACGCCATGACCCACGAAGCGGGCGCGGTGAAGATCGGCGACGACGTGCCGCTCGACGTCGCCTGCGTGCTCGGCTGCGCGGTGCAGACGGGGGTCGGCGCGGTGATCAACACGGCCGGGGTCGAACCGGGTGCGACCGTGCTCGTGATCGGGCTCGGCGGTGTCGGCATGTCGGTGGTTCAGGGCGCCCGTCTGGCGGGCGCGGCGCGCATCATCGTGAGCGATCCCGTGGCCGAGCGGCGTGACGCGGCGACGGCGTTCGGGGCGACCGACCTGCTCGACCCCACGGTCGACGACCTGGTGACGGCGGCGTTCGATCTCACCGACGGCATCGGTGTCGACTACGCGTTCGACGCCGCCGGCAAGTCGGCGCTCGTCGCCGCGGGAATCCACGCCACCCGACCGGGCGGAACCACGGTGATGGTGGGGGTGCCGCCGCTGGACGATCCCGTGGTGATCGAGATGCCGGCCATCTTCGCCTCGACCGAGAAGCGCCTCGTCGGCTGCCTGCTCGGCAGCGTGCACTCGAACCGCGACATCCCCCGTATGATCTCGCTGTGGCAGGCCGGTCGGCTCGACCTCGAAGGCCTGATCACCGGCCGCCGCCCGCTGGCCGAGATCAACGAGGCGTTCGACGACCTGCGCGCTTCGAGGGGTATCCGCACCGTGCTCGACGTCTGAGTCCGGTCGCCGCATCGGGCCCGCCGCCCCCCGCCTCCGGGATGGGCAAGAATCGGCGGGTGGACCTCGTGGACACGGCCGAACTCCGCACGCTGATCACCTCGATGGCCGAGGGCGTGGTGGTCCAGGCGCAGACGGGTGAGATCGTCCTGGCGAACGCTCAGGCGTGCGCGTTGCTGGGTCTCACCGAGGACGAGCTATTCGGACGGGATTCCTCCGACCCCCGGTGGCGGGCGGTCCGCGAGGACGGCTCGCCGTTGCCGGGGGAAGAGCACCCGGCCATGGTCACGTTGCGCACGGGAGAACCTCAGACCAACGTCGTGATGGGCGTCCACCACCCCGACGGTCGCCGCGTGTGGCTGTCGGTGAGCGCGGCTTCGGTGCCGGGCCCGTATGGCGACCTGGACCAGGGTGTCATCGCCACCTTCCGCGACATCACCGAGTTGAAGGTGGGGCGCGAGATCGACGCCACGACTCTCGAGATGGCCCGTCGGGTGGTCGCGGCGCCGCCCGGCGACGTGGGACCCACGATCGAGCGCCACCTGGCCGAACTCGTGCGGGTCACCCTCGCCGACCGCGCCTACCACATGGTGTTCGACCTGGACGCGGGGGAGGCCCGGGCCGATGCCTGGTGGCCGGTCGGTTCCGACGGGCCCGACACGGGCAGCCGACCCCGGCTGGCGCTTGACCTGTTGCCCTGGCTGCTGGGGCGGCTCCGGCGTCGCGAGCTGGTGGAGGTGAACGATCTCGACGAGGTGCCCGACGTGGCCGCGGGCCTCCGGTCCGAGCTGGCCGACTGGGGCGTGGGCAGCTTCGTGGCCGCGCCGGTGACCGTCGCCGATCGCCCGGTGGGGGCCCTCATGGTCTCCTGGAGCGAGCCTTCGACCCCCGACCCCCGCCTGGCCCGGTTCGTCGGCATCGCGGCCGAGTTGGTCGCCGCGCTCGTCGAGCGCGAGCAGGTGCACGACGATCTGCGACGGCTGGCCGCCGATCTCGAGCAGCGGGTGCGGGAGCGGTCGGCCGAGCTGGCCGGGGAGCAGGAGCGCACGCGGGCCCTGCTCGATGCCCTGCCCGATCTGCGCTTCGAGCTCGACGCCGAGGGCCGGTACGTCGACGCCCACGCACCCGATCCTTCGTTGCTGTACCAGCCGCCCGAGACGTTCCTCGGCCGCCACGTGAGCGAGGTGCTCGAACCCGCCGTGGCCGGCCAGATCGAACAGGCGATGGCACGGATCCGCGCCAGCGGCCGGGTGGAGCGCTTCGAGTACTCGCTGACGATGCCCGATCGGCACCGCTCGTTCGAGTGCCGGTTGTCGCCATTGGCCGACGGCGGGTGCCTTGCGCTGGTGCGCGACATCACCGAGCGGTCGGACCAGGAGCGGGCCCTGCACGAACAGGCGGTGGCCATAGCCCTGGCCAACGAGCAACTCGAGCGTGGGTCGCAGTTGAAGGACGAGTTCCTGGCCACCATGAGCCACGAGCTGCGCACGCCGCTCGCGGCGGTGCTGGGCCTCGCCGAGATGCTCGAGGACGGCGGCTACGGCGAGCTCACCGAACGCCAACGCACCGCTGTGGGCACCATCCTGACGAGCGGTCAGCACCTGTTGGCCCTGATCAACGACCTACTCGACATCAGTCGCATCGAGGCCCGGATGACCGCGCTCGACCTGTCGACGATCGACGTCGCCGCGCTCTGTGACACCGCGCTCGACCTGGTTCGCGATCGCGCCGTGCACAAGGGGGTGGCGATCGAGCTGTCGGTCCCGGAAGAGGTGTCGGTGTTCACTGCCGACGAGCGACGGGTCACGCAGATCCTGCTCAACCTGCTCGACAACGCCTTGAAGTTCACGCCTGAGGGCGGATCGATGGGGCTCGAGGTCGCTCGCCCCGATTCCGGGCATCTGGCCTTGACGGTGTGGGACACCGGCATCGGCATCGGCGCCGAGGACCGCCGCCGACTGTTCCAACCCTTCGAGCAGGTCGACCACGGGTCTCGCCGCCGCTATCAGGGCACCGGACTGGGTCTGGCCCTGGTCGCCCGTCTCGTCGACCTGCACGGTGGGAGCGTCGCGGTCGACAGCAGGCCCGGGTCGGGCAGCCGATTCACCGTGGTGCTGCCGATCGACCAGATGGGCGATCCCGTCGCCGGGGACGGGTGAGCCCCCGGCGACGGGAACCACTCAGGAGGCCTGGGCGGCCTCGATCTCGATCTCGATCTTGACCTTCTTGCCGATGAGCACGCCACCGCCGGCGAGCGGCGCGTTGTAGGTGAGGTCCCAGTCCTCGCGGTCGAACTCGGTCGAGGCCGAGAAGAACGCCTTCTGAGCACCCCACGGGTCGGTGGTGACGCCGGCGAACTCGACGGTGAGGGCGACCGGCTTGGTGGTGCCGTGGATGGTGAGGTCGCCCACCACCGACCATGTGTCGTCGCTGACCGGGGTCACCGAGGTGCTGACGAAGGTCAGGGTCGGGAACGTCTCGACGTCGAGGAAGTCGGGGCTCTGCAGGTGACCGTCGCGGGTGTCGTCGCCCGTGCTGATCGAAGCGGCCTGGAAGGTCGCAGTCACCGAGGAGTCCTCGGGCTTGTCGGCCACGACGAAGGTGGCCTCCCAGTCGGCGAAGCGGCCGCGCGACTTGGCCACGGCGAGGTGACGCACGACGAAGTCCACGGTCGAGTGGGACTTGTCGACGGTCCAGGTGCCGGCTGCGGGAACGGCGCGGCCGTCGACGGTGCGGGTGGCGGGGGAGGTGGAGGTAACGGTCATGGGGGCTCCTTGGTCAGGGACCCGGCCAGGAGGAGGCCGGTCATTTCGTATTAAACGATTTGGCCCCTAACATAATTCCCGACACGCCAGGTCGGGCATGGGTCGCCCGATCCGGCGCCCGTTTCGCCGGCTCAGAGGTCGGGCAGCCCCATGTCGAAGTTGGGCTGCTCGATGCCGCCGTCGACCTCGAGGATCTTGCCGGTGAGATAGCCACCGGCCGGCGAGGCCAG
>Ga0209048_10003771_pt1 | contig 14651 bp, 11 predicted proteins | sample FrelakmetCRP12CR_FD_187146 | JGI IMG/M metagenome (GOLD analysis project Ga0209048, IMG submission 187146) | Freshwater lake sediment microbial communities from the University of Notre Dame, USA, for methane emissions studies - CRP12 CR (SPAdes)... | ecosystem: Environmental > Aquatic >... | reverse complement strand
CACCCGCTCGATCCGCAAACGGAGAAGCAACGTCGCCGAAGATCATGGTGTCGTAATTCTGCGCAGTCTGATCGCTCACAACCCCCGGATAGCTGCGGCTCGCCGGACTGAAGCCATACTTCCCGGTATTCGCTAAACCGGTGGACAGTCCAAGGAAGAATCGCTGAATGGCAATGACATCCACGGTATTGACCGCGCTGTCGCCATTCACGTCCGCCGCCGTTAACCGGCATCCTGTGAGAAATGCAATACTTAGGAAATGCCGTTGGGTGGCGATCACATCCACCGTGTTAATGCCGACGGAGCCCGAGGCCAGGGCGCTCTTGGTGGGCGTCACGGTATAGCTCCCGCCAGAGGTGAGACCTGTAAGCGTGTAGTTACCCGCACCGTCGGACAGGGTCGAGCCCCCCGAAGTGCCAGTCAGGGTCAGTGTCACACCTGGCACTGGGCCGGGAACTGGATTCGAGCAGTAGGAGATATTGCCTGATATGGTTACCGGAGAAGGCGGGGTCGAAGTTGCCGCAGGTGTTGCGGTTGGTGTTGGTGTCGCGCTTGGCGTTGCGGTTGGTATTGGCGTCGGGGTTGGAGTGGCCGCGGGTGTGGCGGTGGGAGTTGGGGTCGGACCCGCAGCGTTGACGGCGGCCAAAGCGTCGACGCGCCCGTAGCCGAAAGAATTGTTAGGTATCTGGGTCGATGGAATGCCTCCGCACGTCTGCGCGCTGACGGTCACTCCCGGGTTAGCCGTATTCTGCAAGAGCGTCTTGGTCGCGTCGATATCGCGCACCAATTGGGGGCGAGCCGACCAGAGCAATGCCACCACACCGACGACGTGCGGCCCCGCCATCGAAGTGCCGCTCAGATTTTGGTAAACAGTATCGCCCGAGCCGTAACTCGAGGGAACGCTAACCCCCGGAGCCGAGATGTTCGGCTTCAGCAGATTCGGAGTGTAGTAAGTGCTCGGGCCCCGGCTACTGAAGCTCGCCAGCGCATTGCTAATACTAATTGCCCCGGTCGAGAAGGAGGCACTGTAGATGGCCGGCGCATCGGTCACCGACGAGCAACCACTGCCGGAGTTACCAGCTGAGACTTCGACAAAAATCCCAGCGGCCTGGGTGTTGTTTACGATCGTTTCCAACTCAGCTCGCGTGACGCAGCCTTCGCTCGCCGGGCAGCCCCACGAGTTGTTCAGGACATGGGGACGCAGCGCCGGATTCGCGTTGTTCCCGGCCAAATCGGTCGGTGCAATCATGAACTGGAAACACTCGGTGTAGGTGGCCGGTGTCCCGTTGCCCTGGTCCATGTTGCGGCAACCGATCCATTTTGCGCCCGGAGCGACCCCGATCTGGTTACCGGCGCCGTCGTCGCCCACGGTCGTGCCAGCGGTATGGGTACCGTGTCCATTGTCGTCGCAAGGCGCCACCGTATTTGCACCACATGTGCCACCGCCGGAGTGAATCGAGTCGTGCCAGTTGAAGTTGTGATCGGCCACCACGCCATCCCAGCCGCGATACTTCGGTTTTAGCGCGATGTGCGTCCAGCGCGTGCCGGTATCAAGGTCACCTACCACCATGCCCTGTCCGGTAAAACCCATCGCCCACACCGCGGGAGCGTTCACATTCGTCACCCCCCACGCCACCGTATCGGGCGCATTGGGGCTACTCGGGGTCACGCCAAAACTGGCGACCTCAGGATCTTCGATCCAGCGCGCGGGCCGGTTGGAATCGATCCGTTGCACGTCCGCGCGAGCAGCGAGCGATTCGACCAGGGACCGGTCGGCTGTTGCGACGATCATGTTAGCCACCCAAAATGACTGGTAAGGAATGCTTCGGGCAGTGAGAAAACTCTGGAGCCCAGCCTGAGTGCGAGCCGCATGCCGAGTCAGCGTGTTGTAGACAAACCAGCCACGGGCGTCCTGGTCCTTGATCTCGTAGGCGGCACTAACGTCAACCTGTTCGGCGAGGAAAATGACGACCGACGCATTGCTACCATTTGCGGTGTCGGCCAGCACTTCCGGGGCAATCTTGACGCCCGGAATGAGAGAATCACCGGCCGCCGCCTGCGCCGTGCCACTGTGCTCCCGGCTATTTTTTGAATTCTGAGCTATCGCGGATGCGCCCGAAGACACGCCAAATCCAATCACGGCCAGAAAGAGGCCCAGCGAGCAAAGGACAAAACTAAGAAGAACGCGTGGGCGAAAGAAACCGTCTCGAGAAGGGCGCTGGCTTTTCATAAAAGGACTTTCTTTGTCGGTGTGGAATCGGGCTTCTACCCACTGAGCAAATTCGGGTCGAGGGTGGCGTAAGTAGAGATCATGAACGGGACAACAGGAGTCGAGCCTGCTTTCGATCGTTGCACAATCTCCAGCCGAAGCATAAGAAAAACTTTTGGACTACCGCGTGTTTTCTACATCTCCCGGAAACGGTTGACGCCATCCCCTATTGGTATCCGGCGGGGAAGATGACGTTAAGCGCCATGGTGAGAAAGAAATTGAAAATCAAGACCGCGAGCGACGAATCAACCACGGCTTCGGTTGTAGCCCGGCCTACGCCAACCGCGCCTTCCCGGCTCGTCAGACCTTTGTGGCAGCTGATAAAGACGATCAGCAGGGCGAAGCAAAACGCTTTCGAAAGGCCCATGACGATGTCCCGCATCTGGGTCCAACGGACCATGTTGGCCATATAATAGGTGCCGTTTATATCCAGCAAAAAAATCGCCACAAAATATCCGGCGGCGATCCCAACTCCGATGCATTCCGCGACCAGGAGCGGCATCGAAAGCATCATGGCCAGCGTGCGCGGCACGACGAGATAGTCGACCGGATGGACGGCAAGCGCGCGCAGCGCGTCAATCTGTTCCGTCACCTTCATCGTTCCAATCTCGGCCGACATGGACGCGCCCACTCGCCCGGTTACCATCAGCGCGGTCAACACCGGTCCAAGCTCGCGGCAAATCGAGACCGAAACCACTGCGCCCACGGCCGAACCCATTCCGAGTTTGTTAAACTGAAAAAACGTCTGGGCGGCAAAGACCGCTCCCGTGAAGGCGCCCGTGATCACCACGACCAGCTGCGAGCGTAGCCCGATCTCGACGATCTGTTGCCCGAAGAGTCGCCACCTAACTTTGTGGGCGACGACCGAGATAAACGTTTCGCCGGCCAAGACAACAACCTCGCCAACATAGCGGACGAACGAAACCACCGGGGAACCGAAGGTCGTTAAAAGTCGAGCGAACATTTAGGAATTGAGGCGATCAGCTTGCCACTACGGCGCTCCCCAGTTCGCCGGAGCCCTGGCGCAGGAGGCTGTCGCCTTTTTCCGGCGACGCCAGCGCCCCGACCCCACAGAGCAGCTACGGCTATTTCAAACACGCCGCATTTTAGGAGCAACGCCGACGCGACGCAAAACCTGAATCGATGTCGTGGCGCTTCGGCGAAGCGCCTTTCTGCAGCATCGCCTTGAACCGGCGCTTCGCCGAAGCGCCTTTCTGCAGCATCGCCCTGAACCGGCGCTTCACAGAAGCGCCACTACATTTTCGCGTTGGGAGCGCCCACAGACCATTGCGCCCGGGACAGGTCTGCGATAAAGGGATCTTGTCCATGGCCAATCGCGCGCTTCGCTTCATTGTCGGGATCGACACTCTTCTCGCGGCTTTTTTCTTCGCGAGCTGCGAGACCATTCCGACCGGAATTCAACAGGCCCGGGTGACCACGGCGCAAGACATTCAGGCCGAACCACCGGGCAATTATTTTATCGGTCGGCGCTATTACAAAGTACCGCAATACAAGTTCTGGGGTTACCTGCGAAAGCCAGGCCAGCCCTGGAACACGGCGCGTTTGGTCGTATTCAACGAGAAGGAAAAACTCGAACCCGACCGGGAACAGCTGAATTTCGGCGCGGATAACAATTACGAATACAAGATTTACGGCAAGTTTAGCGGCGACACTGTCTACGACGCAGGGAGCAATGGTTTCTACCCTGAATTCGTCCTGAAGAACTACGAGCTCATCTCAGTCAGTCCGCCACCGATTTTCAAGAGTCAGTTTAGCGATCGCGCCCGGGCTGCGACCGCCACCACCACCATCGAAAAGCCCGAGTAGCCGCCGTGCCTGCGCCTCACTCCCGGGACCCTCTCGCGGAGGAATTCTTGCGCTACCTCGAGGTGGAGCGAAACGCCTCTCCACGCACCTTGATCGCCTATCGTCACGCGCTCGGAGATTTCCGTGCCCAAAAAAATGTCCGCTCCTGGCGCAACTGCCGCGCGGATGATTTCCGCGACTACCTTTTCGAGTTGATGAAAAAGAGTCAGGCGCGCTCCTATATCCGCCTGCAATTCTCAGCGTTTCGCACCTTTTACCGCTTTCTGGTCGAGCGAAAAAATCTCCGGAAAGATCCCGTCCGCGAACTTCAACTTCCGAAGCCGGAAAAAAAACTGCCACTCGTCCTGACGCGCCAGCAAATCGATGAGCTCCTGACCGCGCCTCTGCGCGCCCCGAAACATCGGGCTGCGCCGGCGTGGATGCCCGTGCGCGACGCGGCGATTCTTGAACTCTTTTACAGCAGCGGCTTGCGCTTGAGCGAACTCGCTTCCTTGAACGTCGCCGATTTGGATATTTATACCGAGTCCGTCCGCGTCTTGGGCAAAGGACGAAAGGAGCGCGTTTGCCCCGTCGGCGCGCCCGCTCTGGAGGTTGTCTCCCACTATCGGGCGGCGGCCAACGTCCAATCCGGGCCGCTTTTCATCAACAAATTGCGGCGCCGGATTTCGCCACGCTCGATCTGGCTCATTTTGAAACGCTACCTGCGCCACACCTCGATCCCAATCGCGGTCAGTCCCCACAAGTTGCGGCACAGTTTCGCCACCCATTTGCTCGATCGGGGTGCGGATTTGCGCAGCGTCCAGGCCTTGCTCGGTCATGCCAGCCTCTCCACGACACAGATCTATACGCACGTCACCATTGAGCGGCTGAAGAAGGCTTACGCCGGCGCGCATCCACGCGCGTGAGTGCCAAACTTACGCCGACGCGCATCCACGCGCGTGAGTGTAGCGGCGGTCTCTGACCGCCGAACGCACAACGCGAACGCGTCAACGGTCAGAGACCGTCGCTACAAGTTGCCATCTCCCCGATCAACTGGCGCTCGCCGGCGTCCCCTGCGGCTCCGCGACATGGAACGCGAGCTTGTCGCCCGCAACCGTCACTTCCACAATGTCGCCGGCTTTGACCGTTCCCTTGAGCAACTCTTCCGCGAGGGGATCTTCCAGGTAACGCTCCACCGCCCGACGCATCGGCCGCGCGCCATAAGTTGGATCGTATCCCTTGTTGATCACGAACTCATGCGCAGGCTCGTCGAGGACAATTTCGATCTCTTTCAACTTCAGACGGCGTTTCACCTTGTCCACTTCGAGATCAACGATCTGCAGAAGATCCGGTTTGCTCAGCGTGCGGAAGACAATGATCTCGTCCAGACGATTCAGAAACTCCGGCTTAAAGACACGCTTCGTCTCCTCCAGGATCTTTTCGCGCATGGTGTCGTAATCCTGGGTATCCTTGGGCGCGCCGAAGCCCATGGTGGTTTGCCGCCTGATCAGATCGGCGCCCACGTTCGAGGTCATGATAATAATCGTATTCCGGAAATCGATCTTTCGGCCTAACGAGTCAGTCACCTTGCCGTCTTCCAAAATCTGGAGAAGCAAATGCATCACATCGGGGTGCGCCTTCTCGATCTCATCGAAAAGCACCACCGAATAGGGCCGGCGCCGGACGGCCTCGGAGAGCTGGCCGCCTTCTTCGTAACCAACATAGCCCGGTGGGGAACCAATCAGCCGGGAGGCGGTAAATTTCTCCATGTACTCCGACATGTCGATCTGGATCAGAGCATCGGAATCGCCAAACATGAATTCCGCGAGTGTCCGGGCCAGGAAGGTCTTGCCGACACCGGTCGGTCCCAAAAAGACAAACGAGCCGATCGGCCGTTTCGGATCCTTCAGATCGGCGCGCGACCGGCGCAAAGCCTTGCTGATTGCGGTCACGGCTTCGTCCTGGCCGATCACGCGCTGCTTCAATTCGGATTCCATCGCGAGCAGCTTCTGCGTTTCCTTCTGCTCCATTCGCTGGAGAGGCACACCCGTCACCTTCGAAATGATGTGCATCATATCGTCCGAGGTCACGAGGACTTCTTTCTCTTCCCGTTCCTCCCGCCAGCGGGCCAGGATCCCGTCGAGCTTCTCTTTGGTTTGCTTTTCCTTGTCCCGCAGGGCCGCTGCTTTCTCAAAATCCTGAGCTTTGATCGCGGCTTCTTTCTCGACCCGAATGTCCTCGATGTCCTTTTCGATTTCTTTCACGTCCGGCGGCCGTGTCATCGCGTTGATGCGGGCGCGCGCGCCCGCTTCGTCCATGACGTCGATCGCCTTATCCGGAAGGAAACGACCCGTGATGTAGCGCTCGGAAAGCTTGACCGCGGCCTCGAGCGCCTCGTCGGTGAGCTTCGCCTTGTGGTGCGCTTCGTATTTCGGGCGCAGCCCCTTCAGAATCAGGATGGTCTCTTCCACCGTCGGCGCGTCAACTTTCACCGTCTGGAAACGACGTTCCAGGGCCGCGTCCTTCTCAATGTATTTGCGATACTCGTTCAGCGTCGTGGCGCCAATGCATTGCAACTCGCCGCGGCTCAAGGCCGGCTTGATGATATTCGAAGCGTCCATCGCGCCTTCCGCCGAGCCGGCGCCGACGATGGTGTGCAGTTCGTCGATAAAAAGGATGACATTCTTGGAGCGGCGAATTTCGTCCATGACCGCTTTGATTCGCTCTTCAAACTGGCCGCGATATTTCGTTCCGGCGACCATCAAGGCGAGATCGAGCGTGATCACTTTCTTCTCGCGCAATAATTCCGGCACGTTGCCGCTGGCGATTTCCTGCGCCAGGCCTTCGGCAATGGCGGTTTTTCCGACGCCCGCTTCGCCGAGCAAAACGGGATTATTCTTGGTACGCCGGCAAAGCACCTGAATCACCCGTTCGATCTCGTTGTGCCGGCCGATCACCGGGTCGAGCTCATTCTTTTTCGCCAGCTCCGTCAGGTCCCGGCCAAAGGCGCGCAAGGCCGGCGTCTTCACATCCTTCTTGGAGGAAGGTTCACCGCCACCTTCCTGGTCGGATTCAGGCGGCGTAAAATTGGGGTCGAGCTCTTTCAGGATTTCATTGCGCGTCCGCTCGATATCTACTTCGAGACTCTTGAGCACGCGCGCCGCGACGCCTTCGCCTTCGCGAAGCAGTCCCAGCAAAATATGCTCCGTCCCGACGTAGGAATGGTTGAGCGCCTTCGCCTCCTTTCCGGCCAGGGCGAGAACTTTCTTCACCCGCGGCGTGTAGGGAATGTTACCCACCATCTTGGTCTCCGGCCCGGAACCGACCTGCTTCTCGACTTCCATTCTCACCGTTTCGAGGTCGAGACCCATCTTCTGCAGCACGTTGACGGCAACGCCCTGCCCGAGCTTGATCAGGCCGAGCAGCAAATGCTCGGTCCCGACGTAATTATGGTTGAAGCGATCCGCTTCTTTGCGAGCGAGCGCCAAAACCTGCTGGGCTCGGGGCGTGAAATTATTCATTGTTGTGCGGCTCGGGAGCCGAACCGTTCTCCGACTCTCGTGCCACTTTACTAATATCAGGTTTGGGGAACACTCGCAAACGCTCGCGGATAATTTGCGCGCGCAAGTGGTCGCGTTCCTCGGCATTCAGCTTCTGCTGCGTACTCTTTTGCAGGTGGGCCGGCTGGGTATCGATGAAAAGCTCGTCGATGGGCAGACGGCGATCTTCGGGGAACGCGCCGAGATCGACGCCGAGCTTGATGATCGAAAGAAGGTTAAGCGCTTCCTTTGAACTCATGGCGTGGGCGAAAGTCAGGACCCCGTAGGCACGCCCGATCTGGTCCCAGAGCGTGTTGGGTTTCTTCTGAATCAACATCTGCCGCGCGTCGTGTTCCTTCTCGATGATGGTCTCGATCACCTTGCTCAGGCGGGCGACAATCTCCTCTTCCTTCTCTCCCAATGTCGTCTGATTCGAAATTTGAAAGAGATTCCCCATCGCCTCGGTTCCTTCGCCATAAAGACCGCGAACGGCGAGACCGATCTTGTTCACCGCTTGAATGACCTGATTGATCATTTCACTCAGAACAAGCCCTGGAAGGTGAAGCATGGCCGAGGCCCGCATGCCCGTGCCAACGTTGGTCGGGCAGGCGGTCAGATAGCCGAGGCGCGCGTCGTAGGCGAAATCGAGCTTCCCCTCGAGAGTGCTATCCACCTTGTCGACGAGTTTGAACGCACTTTTCAGCTGGAGCCCGGATCGAATGGATTGCATCCGCAAGTGGTCTTCCTCATTCACCATGATGCTCAAGGTTTGCCGGCGATTCATAATAATCGCACTGCCCACCCCTTTGGCCGCATGCTCGCGACTGATGAGATGCCGCTCGACCAGGACTTGCTTCTCCAGAGCCGAAAGATCCTGCAATAGTTCCGAGAAAGAATCCTGCATCTCGGGCAACTCCTCGACGCGGGGCTTGATCAACTCGAGGATCTGCATGCGCTCAGCCTTCTTGGCGTGGCCCGGAAAGGCGCGTTGCCGGAGGTTGCGGGCCAGCCGGACGCGACTGCTGATTACGATTTGGTGGTGAGGGCCCTCGCCGCGCAGCCATTCGCCGCCGGTAGCCATGATGTTGGAGAATTTCATCGGTTAAACCGCTTTTTCGTGTTCGAGCTGTTTCAACTGATCGCGCAACGCGGCCGCCCCTTCGTAGTTTTCCTCGGCCACCGCTTTTTCCAAATCCTGGGTCAAGGTGCGCCTTCGATCGCCCAGTTCGATTTCGCGGGAAGCCCGCAAGGGAATTTTGCCCACGTGTTCAGTGCCCTTGTGCATCGCTTTCAGTAAACTGCCCAAACCTTCTGCAAAGGTCAGGTAGCAAGCGCTGCACCCGAGCCGGCCGGTCTTCTTAAAATCAGCCTGGGTAAAACCGCAGACCGGACATTTTTGCGACGGCGCACCTTTCTCGATTTCTTCCGCGGCGCCAATGCCAAGGAGCAAATCCGCCAGGGCAAAGCCGGTCGGGTCCTGAACGCCTTTCTCCTTCGAACAGGCATCGCAGAGATTCACCTTCTGCATTTTGCCCTCGAGGATCTGGGTCAGGAAAACCGTCGCATCATTGCATTTGCAAACGTCGCACAACATCGCTGTAGATTAGACCTTCATTTGCCGGAAACATTCAACCCGGACATGGGAGCACCTTCTGCGCCGATTGCGCCTCCACTCAGACTCAGGCAAAGATCGGAGTGCCGGTTGCGCGCGTTAGCTCACGGAAGCGACCAATCATTCTCGCGGTCAATGGGCCTGGTTTGCCGGTCCCGATCGGGCGGCCATCGGCCTTTATGACCGGGATTAACTCCGCGGCCGTGCCGGTGAGGAAGCATTCATCCGCGACGAACACGTCGTGGCGGGTGATGTCCGTCTCCGTGATTTTCAACCCGAGTTCGGCCGCAATCTCGAAAACAACCGAGCGCGTAATGCCCCGCAATGCTCCAGCGGCAATCGGCGGCGTAAAGACCTGGCCGCGCTTGATGATGAAGACATTGTCGGCGGTGCACTCCGCGACATTGCCAGCGTCATTCAACATGAGCGCTTCATCGGCCCCGGCGAGGTTCGCCTCAATCCGCGCCATGACATTATTCAGATAATTAAGCGACTTCACCGCGGGATTGAGCGCAGCCGCGTTCGTCCGCCGCGTGGCACAGGTCACCACCGTCAAACCGGCTTCGCAAACTTCTTTCGAGTAGAGCGCGATCGTCGTCGCAATGATAATCACGCTCGGTCGCTTACAGAGCGCCGGATTCAGCCCCAGATTACCCACGCCGCGCGTCACGACCAGGCGGATGTAACCTTCCCGCAGATCATTTCGCCGAATCGTCTCCAGCAGAGCTTTCGTCATCTCGGCCCGGCTCATCGGAATCTCGAGGCAGATCGAGCGCCCGGAATCCCACAATCGCTCCAGATGTTCTTCAAGCCGGAAGACGCGACCATTGTAAAAACGGATTCCCTCAAAAACTCCATCGCCATAAAGAAGGCCGTGGTCGAAGACAGAAACCTTCGCATCGGCCTCCGGGACAAATTTCCCATCAAGATAGATTGTCGCTTCCTTGGTTTTGCGACTCGACGAGTTCGAGCGGGTTTCCATCGCGGGTTTTACCGCGGCTTTCAGAGCCGGGCCGCTCCGTTTCGGTTCATCGATGACCATTGCACCAGCGCCAGCTGTCGAAGTTTTCGTAAGCACATAAAAACGTTCGGTGGTTCAGCAGGCAATTCAAGCGAAAGAGTCAAATTGTTAGAATCCCTCTAACTTACCCGCTCTTCTCTGGTTCCAGCAGGCCATCTGCGATTCGCAGCATCCGATCGCCGAGCTGGGCCAGGCGCGAATCATGCGTCACCACCAGCAGCGTTTTCTTCCGGCTCCGCGCCAGTTCAAGCAGCAAATCGATAATGGTGTCGCCCGTTTTCGAATCCAGATTGCCGGTCGGTTCATCCGCGAAAATAATATCCGGATTATTCGTGAGCGCGCGCGCAATGGCCACGCGCTGTTGCTCGCCGCCTGAGAGTTCCGCCGGCAAGTGATGCACCCTCTCGGCGAGGCCGACGTCGCGCAGGCTGGCCTCGGCCGCCTCCCGGCTCCCTTTCCCGCCGATCATTCCCGGCAGCATGACATTTTCGAGCGCAGTTAGCTCCGGCAGCAGGAAATATCCCTGGAAAACGAATCCCATTTTCCGGTTCCGGATCTGTGCCTGGGACGAAGCGCTCCCACTATAAAGGCGGCGGCCCTCGAATTCCACCGTCCCCGATTCCGGGCGCTCCAACCCGGCGAGCGTGTAGAGCAGCGTCGTTTTTCCCGCACCGGAGGCGCCGCACAGAAACACAGCTTCCCCTTGCTCGACTATCAGAGAAATCCCGCGGAGCACCTCAATTCGGCGCGGGCCGATCCGAAACGACCGTTGCAGATCATTGGCCACCAGTTGCGGTTGAGTCATCGAGGAATCAGCATTGGCTGAATCCAGAACAGACGCAATCCGTCTCGTCAAGAAAAGCGAAACCGCACGGCGTTAGTTTGCGGTTGGCGTCCGCCCTCCGAAGAATAGCCCGGCGGTTTTATGTCTGTTTAGCGCCAGGCAGCTCGCCTCATACTCCGCTGCGGCCGGCGCCACCCAGGCTCATTTAGCGCTGCTGTCGCACCGCTTCGAAGAGGACAATGGCCACTGCGGTCGCAAGGTTCAGGCTGCGCGTCCCATGCATGGGGATGGTCAGGCACCGATCGGAATTCTGTGCCAGCAAGTTCTCCGGCAATCCCTTCGTCTCTCGCCCGAAAACGAGAAAATCGTTCGCACGAAACTTCACCTCGTAATATGCGCCCCCGGACTTTGTGGTCAGAAAAAAATAGCGGGCGCTGGTTGCTTCCGTGCGCCGCAATTCGCCAAACGAATCCCAGATCCGCACGTCCACTTCCTTCCAATAATCGAGCCCGGCGCGCTTGAGCTCTCGATCATCAATGGAAAAGCCAAGCGGCTTCACCAAATGCAGGGTGGATCCGGTCGCCAGACAAAGCCGGCCGATGTTTCCTGTGTTCGGTGGAATCTCGGGCTCGATCAGGACTACGTTAAACATTCTGTAGCTGTAGCCGGCGACCAGGGCACCCCGATCAGCGACCGATCGCGGCTACAACTTGCCCGCGACGAACTTCTCCAACTTCACTATATCAGCAGCGAACTTGCGGATGCCTTCCGAGGTCTTTTCCGTCGCCATCGCGTTGTCGTTGAACAAATATCGGAACTTCTTCTCGTCGAGTTCAAGCCGCTCGACCATGGCGTTCTTCGCCTTTTCCGGATCGAGCTTGCGCTCGACCAGTTCGGAGGACGCGGCCAATTTTTCCAGCAAGTCCGGACTGATCGTGAGCAGATCGCAACCAGCCAGTTCCAGGATCTGGCTGGGGTTGCGGAAACTTGCTCCCATTACTTCCGTCTTGTATCCGAACTTCTTGTAATAGGTGTAGATCTCCTCGACTGACTGCACCCCCGGGTCTTCCGCGCCGGTATATTCGCGCTTGGTCGCCGCCTTGTACCAATCGTAAATCCGCCCGACGAACGGCGAGATGAGTTCGATACCGGCTTCCGCGCACAGGACCGCTTGCGGCAACGAGAACATAAGGGTCAGGTTGCAGTTGATGCCTTCCTTCTCCAGAACCTCGCCTGCCTTTATCCCTTCCCAGGTCGACGCAATCTTGATCAGCACTCGTTGCCGATCGATCCCTCGCTCCTCGTACAATTTGATCAGCTGCCGCCCCTTCTTGATTGAGCCTTCCACGTCAAACGAGAGGCGCGCATCCGTCTCAGTCGAAACCCGGCCGGGGACGATCTTCAGGATCTCGCAGCCAAACTTGACCAGCAGATGATCGATGACGTCCTCGATCTGGGCCGATCCCGACAGGCCTGAACTCTTTCGCTCCGCCAGAACTTCGTCGAGCAGATGAAAATACTGTTCCTTCTGCGTGGCCGCGTAAATCAGGCTTGGATTCGTCGTCGCATCGCGCGGCTTGAATTCCTTGATGCTTTGGAAGTCACCTGTATCAGCCACCACGATGGTGAATTTCTTCAACTGATCGAGCTGGCTTAGCTGCGTTCCCGTTTGGTCTTTTTCGATGGTAGCGGTACTCATTGGTTAGTCTCCTTGGTCGGGATAAGGCCTTCTCAGCTCGTCCCTGGCCGAGGGTAGGTCTCCGGCCCCGGCCTCACAAACACAAAGTAAACTCAGTCGTCCGCGAAATCTATGCGGAAACCGTTGAGGGCGACTGCGCCTTTTTCTTCGAACCGAGCGCATGGCGCACAAAATTCTGGCCAATCTCCCACATCGGGCCGGGGAATTTTCGGCACTCGGTTAACACGTCATCGAGAGCGGCCACGAACATCTCGACTTCCTTTTCGCCAATAATAAGAGGCGGGAGAATTTTCAGGACGTCCATCGCGTGACCCGCGACCTGGGTCAGAATGCGATGCTTGCTCAGCATCTGCGTTACCACCATCTGGGCAAAGAGAACCTTGTCGACCTTGTGGAGCAGCTTCCAACCCATCTTCAGTTTGAATTCGGTCGGCTCGTGGAACTCGATCGCGATGATCAAGCCCTTTCCGCGGACTTCCTTGATGAAGGAATGTTTCGCCCGCAGCGAATCGATCCGTTCCATCAGGAGCGCGCCAATTCGTGCGGAATTCTCAACCAGCTTTTCGTCATCGAGCACTTCGAGCGCAGCCAGCCCGCAGGCCATCGCGAGATTATTGCGGCCGAACGTGGTCGAATGGACCACGCACCGGTCCATGCGGCTGAAAGTCTTTTGGTAAATTTCCCGCCGCGTGACAATCGCGCCGCAGGGCACGTAACCGCCGCTCAAACTTTTTGCGATCGTGATGATATCCGGCTCAAGGTTCCAATGCTCGAACCCAAACATCTTTCCCGTTCTTCCAAGACCCGTTTGGATTTCATCGCAGATCAGAATTGTCCCGTGTTTTCGGCAAAGCTCCTGCGCGCGCTCGAAAAAATCCGTCTCCGGCGATTTGCAGCCTTTGCCCTGCACCGGCTCGATCACAAACGCCGCGACCTCCCGCTTCGACAGCTCGCGCTCCAACGCTCCGATATCATCGAGCGCAACGCGCGCTTCAAAACCGTCCATGAGCGGCCCGAAGCCTTCGGTAAAATTTTCACAGCCCATGAGCGAGAGCGAACCGAGGCTGAGCCCGTGAAAAGCGCTCTCGAGTGAAACAACCCGCTTTCGTTGCGTCGCCGCGCGCGCAAATTTCAACGCGCCTTCCATTGCTTCCGTGCCGGAGTTGCAGAAAAAAACCGCATCAAGGTGCGGCGGCGTGCGTTTGGTGACCGCTTCGGCCAAAAGCCCGCTGAGAAGCGAGCAATCCATCTGGACCATGTTTGGTAGATCGAGGTCGAGCACATCGCGGATGGCCTTTTTCACCGCCGGATGGTTCCGCCCAATATTGAAGACACTGTAGCCGCTCAGGAAGTCGAGGTAGGGCGTGTCATCCATGTCATAGAGGTAGGCGCCCTCCGCCCGCGCGTAGACTTTATCGAAGCCGATCACGCGTTGCGCGGCCACGAGCGTGCGATTGAGGTGCCGCTCGTGCAGCTGATAATTCTCGCCCAGTCGCGCCGCGATAATCTCTTTCAGGTCGAAAGCCACGATGGAACGTTCTCCGATTTGCCCCCGAAACGCAAACGCGTGCGGCGATCGGTCATCCCGAGTCCGGCAGCTGCCGGACGAGGGAACAGCTCACCATTCCAGATCGACTTCCGGAAAAACCAGAAACGGGGCGACGCAGTTGAAGTGGCTGCACGTTTCCGGCTTGCGTTGACGCGAGGATTTTGTTGTGAAGTCTCTCGCCGTCTGCTGCGGGTCGGGATGACGCCGCTGATCAAACAGTCATCACGGAGAACGCCGTGGTTTTGCGCGACGATTGTTCTCGGGCGCTTCACAGGAGCCTGTCGGGCTTTGGTTCAAGATTTGGGTTTGGGGGAAGATTCGAGGCGGCGAGGATGTTTTGACGCACGGGGGGATCGTTAGGCAAAGAGGAGC
>Ga0209048_10003770_pt1 | contig 14651 bp, 11 predicted proteins | sample FrelakmetCRP12CR_FD_187146 | JGI IMG/M metagenome (GOLD analysis project Ga0209048, IMG submission 187146) | Freshwater lake sediment microbial communities from the University of Notre Dame, USA, for methane emissions studies - CRP12 CR (SPAdes)... | ecosystem: Environmental > Aquatic >... | reverse complement strand
GCGATATGCGTCCGTCGTCATTATAGCATGCGTGCGGCGTGCACCTTTGTATAGGTTTGGGTTTTTACACCAGGGTTTGCGCCGCCATATCCGGTGTTCGAATTTGTGTGATGATAATGATCACACGATAAAAAGGAGAAATAAAAGGTACGTAAAAAACCCACCTATCCACCCTGCCACTGATGGTACGCGATGTTTAAGAGCGGGACGAACTCCGCAGTCGCTTTTTTATTGCCGGCACTGCTCGGGTGGTCGTCATCACGCGCCTGCGGGTATGCGGAGGTGTCGCGGCGCGTTCCAACCACGTGCTGGATCTGCTCATTCCACCAGCGGTGGTGATTGCCGGCCGCCTGCCCGGCATCATTGACCATAGTGTTGCCACCGTTGCTGGTGAGCACGTTGTAAAAATCAAAGACCATCACATTTTTGTAGGGGTACCCTTTGAGCCAGTCATTGACAAGCCAGGTATTGAATGCCCGTGCATTGGCAGCATTCTCAGGATTGCTCAACGGGGGGGCAGTTACCACTACAAACAGGGTATCCGTGTGCGCTTTGAAATACTCCAGCAGATCGATATAGATGCCCTTTGCATTTGCGACTGTGTGGAACTCAGAACCGCTCCCCTCCGCCTTCAGGGGATTGTCCCCGATCTGCGGGACAGGATCAACCGGACTTCCCTGAAGCGCAGAGTTGGGGAAGCAGGACTTGAACATGATAATCTTGTTCTTGCCACCCGGGTCGTTTTCGAGCCGTGAGTATCCCGAGTTCTGCCCGCTTTCAGCATACAGGGCACCCGTTATCGCTGCGGAGTTCGGTCCGCGGAACCAGAGCCACCAGTGCCCGATATCGGTGTTATCCCCGACAGGCCCCCAACCACTGTCAACATGTGCTTTCGGCCCCCAGCCGTAATTGGTGTCGGACACATAGTAGTTGTTGTCCCGAAGGGCAATGCCCAGCCCGCCATTCTCATCAGAGAGCCAGTTCTCGCCACTGGAATGGTGGATAAAGATGAGCTTGACAGGCTTTGAGGGAGGTGCCGGGTTGGGCGCACCGTCAGGTACATTGCCGGGCACAGTCTTTTCCGCGTTCGATGTTCCGGTCTGGCCTGCAGAGGGAGTTGTGGCTGGAGCCGGGGATTCCGGGGCTTTTGCCATGCAGAGTGCAGCAGCACACATGCCCACCATGAGCAGGACAGAACACACGTTGAGGATTAGTTTCGTTTTGTTCATTGCATAATCCCTTGTATGTCGGTTATTAATGCTGGACAATTGAAGGTTGCGATCCAAGGGCAACCTCTGGCATGATAATGATATGCACAATATAAAAATTAAATCGGGTGCGAGGAGCGAACGCCTCCCGCCCGGTTCATTCCCCGACCACAGGAATTCAAGGGTTGTGGCAGGGCTGTCAGATTGGATACCTGGCGAACGTGATAGTATACAGAACCTAGACAAGAAATTTTTTTGAGCGCTTCTTTGGCTTATTCCCGCTGTTTCCCGCTTCCCTTACCGTTTCACGGTAAGATTCAGCCGTCTGGTTATTTCCTCAAGGACCTCTGAAGTTATCTCTTCGCGCCGGGTAATGTCCCGGATCCAGAACCGTATACTTATCATGTTCCCCTGCTGCGTGATACCGGTAAACAGCACCCGAGAAACGAGCTGATCGGGCTTGCCCTTCAGACCGGTATATCCCTGAAAGAAGAACGAGGACTTTATCCCTGATGGGCCGTGTCGGCCTGAAGAATTCCCATTTGGCAGGACGTCCGGGTGCGCATTGAGGACAGCCAGGATCCCCTCCTTTGCACGGTCAAAAGAGATTTCAGGAGGCAGCGTGATTGCCACCGGGATCTCAATGAACCCGGACTTTGAGTAATTCACGATCTTTGATGCGAGAAGAGAGGCATTCGGCACGAGAAACACCCTGCCATCACGATCCTTGAGGACCGTACGGGTAAAGGTCAGGTCCTTGACCTGCGCGATGCCGGTATCAGGATCGCCCCCCAGCTCAACCCAGTCATCAAGCCGTATCGTACGGTTGATGGTGATCAGGAGACCCGCGAGCAGGTTGGAGATGATCTGCTGGGAGGCGAACGCGAGTGCAATGGAGATGACACCCAATGAGGCGATGGTCGCGTTGATGTCAAAACCAAGTATATAGAGATCGATGGTATAGAGGCCCAGCCCAAAAACAAAATACCCCACGAAGCGTGCCGCCCAGCGGGCGACCGACCGTGATGTATAACGCACAAGGACTGCTTTTGTCCCTTTATAGCAGAGGTAGGAGACAAAGATGACAACTCCCAGAGAAAGGAGAAACATCACGATCCTATCGATGGTTACAGTCCCAAACAGGACCTGCGCATCACTCATGCCATCAACTTTGTGAGCGATCGGTCAAATAGGTGAGCACGGGCATATGGATACCGTAAAAATGAATTGTCTAATCCCTCCGGCTGAGATATAAAACCTGATAAAAAGACCTGCTATCAGGACGGATATCCGGCAGTCCTCCAACCCCGGACCGCACGCCTTGTCTGCACGCCATTCTTTTTTATTGTTTTTTAGGTTCACTAAAAGACGCATAGGTCGCATATATAATATATTTGATAATGAGGCCCACTGGTCAATGAAAAATCTCATGTCCCGATAAAAGTTTATTGCATAGAGGAACGCACATTGACAAAAGAATGCGGTAGGTAGTATGGCTGATCCTTACCTTTCAAAAGATGAGTCCATTATTCTGGCAACAGAGAATGTGACATCCAAATCCGTATCGCTTGCGTTGGTACTCACCAATAAACGTATAATTCTCATTGAGAACAAGCGCACTGATGGCCACCTCCAGGCAGAAGAGATCCTGCTCTCAAAAATACGGACAACGGCAATCGATGAAAGTGCCAATCAGGACCCCGCTATTGCGCTATCATTCATTACTGACACCGGTGATACAAAACACGTGACACTTACCTTCACCCAGAAACCCGGGGAAGGAAGAAAGCATGAATGCGATGACTGGGTAAATAAAATCAGAGAGCATCTCCTGCCATCTCTCGATGATGGATCCCTTCGCCGCACTGAGGGCGTATCTCCTCTTCCCCAGAAGATGCCCGATCAGGTGGCTGAGCCGGCTGCTGCCGAGGAGCCGCCAGGATCCACGGAGGAAATAGCCCACGGAGCACCACCTACCGGGGAAATATTTGCAAAACATGAGCGGCTTGCAGGCCTCTCGTATCCTGCCATGCCCCGGATTTCAGAAGATCTGAATCCCTCAAAGCCGCGAAAATTTATTGGTCTTGCGATCCTCATCCTCGTGATTTGTGCGGTCATAGGAGGGGGGGTCTATTACCTGCAATTCATGCCGGGGAAACCCGGCGCGCCTCCTGCACCTGTCGTGGCAAGCCCGGTGATAACAACGCTCGTTACAGCAATCCCGATGGCGAGTCCCACACCACTGCCGACTCTTAGCCCACAGGAAACGATATCACAGGCCCCGACACAGTCGCAGTCACTTATCCCCCAAACCGGTATCTGGATACGGGTGCAGTACCCGGGGAATTTTACCGGATCGGTTGGTGCGGGGGGTAATATCCGGACGGTCACAGATACAGGGGAGCGCTTTTACCAGATGGTCATTAAAACCGGCACCATCAGGGCATTCATCCAGAAGCAGGATGGATCGGGGGCTCTGCTCACAGTCGAGATGTATCAGGACGGTGTGCTGATCAAACGTGGCACAACCACCGCACCCCGGGGGGATATAGACCTCCAGGTAGATCTTAAGATGGCTAATCCCACCCCCATCAGTCCAAATGCCACAACGCAGAAACCATAAGAACCGCCCTGATCACCCCCCCCTTTTCACAAATCAATACCTCTACAGCTTTTCCGGCTGTCCTGTTGTACACGTAACTCCGATGGAAAAGCCCCCAATCCTCATCATCTGAATCACAACACCACAATTAAGGGAGTACATCGGGATCCGGTTTTTGTTCTCCATTACGTCATCCACATCCCTTATTACGAGCACCACTATCGGGTCGCATGCCTGACACCATCCTTGCCGTCTTCTATTCTTTCGCCCCCCTTAAGAGGTGAAGCCGTGGAAAATACACCAGAGGAATTTTCTCTATAACCAGGATGCCTGACACTGGACGGTATTTGAGAGATTCCGAAATATATCACAAGTTTTATGATTCCTTCAAACAAGCAGTAGATCTGGTCAGATGAGGGCTGTTAATTAATATACGGGCCTTCTTCCTGAGGAGTAATGGAGGGATTTGTTGTGAGAAAAGTGCAGATGGAAAGAAAAAAACGGTATTGCCAGTTTCTGGTTTCTTTTTCCCTTGCGGTTTTTATTGTGTTCTTATTGATTTCCCCGGTTGCCGGTTCACCAAGTGGCGGGGGTTCGAGCAGTTCCAGCAGCGGGAGTTCTGTGAGCAGTTCCAGCAGCGGTGCAAGTTATGGTACCAGTATGGGGATGAGTTTTCTGGATGTGAAACCCCCTGCTCCAAAACCCCCGCTCCCTGCGGGCCAGTTCGCTCAGACATACCCGATCGGGTTTTACGGTCTGAACTACAATGTCAACAACCAGAAGACACTTGAGATTGACCTGGGAGCAGCACGGGCTGCCAAGGCAGAGGTCACCCCTTATCCTGACAGGATCGAGGTATACCAGCACAGCTCACCGGCAGTACTGATTACCTTCTGGGGTGACGGGTGGGAGTTCAGGAACGGAAAGGTATCCGGCAGTGTAACGAGAGCTGATTTTGTCACTACCCCCCTTATCGCTAATATCAGTGAAGGGGATGTATCGGGATCGGTCCGGGTTGACCTGTACACGCTGATCGGGCCGAGTGAACTCACAAAGACGATCGATGCTAATGTAACGGCAGATATAGAGATGAGATTCCAGAACGCGACGTCCCTTCAGAACCTTGGGTATGAGAACGCCGCGTTTACCATGAATGTCACCAAAGTGCTTCTTGAGCAGACGGGCGCGGCAAACCTGACGTTCACGGTTCCGCCTGCATGGGTTACTTCCCATGGTGGAGTGGATAGCGTCCGTATTGCACGGATCAGTGAAAAAGACCATATAACGCAGATCCTCGACACCCGTTACCTCGGTGAGGATATAAACGGGGCGATGAAATTTACCGCATACTCCCCAGACGGGACATCGGTGTTCGGGATGATCACGACAAAAGCTGTGATGGAAAAAGGGGGAAAACCCTCTGAAGGACAGATCATGACCGATGTGGGGATGCTTGTCTGGGTTTCCCAGCTGGCTTTTAACAATATATATCTTGTAGCCATTGGAGCAGTAATTGTCGTTGTTGTTCTCTATATTGGGTGGATGGGGTGGAAATCAAAGGGAAAAGGTGAACTCTAATTTTTTTTGGCTCTGTAGAAATCATCTCTTTTTAATAACATTCTTGGGGGCTTCGCCCCCGCCACCAGGCAGCGTGCCAAAGATGCCTATGAATGCCGGGGGAGAGATCCATGTTCACGGATACCTATTAAACCGACGAGGATCTAATCCCATTTACAGCTCTTAACAGGGGGGTTGCCATTATCCTGCATGAGATCCGTACCGCAGCACGCCAGAGCCGGGACCTCTTTGTTCTCATATTCCTTCTCGCTATTCTTGTCCTTTTCCCGTACTTCGAGGCGAGTGCGTTCGGGGGCATCCTGCTTGTGGTCCTTTCGACTGCACTGCTGCTTGCCGCCCTCTACGAAGTAAGTGACCGCCCGCGGCAGGTGGCAGTCGGGGTGCTCCTCGCGGTGCCGACGCTCTTGGCAGCATGGACAAATTTTTTCTCACCTTCAAAAGGCACATGGGTGGTCGAGCTCGTTGCGATGATAGTCTTTTTAATCTATATTCTGCTTGCAATCCTCCGGCGCGTCCTATCCGCACACAGGGTTACACTTACCGAGCTCCTCCGCGCCGTGAACGGGTATATCATGATGGGGATTGCCTTCGGGCTGATATATATTCTTGTCGAGATCCTCATCCCCGGTTCGTACCATTATAGTTATGGGGACCAGTCGATCGGGTCACTTCTCTACTTCAGTTTTGTCGCGCTCTCCACTGCTGGTTTTGGAGATATCACTGCAATCTCCCCAATCGCGCGGTCAGTCGTAATGATCGAGATGGTGCTCGGTGTGATGTACATGGCGGTCTTCATCGGGCTTCTTGTAAACGCGCACTACTCGACAAGGTATTCCCCGCGTGAAGATAACGATACCCAACAACCTCCAATGTACCGTGCGAAGGGGGCCATCCGGCTCCCCCTTCTCTCTTCAGGCGGACCCCTCACGCTCATTGCGATTGCCTTGATACTCAATCTTGCGACATCGGTCATAATGGTCTCATTCCATTTTCCTGTATATATGGACACATGGGGCACGTCCTTTGCGGTGATGACCGGCGGGTTCCTGATAGGGGCGTGTGCCGGCGTCCTCTACAATATCGTCATGGCGACAACCGTCTGGAACCTTTCATCCGTTATCTGGGCGGTAAGCAGCATCCTTGTCGCAGCTGCGACATGGATCTTCTGGAAACGGGGCTTTCTAGATGTCAGAAAACCGCTTGCCCTTATCGCAGCAGGTACGGTAACCGGCGTCCTGAACTCGGTCCTGATCATGATGGTGACTGCACTCTTTACCCTTCCGCCATACGAGGGGACGCAGGTGGTCTTTGCGTTCTTTGCCTCGTTTATCGGGAACCCGGGGATTGCAACAGTAGCCGGAATAGTAGTAGTCGAAGTGATAGATAAGATACTCTCCTTCGCACTCGCAGCAGTGGCAGTCCTCTTTTTCCACGACCTGCTGCAGAAAAACGCCGACACCAGGGAAACGACTGACTGAACACCAGGTACGGGAATCCGGCCGGGCTACGACGCACCCCACGCAAAGAGCCGGCACAACGTACATATAAAATTATGGAAAATATGAGTGTATGTTTTGTCCAAGATGTGGAAAGCAATTACCATTTGACGATGCTAAATTTTGCCCCAATTGCGGAGGTAAAATTATAGGTTCCAAAGGGGGCAAAGCACCGGGTTCCCGCCGCAAAAAATTCAAAGCAGTTGCCATTATTGTCTTCATCATCATTGCGATTATAGCCGGAGCTTTTGTGTATGTGAAGTATTTGCAGGGTGCACCCGGCAGTTCCGGTGGATCCGGGATCTATACGACAAATGCGATTACACCAACGCCAACCGCACAATCCTTTGGTATTATACCTACACAAACAGATGTTCCCCTGCCGACAACCGGCGTGTGGGTGAGGGTGGATTACCCTGGAAGCTGGACGGGCTCATACGGGACGACTGGTGCACCTGTTACCATCATCGATTCCGGCTTGCGTCAGTACAAGGTTGAGAGTCCTAACGGGACCATCCAGGCATCCATCCGGAAGGATGACGGAACGAATCATGTGCTGATCGTAGAAATTTACAAAAACGGAGCTGTAATTAAGCGAGGAACGACAAACACACCGCATGGGTCCGTTGACATTTCTGTTGTTTTGACAGATGCTATTGTAAGCAGGACTGTCACATCACCGACAACTACAGTCACACAAAAAAAGTGAATCCGGCCACAACTCCCGCAGCGGATGGAGCAAGAATCCCATAAAATCCACAATTTTTATTAGAACGTGTGATCTCTGGAATTTTGGCCTTTTTTTCGGTTTTGAACCATTTTGAACGTTATATTATCCCATGCCGCAACACGGGACGGTTCGTGATCCTACGGAACAGTCACCAGAATTAATGCGTTATGCATCGAATACTATTCCAAACAACAATACAGGAATGGTGGGTGTGAACCGGAGAACAGAACGCATCGGTTGGGTCTGGACCCTAGTTATCATCACCATTGTCGCAGCCGGGATCCTTGTCATCCATAGTGATGCAGCGCCAGTCCCGATGAAAGCCACCATTATCGTGCAGACAGCGGCAACGGTTGCTTCCCAGCAGGCATTCCCCGTAGTTGCCACATCGGTGATTCCAGGAGATATTTCGCCTTATAACGGCCCAATCGGGCCCGCGAGTGCGCTGTACGGCCTGAAACTCTCGCTCGAGAACATGGACGAGTCGTTTGCCCAGTCACCGTCAGAAAGAATCGAAAAACAACTCACCCATGCAGATGTGCGGATTGCCGAAGCCCGGGCGGAACTCCTGCACAACCGGACGCAGGGCGCAGAAGTTGCGCTTGCACAATACCGGGAAAAAATGACGGTGACGACCACGGCCGCTTCAGCACTCGACCCGCATGAGACCGGCCTTCTGCATGCCCAAGAGATGGTGGCAAAACACCAGAATGTCCTTGAACAGCTCCTGACAACGCACGAAAACAACCCGGGCCTTGTGACTGCCTATGCCAACAGCGTGCAGCTTGAGTCGACATTTATCCAGAAATCTGATCAGAAGCTGGAACGGACGGTCATGCCCGACAACCGGCTCATGGTGCAGGTTGTGAAGGTCGAACCGGCGCTGATTACGGCAAACCCTGTTGCCGCCCTTGCAACTCCTGCTCCAATTCAGAATACCGTCACGATCACGACCCCCGTTCAGGTCAAACCCACGCCCTTAGGTTCAACAGGGATCACCACGGGATCGCAGGGTACATCGCTATCCAACCGGCTGCCATCCCCAAATGCCACGCCGGTCCCACAACCCACCCATGTGCAGACCACCCCCCCGCAAACACCCACGGTTGTTCCACCCCCTCCACGGGTGACAGTATCCCCAAGCCCCACGCCGACACCTAGTGCACCTACCGTCAAACCTACGGAATCACCTTCCTCCCCTCCCCAGAACAATTCCGGAAACGGCGGAAAAACGGCGACCGGATCAGGAACTTCCAAGGGATAAGTGCCGGCAGGAGGAACGAGGGGTTGGTCTCCCACGACCTGCTATTGGCGATCACGAGGCGCTTCATGACCCCTGCAACCATATCCTCCTGCCATTGCACAGGGACCAAGTACGTGATTCCATTTTTATAGGGGATTAAAGATAATTAAACACAAAGCTGGTGATGGATGGTCAACCGGATTGCAGTTGTGCTGCTGGGTCTCCTGTTCGTGTGTACTGCAGCAAATGCCGCTTCAGGTCCGGTATATACGATCACCTACACTATCAGCCCTGCACCCGATAGTTCGGCGCTCTGGAATGTAGAATATCGCGCCCTCCTCCCCACACAGGAAGACATCGCGGCCTTCGAACGGGATATAAACGATCCCCAAGTGCTACCTCCCCTTGAAGTGCAGCAGCTGATGGAACGATCCGCATCGGTTGCATCAGTAGCAACCGGGCGCAGTATGGAGATCCGCAACTTCTCCTCCACATCTTCAGTCCAGGCCACGCCTACCGGCACCTATGGTGTGATCCAGTACACGTTTCTATGGACCGGATTTTCCATGGCAGGTGGGAAGATGGAGATCGGGGACGCATTTTTCGGAGGGCTTTATCTTTCAAGGGAGACAACGCTAATCTTCCGCCTGCCGCAGGGATATACTGTCGACAGCGTTTCACCTCCTGCCGATAGGACAAACGGCGATCTAACCTGGTATGGTCTGAGATCCTTTTCTGCAGGAGAACCCCGCATCGTGCTGCAGCCCCCCGCTTTCCCCTGGGGTCAGCTGATCCTTGTGGTTTGCGTGCTTGTGGCAGGTGCGGCAGCCGGGGCATGGTTTATGCTTCGAAAAACAGGGGAAAAGGGCGAAGTCGCTGCCATAACCGATACCCCCGCCGGAGATCCGCTTGTAACAGAAGCGGAGCTTGCGAGCCTTGAGGAGCGGATCATAAAGCTTTTGCGGGACAACGCAGGCGCACTTTACCAGTCAGAGATCGCACGCAGGCTTGAAGCTCCCAAGTCAACCGTCAGCTCGGCCCTCAACGGGCTCCATGCAAAGGGACTGATCCAGAAAGTCCGCAAGGGGCGCGAAAACCTGATCCGTCTGGTCTGATGGTTTTCCTTATTCTTTCCCTTTTCATGCCAGACAACTTCGATCCCTGTATCTCCCTTCATACAGCGGACGATTTCGTTCGTGCTGTTCCATGTGATAATTATTGTAAATTAAATTTATTGATGCCGGGGATAAAAAAAATAAGACAGTATTTCTCACTTACTGAAAGCCGAAGAATGAACGGATGATACTTCCCAGCGACCCGATAATATCGGACTGCTGGATCCTTGCCGGTGGCACGCTATCAGGCAAACCTGTTACCGCGGTCTTTCTGACGACCACAGGTGGGGTAGTGGCATTACCTGTCGCTGATGCATCAGATGGAACGGATACCGGTTGGAATTGTTCCACTGCACCCAGGGCTTCCAGCTGCGCCACATCCGACGCTGGTAAAACCGAAGAACCCACGACAAATGGTGTTGCAACAACTCCCGGTACCTGGTCCGGGGAATTCTTGCAATGGCATTTTCCGTAGATGGTCTTTCCGGACGTGTCCTTGTAGATCGTGTTCACTTGGCAGGTGCCGGTATTTGTCGGGCAGGAACCGGTGCAGGTGTCTGTTGCGTAATCAAAGGAACACCCAACTTCTGCGGGGCAGGCGCACGCGGTTGCCGTTTCACCGGTCTGGATGTTCATCGCAGTCCCCGTTACACTGCAGGGTTTCCCGCCCCCACAGGAGTCTGTACATGCATTCGTGTCCGGATCATACCTGCACATGGAGACACTGACCACGGAAGGTGTGATTGCAACGGTCCCGGGCATAATACAGTACTTCAGTGTTGCTTTTTCCGCTGTGTTTATGACCGGCTTATCGTACCCGCATGGGGCTTTTGAGACCACCGTATAGATCCGGTACTTCTCTTTTGCCTCCTGTTCTGTCATGCACTCACTGCCTGCCGGACAACCCGTGCCGGTAGATGGCTTTCCATAACAGTACATAACCTTTGAGTAACTTGCCTCTGCAGATGTCCCGGTTGCCGCTACCGCACCGCAGATAATCCTGGTATCTCCGCAGGGACTGTACCCGTTCTGCTCGGCTTTTTCAGGAAGCATGCAGGAACATCCTGTGGGACAGACCTGGGCCGGATACGGAGATTTCCTGAAACAGTACCGTTCGACCGGAACAGCCGATGAGGTTGTCACCGGTATTTTTGAACAGATCCCATTAGAACAGCGTTCGTAGGATCCGAATTTTTCCTTTGCTTCTTTCTCTGTCAGGCATTCGCATCCCGCAGGGCACGCATATCGTACCTGTGGTGCAACCTCTGCCTGAACCGTTGCCCGGGTCACTCCCTGTCCCGGTGCTACGATCTGTGCCATTTCATTTGCCTTTGTCTGCGCCCCATCCTGCTGAGCCGCCTGCACCGCAGGTACCAGTAAAAAGACAAGCGCAAACACCACCAGAGGAATTATTATTCCCATTCTGCCGTTTTTCAATTTTCTCACCATGCAGCCATTTTTTGGCAAAGAAGCCTTTTTCCGGGGTGCAGTTAAGGCTCGTGAGCGTCCGATTGTCCCTGAACGGTTCGGGGGTTTTAGGCCGGACGTTCCGGTCGTCCCGGATGGTTCTGTTTGGCTGATACTGCCCGACCCATCAGGATTTTGCAGCAGTCGGAGTCCAAGAACTGATCGTGAGGTAACTCCCCGTTTTGGGTGAAGCGCGCAAAAAAAGGGGTAAGTGCCGGTTCCTGCCAGAGGGAGGTGCCGCGGCAAATTAGAAAGAGTGGAGAGGAGCGCCTGATTATGTGCTCCAGGTCACCGGCTCAAAACATCCTGCACAAATTTCCCGATATGGTCGATCGCTTCCTGTCCTTCGGGTACCTGATTGGCAAACACCTGCCAGCAGTGGAACATCCCCTGCCAGACCTCGAACCGGACCGGCACCCCAGCCCACCGGGTCTTCTTGACAAAAGCCGCTATCCCGTCAAACAGGAGCTCGTGCGTTCCTGCCTGGATATAGAGCCGGGGTATCCTGCGTATGTCGGCATGGGCGGGAGATGCAAGCGGGTCATTTGGGTCGTGCCCCGCAAGGTACGTAGTGCGGATCGCATTGAGCCGTGCGGCGGAGATCCAGTCATAATCCCGGTTTTTTTCCACTGATGCACCCCCAAACATCATATCTACTGTGGGTGACATACAGACTGCTCCCGGCGGGAGAAGGAGCCCCCGGTCCCGTGCCGAGAGAAGAAGATCGATCACCAGCGTTCCGCCAGCAGAAATCCCGACCGGCACAATCCGGTGAGAGAGATACCCGTGGGATAAAAGCCAGCGGTACGCAGCGACCGCGTCCTCAACCGCAGCGGGAAAGACGTGTTCCGGTGCCAGCCGGTAATCGACCGAAAACACCCGCGCCCGTGCCGCCCGCGCAATCCGTGTGCACAACCCCAAGTGGTCAGCAGTCGACCCGGCTGTAAAACCGCCGCCATGGAAGAACAGCACGGTGCGGTCCGGCACCGATTCCGGCACCGAGATCCAGAAGCCCTGCACGCCGCTCTCCCCAATCATTACCCGTTCCATAAAGGGCGGCTCCCCCTCTTGTTCCTGCACCTCAGTATAGAAGTCAAAAAACTCCCTGCGCAACACGGATGCGGGCTTGTTTGGATCCGGTGCATGGGACCGTATGACCGCGAGGAGGTCTTCGTGCGGGTCTTGATCCATTATGGGTGGTTTTGGTCGGGAGGGAGATAAAGCGTGCGGGTAAAAGAGGGAGAACGGGCGGGTCCGATGACCGGTCGCGCAACCAATCCTAAAAAAAATTGCGATACTCCATCCGGAGTGCATGCATCGATACCCCCTCTTGTCCCGGATTCATCACTGCAATCAGCACCCCCCACCACAAAACGCAAGATATTTTTATATATCGCAGGTAATACTAGGATGACCATAAGTCAAATCATTATGACCATCGTAGTCCTCGGGAGAACAAGGGACGAGAACGACCGGCTTATCCAGCTTGCCATGGTCTGCATGTGCACCGGGATCCTTGCCGCCGACGTCCTCATACCCCTCGGGTTTGTCATCTGGATCCTGTACCTGATCCCGCTCCTGATGTCGGTCTGGCTCTCGTACCGCTACTCCCCGTTTTTCACCGCATGGGTTGTCTCAGGCGCCATCCTGATCGGCAGCTTCATGACAGCCCGCACGGACCCGTCAGACCTGCCGAACCGCGCAATCTTTATCCTGATCACAGCGATCATCGCGCTCCTCATCCACGAGATCCAGACCAGCTATGCATCCCTAGAAAAAGAGATCGCTGAGCGCACCATCGCCCAGGAAAATCTGGAGGACCTGACCCTGACGCTTGAGAAACGGGTTGCTGACCGCACACTCGAACTGTCCAAGGTGAACGAAGCGCTGACCAATGATAATGCTGAACGGAGGAAGGTTGAAACAACACTCTTTGTGGCAAACCAGAAGCTCAACCTGCTGTCCGGCATCACCCGGCACGACATTTTAAACCGGGTATGTGCACTGCTGCTGGAACTTGACTTTGTCAGGGAACTCATACAAGACAGCCAGGTCAGGGAGCACATGGATGCCATGGGCCGGCTCGCGGTATCAATCCAAGAGCAGATCGCGTTCACCAAAGACTACCAGGAGATCGGGGTTATGGCTCCCCTGTGGCACGATATCGCATCTGTTGTCAGGAACTCTGCAGCCCAGTTCAATGCGCCGGAAGTGCATTTCGATATCGCGCTTGAAGGGGTGGAGGTCTATGCGGATCCCCTGATTACGAAGGTGATCTATAACCTGATCGACAATGCCCTGCGGCACGGCAGACATGTGACCCGGATCGGGTTTTCGTACCAGCGTTCAGGCAAAGGGCTCGTCATTATATGCGAGGACAACGGGGTGGGGATCTCGTATGATGATAAGCGCCACCTCTTTATCCGTGGGTTTGGCAAGAACTCCGGGCTCGGGCTCTTTTTGATCCGCGAGATCCTTGCAATTACCGGGACCACGATTGTGGAGACCGGTGAACCGGGGAATGGAGCACGGTTCGAGTTAACCTGGCCGGTCGGGCAGTACCGGATCCTGCCAGCAGCGTCCTGAACTCCATCGCATGACCGGTTTGAGCCAAAGATGGGAATTTTTCGGCAGGTAAATTCCCGGCCTGCTCCATGCCACCAGTCGTGTCCCGCAACAACGGGCAAGGTACTTTTTCATGTTTTGCCATCCAATCTTTTGAATGATACTGATCTGGGGGCACCATGGTAGTAATTGATCTCGGGAGGACGCAGAAAGAAAAAGACCGGCTTATGATCCTTGCCATGCTCTGCCTGTGCACCGGGATCCTTGCCGCTGATGTTTTCATCCCGCTCGGCTTTGTCATCTGGGGACTGTACTTTTTGCCGATGCTCATGTCAATCTGGCTTACCCACCGGTACGCCCCGTTTTTTACCGCGTGGCTGGTATCCGGTGCCCTCCTGCTCGGCAGCCTGGTCTCGGCGCGCACGGACCAGCCGGACCTCCTGAACCGTGCTGTCTTCATCCTGATGATTGCAGTTGTCTCACTCCTCATCTGGGAGATCCGGAACAACCAGGCAAGCCTTGAGCGGGAAATCACCGAGCGCCGCACCGCCCAGGAACAGCTGGAAGACCTGACTCATACGCTTGAGAAACGTGTGGCTGACCGGACCCGGGAGCTGTCCGAGCTCAACGAGATATTAAAAAATGAT
>Ga0209048_10003769_pt1 | contig 14656 bp, 11 predicted proteins | sample FrelakmetCRP12CR_FD_187146 | JGI IMG/M metagenome (GOLD analysis project Ga0209048, IMG submission 187146) | Freshwater lake sediment microbial communities from the University of Notre Dame, USA, for methane emissions studies - CRP12 CR (SPAdes)... | ecosystem: Environmental > Aquatic >... | reverse complement strand
GAATGGCACTTGGCGGTGGAGCCATTATAGGAGATGCTTGTGGCAGCTTCATCAAGAGAAGAATAAAAATCGAAAGAGGACGACCAGCACCCATTATGGACCAGTTGGATTTCGTTGTAGGAGCACTGGTATTTGCATCTCTGGTAGTTTACATTCCTTTCAACATGATTATCCTCATAATTATTATCACTGTGTTTTTGCACCTAGGAGCTAATATAATAGCCTATTTGTTTGGAATGAAGGATGTATGGTATTAAATCAAGAAATTTAAAAAAATTGAAAATGAAAATAACTTCATAAAAATCTTTTGTTACTGCAAATAACTTTCCATTAGAAGAGCAGTTCCAACTGCCGGTGCCACCACACAATCCTCTTTACTGAGAATTTCATCCATACACCTAACTTTTAAACCCAAGATTCTGGCAGCATTACGTCCGATGATATCCATTCCTAGTCCAGTAACCACCACTTCATCCAGATTTTCCCTTTCAGAAACCTCCTGCAGGGCTTCAGCAACGCGTTCCACTTGTTTTTGGTAGATGTAATTAGCCATGTTCTCCACATCATCCTGACTAATCAGATCCAGATCTCCGCAGACCATCCTGGTAATCCTTCTTAAACAATCTTCCCTGGACTTACCAGCCCCATCAGGAGTATCAGAACTATAATCTTCCTCTTTGATATTATCTAAAACCATATGAACATCGGCTGTTATGGAAAATAGTTCGGATGCTACTCGCACACAATCCATCCCTAATGGTATCTTATCCACAAGTGTGGCTAGGTTGGTTCGTAACACACCATTGTAAACCAGTTCCCCCGTGGCCAACCTTTCCAGATCCGATCTACCCCTCGCACATTCCCTACCATTCTTAATAGGTATGATATCTGTCGTTGTGCTTCCAGTATCTATTAAAATACAGTTAGGAGAAATATAAGCTGCTAGATGGGCTGTAGCAATCCAATTAGCCGCAGCTATTTCCATAGGATTTTTTTTCACCTCTTGGTAGTTCATCATACCCTTAAGACCCACGAAGCCTATTGGGAGTTCAATAGAGCTTTCTGAATGAACTTTTAGTTCTTTTGTGGCCAGTAGAATATCCATAGCGGTTAATACGCTACTTGCAATATGCAGAACACCCTCAGTTTTAGTCTTGTAAGCATCTGCCAGCTCTGCTGTCATGCAAACACCCATAGCATCAATCTCGGGCCTATCCTGACCCAAAATTTCAAGGAGGGTGTGAACCAGTTCATCTCTCTTGATCCACATAGGCAGGTAACGGTGATCCATGCGGATATCAAGGATACTACCTGATTCATTGAATTCTACCACTGCCAAGTCTGTGTTGGCACCACCTATGTCAAAACCAGCAATTTTCATGAAATTACCTTTATCTGGAGTTCATTTCCCTTCTTTCGGAATGTTATTTGTCCATCCATAACTACTTCCTGAGGCAGATGACCTCTAATAGATTCCAGGATGGCTTCCCCTAAGTTGAAATTCAGAATGTTTCTCAACACTATGTATGGTGTGGTTAGGCGGGAGTTTACCTCCACCAGATGCACCTCTTCTCCCAGAATTAAATCCACACCTACATAACCTTTTAAACCATTTATGGATTCTATTGCCTTTTTAGCCACCAATTTGGCTTCTTCTTGCAGTGGATGATCCAGGGGAACCTTTCCACCATTATAATTGATAGTTCCATTTTCTAAAGTCAGATTTTGCTGGTTTAAGCTAATAGGGAGGGCATTTATTCCATCGGAAAGCAAACTCACACTGACACTGTCACCTTCCACATAATTCTGGACTAAGAAGTAAGGTAGACCACTAAAATCCTTAATTTTTTTAGTAGCATTTTTAAACTCTTCAAATGATCCTACAACTTGTACTGCTGAACATGAAACCCCATCTGCTGGTTTAACAACCTTCTTAGAAGGAAACAATTGGGATTGATCTTGAATTTCATCCCAATATACCCTCTGGCTTTCTATTACCGGAACCCTACTTTTTAGAATCTTGTAAGTGCGATGCTTATCTGTACAATTTAACACTGCATCCATACTTGAGCCCAACACTCGAACATTTGCATTTTCAATGATTCTAGTTATTTCATAAAGAATTAAATCTTCCTCAGGTGCTATGGGCAAGCAGAAGTCGTAATCGGTGATATTATTCTCAAGCCATTTATTTGGATGTTCATCAATGATGATGGGCTGACAGCTGCCACCATCTATGGGTTCTGAATGTTTTGATATAACATAACTTGTCGAAAAGTTATTAAGATCCTGTGCGAGACCTTGTACCATTGCCTGCCCTTCAGCAGTGAAGGCAGGTTCTTTAACTCCCCCAGCAGTGGCGTATTCAAAAATCAGTATGTTCAAGACCGGCCAACTCCCTTAAATGTTACACCCCCATTAAGGAAATCTTTAGGATTCAGAAATGGTCTGGTACATATAAATAGCCGGTTCTTAATCATGGATGGTTTCAGATTCTGGTAGATTTGGTGATCAGTCACCAGCACTACACAATCACATGCCAAAACTCTCTCTAGATCTGCGGGATAAGCTCCCCAAGAACTTATAACTTGATAGGGGACATATGGGTCGTGGGCGTATACTGTTGCCCCTTCAGATATAAGTTGTTCAATTAGGGGCTTTGCAGGTGTTTCCCTAGCGTCTGCAACGTTGGCCTTGTATGCAACTCCTAAAATACCCACTTCTGACCCTTGAATGGTTTTACCTGTTTCTTTTAGCGCGTCTTGAATTATGGTGTCGACGTGTTTTGGCATGGCTTCGTTGACTTGCCGGGAGGTTCTGATGAGAGGTGTTTCCACTCCTTTTTTCCTGGCAGTCTCCACAATGAAATATGGATCTATGGATAAACAGTGCCCTCCTACTCCTGGTCCAGGAGTGTGAATGTTTACCCGTGGATGGTGATTGGCGGCTTCTATGGCTTCTATGGCATCCACACCCAAAGCTTCACAGACCATGGCTAGTTCGTTGGCAAGGGCAATGTTAGTGTCTCGGTAGGTGTTTTCCATGAGTTTAACTATCTCAGCGGTCACCAGATCCTTTACTAAGATGATTTTTCCCTTGGTAATTCTCTGATATAGTGATGATGCCAATTTAATACTTTCAGAGTTTATTCCCCCAATTACTCTGGCGTTGTGGGTCATCTCATATATGGTGTTGTTGGGAAGGGCTCGTTCAGGTGTGTAAGCTACTCCAAAGTCTTCTCCTACTCTGAGACCACTCTTCTCAAGTAAGGGGACAACTAGGTTCTCACAGGTACCTGGAGGAACTGTACTTTCTATAATCACCATGTCTCCTTTCTTTAATCCTTGAGCTATTGATCTAGACGCGGATTCAACGGCTGATAAGTCTGATTTTTTGTTTTCATCTACTGGTGTAGGTACGACAATCATAATTAGCTTAGAATTTCTCAATGCCTCTGAAATGTCACAGGTTGCAGAGAAGCGGCCGTTTTGAACTGTTTCTCTTACTATTTCATCCAATCCGGGCTCCATTATGGGAGAGATTCCTGAATTGACTTTTTCAACTACTGTCTGGTTGATGTCAATCCCAACTACTCGCAAACCACTCTGGGCTAGAAGAGCAGCTGTAGGTAGTCCCATGTGACCTAGACCAAAAATGGCTAGGGATGTGTTTTCTTTGATCATTGAACTATGTTCTCTTTTCTTAGTTTTCAGATAATAGGTTTTGCTAATAAATTAAGTGATTATATAATGATTATAAATTATTGTGTAATATTAGATGTAAAAAGTAAACGAAATATTTTTAATCCTAATTTAGGTGGGATGGCATAATCTTACCTAGAAATCAGCCCGTATGAGAAACAATTATTTTTTTACCCTCAAGAAAGAGCTCCGGATGTGGAAATTGCCCAGTAGCACCATCAAAAACAATATTTACAATAAATTTTGGGTTTTGTTCCTCAAATTCTGCTACGGTAACCTTTTCATCTATTGTCAATAGGTTTTTCCTTTGCACCCCAATTATCTCTTCTGGAGGTTTTATATTCAACTTTCCACTCTTATATGTGTCTAAAATAGCTCTTACGATCTTTTCAGAAGCTTTACCATCTCCGTATGGATTATGCGCTTCTTCCATCTTGCTGTAAAGTTCCGAATCTTCCAGTATTCTGCTTAAATTTTGGTTTATTTTCTCTTTATCTGCACCTACTAATAAGTTGCCACCAGCCTTAACTGTCTCTGGTCTCTCAGTGTTATAACGAAGGGTCAGACAGGGCACATTAAGGGTGATTGCCTCTTCCTGAATCCCACCTGAGTCTGTCATGATCAACTTAGAATTAGATAACAAGATTAGGAAGTCCAGATAACCGATGGGTTTTATCATCTGAATGTGGGGTGCTTCTTCAAGCCGAGAGTATAATCCAAAGTTTTTAAGAGTTTTAACCGTGCGGGGATGCACAGGAAATATAATAGTAAGGTTTTTAAGTTCCAAAATTGCATCAACAATGTTTTTAAGCCTTTCTAAGTCATCTACATTCTCTGCTCGATGCAGGGTGAGAGTTAGAATGTCTCCCTCCAAGTCCATCTGGGATAATATGGTGGATTTTTTTCTGGCGATTTTAAGGTTTCTTATACAGGCATCCACCACTGTATTACCTGTTATGAAGATGTTATGAGGATTATGTCCCTCATATAACAAGTTAATGGCAGCGTCCCCGGTGGGAACGAAAAACATATTTGTACAGATATCAGCAGTAAGTCTGTTTATCTCCTCCGGCATGGTTTTATCATAGGAACGCAGCCCTGCCTCAACATGACCTACAGGAATGTGTAATTTAGCTGCGCTAAGTGCACCGGCTAACACAGCATTAGTATCTCCTTCAACAAGCACTATATCCGGTTTTTCAGACTTCAGAACATCTTCGATGCCTTCAAGCATTACTGCAGTCTGCTTCCCGTGGGAACCGGAACCTACACCAATGTTAATATGAGGTGGTTTAAGTTCCAGATCTTTGAAAAATTGCTGGGACATTTCATGGTCATAATGTTGTCCGGTGTGAATCAAAATGTAGTTTATCCCCATTTTTTCCACCTCATCAATAATAGGGGACATTTTTATAATTTCTGGTCGAGTACCGATTATAAATGCAATTTTCATACCTTCACTTCCCAATATAACAATCAGAGCAATTTATTCCTATATATCATTATATAAAGAAAAAATTCATTTATGCAATTTTTATGATTAAATTTATGATTAATATGTTAATAAACCTGAATTACAAATTTTATCATTATTTAACTAGGAATATAATTAATTCTAAATTAATCTTAAAATTAACTCTCCTATTCATAAAAAAATTATGATAAGTTAATAATATCACATTTAGGATTTATCTACAGTTCTTTTTCTTTGAGCACGATATTCATCTATTAATTTTAACATTTTTTTCTTATTCTCTTTTTTCTGTTGATTTTCTTGATCCCCCTTCCATCTTTCTATCTCTCTGGTCAAGTCTTCTTCATTTATTAAAGCTATTTCATCTGTAATTTTTAAATTGACCCTATCAAATTTTAGTATAGGTATCATATTCTTTTTAAACACGTCTTCCGCCCTGTGTGACATAGTATCTGTGGTTATAACTGCCTTAATTCCCATTCTGATAAGAAATGAAGCAGTTTGTGAGCCCCCACCCTCCGAATTCCGAAGCAAAACAACGTCACCTTGTTTTATATTCCAGTAATCAATGGCCTCCCTTATCCCATCCTTGGTGAAGTTATCAATAATCTTCACTGGGAATACCTTTTTAGAAAGCTCTAAGGTTTTTATTTCTTTAATCGCCTGTAAATTCTCCTCTAATTGTTTCCGGAGCGATTTCTCAGCATAATACTTCTCTTGAATTCCTTTTATGATGGCAATTTTAGTGGCTATTTCCTTTTGGTGTAGGATATCCTGGGAATACTGATAATGTAATTTTTCTATCTTTTTTTCCATACTCAATATTTCATCCTGGTATTGGCTTACCTTTTCCTCAAGGATACTGTTTCTTTTCTGCAGATTCCTGTTCTGTTTATCCTGCAATTTTAGCTTCTGTTTCAACTTGGAAACCATTTCCTGTATATTTTTCACTTCTTTTACCACTTCTGTTGCACTTTTAGAAATTTCAATCCCTATTTCGGATCCATTAAGAGTTATCTCAGGTTTCCTAACAAAATTATCAGCGGATTTGGAAGAAGATGTTAAATCATCGGGAACTTTAGATGAAGCATCTATTGTTTCTAAAACTGCATCTATTGCTTTGGTAATGGGAACATCATTTATTACCATAATTTTGATGTCATCCACATCTTTAACTGATAAATCATTATTCTTGATGCGCCGCTCAATAATTTGAAGTTTTTGCTGATATTTTTTATAGCCGTGGATGGCTGCAGCCAGAGCATCTCTTTCATGAGCATTTTGAGGTAATGGGCAAGAATCACCATCCTGTGATTCATACCTGCCAACTCTTTCCTTTAAGTAACCCTCAACAGATTCAACTTTGGCCCCAACAGCTAAATCCCTGTGAGGCGAATTTATTTTCGAATTAAGAGCTGATGCAATTTTTTTAACCATCCTAGGAGGCGTTTGAACATCTGTAGTCATCAAAACAGATTTCCCATGACTCATAATATATTTTATCAATTCTGCCCTGGATATTTCCTTAAAACTATCCACGCCAATTATGTCGCCAGAGAGATCAAGAATGGCCACTCCTACTGTCAGACCTGGATCCAACCCAACTATAATTCCTTTTTGCCAGATATGGGTTTGATTAGTTGGTTGTGAATATAATATTTCATTCTGTTTGGAATTTTCAAGCTCCTTGTAAACCAGAATATTTCCTCCTTAGCGCTCAACTTTGGTATATTTTCTTTGTTTTTTTTCCTATTTATTGTTAATCGTACTTCTATAAAGAACCTAGATCAGGCTAAAAAAGGATTTAAAACCTTTAATGATTATATAAGGCCCTGATCATTTCTTCACCAGTAAGCAACATCTGTTGATGGCTGCGACACTCTCTCATAAGAGTCATGATGAACCGCTCCCGGGCATATGCATCAACCTGAAATTTAACTCCTTGATAACAGACCTCCATCAATATTAATCCATTAGGAGATATAGGTGCTATTGCTGCCTTATATTTCGGGTCCAAAAAGTTTTTAACATCTTTTGCATTAATATCAGACTTTCCTGTGCTAAGCAGTACAGATACCATCTTGCGCACCATATTCCAAAGAAAACTCTCCCCCACCACATCTACCAAGTAATGGCGATTTCTTTGGGTGATTCGAACTCGGTCTACTCTTCTAATGGGATTTCTTTCATTTCTCTTGGAGAAATTCAGGAAGTTATGGGTGCCTTCCATGACAAGAGCCGCTTCCTGCATCTTATCCATATCCCATTCCTCTTCCCATTGGTCCCTATAGATAACGTATCGATAGTGTCTTCTGTGTGCAAATCTAGGATTGAATCCCAAGGGGATACTGCTGCTGCCCAGAATTCTGATATCCTTAGGCAAAAAATCGTTTATATGATTAATAGTGAATTTTTTACCAGTACGAAAGGCTATTACATTCCCCAAGGCATGCACACCTCTGTCAGTCCGTCCCGCAATGGAATAATTGGATTGTTCAAGGTTATTAATTACACCTGCATCTTCAAGAGCTTTAATAAGCTCTCCTTCAACTGTGCGCAGTTCAGGTTGTCGTTGGAATCCGTGAAAACCAGTACCTAAATATGCCAACTTTAATGCAACTTTAAACATATAAACATCTCAATAAGTTAACTCGGTTCAGCATGTAAATAATTATGTAAAAATATAAATGACTCCAATTATAGGTAATCCTAATCAATTAGATATTTTTTATTAAATTTGATTTAGAATATGTATCGATAATGGGTGTATTATGATTGTAATTCCTGCTGTTGATATAAAAAATGGTAAATGCGTCCAGTTGGTACAGGGAAAGCCTGGAAGCGAGCAGATAGTGCTCGAAAATCCGTCTAAGGTGGCTCTAGATTGGCAAGAGCATGGAGCGAGTTTTTTGCACGTGATTGACTTAGACGGAGCCCTGGGTGAAGAGAACAACCTTGATGTCGTTGAGAAAATTCTTAAGAAGGTTTCTATCCCTGTGCAAATGGGTGGTGGAATCAGGACTACTAAAGAAGCCATCAATCTACTGGAAATGGGTATTAACAGGGTAATTTTGGGAACACTGGCCATCGAAAACCCTGAAACAGTGCAAAACCTTTCTAAGGACTATGGAAAAGAAAGGGTAATGGTAGCCCTAGACATCAAGAACTCCAGAGTTGTAATGCGGGGCTGGACCAAGAAAACCAACTTTACTGCCCCTGTACTGGGAGAAATATTCCAGCATAAGGGAGCTGGTGGTATCTTATTTACTAATGTAGATCATGAAGGCCTATTGGTAGGATTTCGGATGGAACCTCTTCAGGTACTCTTGAAAACTGTGCAGATACCGGTGGTATATTCTGGCGGAGTGAGCTCCCTGAAAGACGTTGCTACCCTCAGCAGAACAGGTGTTTATGGAGTGGTAATTGGTTCCGCACTTTATAAGGGAAAAATAAGGATTCAAGATGCTTTAAAATACGAAAAAACTGCTGAATAATAATTGCTTTGCATAATGAGACATGAATATTCAGAAAGTAAATGAAGGTGATCAAGGAAGAATGAATGTGTAATTGGCCTTTTTATGGTTCTAACTTAAATAACGATTTTAAAGCGAAAATCCCTTTTTTATAATGGCCTTCTCGGCTGTATCCACTACCTTGCGTATTTTCAGGATCTGATCTGGGTTAGTGGAAATAGAACTAATTCCACGACCAACCAACCAGCGAACGATGGTTGGATCTGATGCTGCATGGCCACAAATGCAGCTTTCGATTCCTTCCTTGTTGCATCTATTTATTACTTGCTCTATCATACGTAAAATTGACTTATGACATAAATTGAAATGTTTGGCTACCTTAACTCCCCTTCGATCTACGGCCAGGGTACACATGGCCATGTCACTCATACCCAAGGTTACAAAGTCTAATCCCTCCTCAATAAAATCATCTAAAGTGAAAACCACCGAAGGTGTCTCAATTGAGACCCCTACTGGTAAATCCTTGTGAGGTTGTAGGCCCATCTTTCTCATGATCTGCTTTGCAGATCGGTACTCTATGATATCACGCACAAAAGGTATTTTAACCCCAATGTTGTCATATCCCTCATCCAAGAGTGTCATCAGAGCTTTAAACTCTGCTTTCAGGATTTCAGGATTTTTAAGATCCTTATGAATTCCTCTAAGTCCTAAAAGAGGATTATGTTCATCTGGTTCAGAGTTACCACCTTTTAAACGTTTCAACTCATCTGTAGGTATGTCAAAGGTGCGAAACCACACTGGTTTGGGGTAAAAGGCATCGGCAATCTGGCGAACAGCATCGGCAATGACAAGATCTAATTTTCCTTCATTTAGTAGTACTTGAGGATGTTTCCCAGTACGAATGATGCTATTCTCTATGCGAATAGACCCTACACCATCAGCCCAAGATGCCACCTTCCAAGATATCTCTGGAATATTTAGATTTGCCTTGATAATGGTAACTGGATTGTATACTTCAAATGTCTCTGCCTCTTCTTCAAGCTCCATAAATCCTTGATAAATGTTTCCCGTTTTCCCATCTACAGTTATTATTGTCCCATCTTGCAATATCTTAGTTCCTTTTTCGGTTCCCACCACACAAGGAACCTTCAATTCCCTCAGAACAATGGCCACGTGACTGGTTAGACCTCCATAATCAGTAACCACTCCGCCGGCCTGGTGAAGATGCGATAGCATATCTCTAGAGGCCTTGGAGATCACAACTATCTCCCCACCTTTGAGGCTCAATAACTCCTCCTGAGTTTCTACTTTCTTAACTTTGCCAACTCCAATATAGGAGCTGGTTCCAATCCCTCTGAGAATTATCATTCAAGTTAAAGTATGTTTGTGCTTGTAGAAATATCTTGGGATTTTCTAGCGGGAGAAGGGTTAGATATGAATTAAGATAAAAAAAAGACCTTATAATAAAAATTAAGACCTATCAAGAATTTAATTCACTATAAAGTAAAAAACTTGCACATCCATCTCCCTTAAAGGATTATAATTTAAACCATTGATGTATGCATTATTATTTAGCAAATCGGTCAAGCAAATCTGCCAATTTTTTAACTTTTCCAGACAAAGGTCCTAGATTATGGCCGAACTTATAGATGGCATTTATGTCACTCTTTTTTATTCCACCAAAGAGTATCAGAGCGCTGCCATAAATTAGTGGGGACAGTATTATAGCTAAGATGAAGTAAGGTATAGTTTTAGGAAAGAGTAGGAAAATACCTGCCATCACCAATGCTGCTCCTATTATCCTGATAAAATCACCCCACGGAAGATTAACTTTGGCTAGCTGCAATGTTTTCCTAGCTAAAGTAACCATGATCAAAAAAGCAGCAATAGAAGTGGCTACGGCTGCACCGTTGATACCGTAAATTGGCACTAGATAAATACTCAACCCCAGTTCCACAATGGTTCCCATGACTAAAATGGCCATGGGGAGGTAAGGCCTGCCAAGACCCTGAGAAATACTAGAAGAAACTGTGTAAATGGTAAAGAATAACATTCCCGTAGCTAATATCTGTAGAGCTCCTGCTCCTGCTACGTATGCAGGGAAGAGTAGATGGATGATAGGATATGCAAAAAGTATTGTTCCTAGTGAGAGAGGTAGTACTAGAAGAGTAACATAACGGAAAGACTGGTTTACATAAGTTCGTAACAAAACATGATCTTCCAGACCTATAGCCTCAGCAGTGGCAGGCAAAACAGACATGGCCACTGACATAGAGATTATTAGAGGAAGCCTAGCAATGGGGCTGGCAATATTATAATAACCCACATACTGACTGGCCATGTAACGTCCAATGACAAAAGTACCAATATCATATATGGCTATCTCTGCCAAACCAGTTATAACCACAGGTAAAGAGAAAATGAGGACCATTTTAATAATCTTCATGTCCTCTTCCAAAGTAGTGCTAGTACGGATGTGGGAAAGATCCTTCCACGCCCCCTTTCTAAATATATAATATCCAACTAGGGATGCAGCCATGAATCCAATAGCAGTACCAATCACCGCTCCTGCAACATAGAATCCTGCCAGGATAAGTACAACTGCCATGGAAATCATGAATATTTGCTCGAAGACTCGGGTTATGAGGATGTTAGTCATCTGATAAAATCCTTGGAAAGTTCCCCTAAAAGCCCCGACAATAACTGAAAAAGGAGTGATTAGAGCGATCATTTGAAAGGGAAAAACTGCTTCTGGTTTGTGAAAAAATCCTACGGCCAGAGGTTCCGCAAGGAAAAAGATTAAAATGCTGAATAACAAGCCTAAACCAATCATCAACTTAGTAGATGTGCTAATGACCTGTTTCACCATATCATCCTGGCCTTTAGCCGAATATTCTGCCACATATTTGGCTATGGCGGGTGGTAGGCCTCCTGCAGCTATGGTGATCAATATTCCCTGTAACGGAAGGGTTAGCCCAAGGATACCGTATCCTGCAGGACCCAGTAGGGCAGCAGTGATAAAACGATATAAGAAACCTCCAATACGGAATATGAAGAACCCAATCAGTACGATAAAACTTCCCCGAGCGATCTTCGAACTCATAGAAATTACCAATGTAATAATAGTATTTTAGACCCAAATCTTTTATATCTTAAAGATTCAATTCATTAATTCTTTATTTATAAATTTAATCCATATTAAATCCCATCACTACCGGATCATAATGAGTCTGGCTGTTATCCTGGGATTAAAAAATAGTTTTATAACCTTTCAGAAATAGTATTAGACAAAAGATTAAATGTTTCCATAAGACGACTAACCAAAAAAACTCAGAATGAAGAGGTGTGAATATTAAAACTGTAATGGCCACTGGGACCTTCGACTTGATACATCCTGGTCATATATGTTATCTGGAAGAATCAAAGAAGTTAGGAGGAATGGATTCACAGTTGGTGGTTGTAATTGCCCGGGATTCTACGGTAAGGGCCAAGAAAAGAGTGCCCATTATACCTGAAAAGCAACGCATGGCTGTGGTTCAGATACTTAAACCAGTAGATAAAGCTGTTCTTGGTAGCGAAACCGATATGTTCAGCACGGTAGAGAAGATAGGCCCAGATATTATTTCTATAGGACCTGACCAAAATTTCGATTTGGATTGGCTTCGGGAAGAGTTAAAAAACAGAAATCTTAAGGCAGAGATCATCAGAGTTAAAGGTTACTTTAGTGCGCCATTGGATAGCTCCTGCAAGATCATCAAAAAGATCAAGGAAACAGACTTCCCCGAAAATAGCTTTAATAAATGTTGAATTAATGAAACTTCTTTTAAAGAAACTTATTTAAAGAAACCATGAGTTTTTAAAGCAATTCCGTAAATTTTTAATCTCAATACTCAAATAATTCTTATAAAGTTATGTAAAAAAAGAAAAAGGATTAGAGGGCATTTCTACATAAGTGCCTAAGCTCCGATTTAGTATTCCAACTTCGGATTACTCCCGAATTATTAAGTTGCTGAGAGCATCCAGTTCTAATTTTCCATCGGCGTATATCTAAGCCCATAAATGACCATAAATTTCGCTTCTAAAGGTAAATCTCCTTATAATTATGGGCAAGAGCTATTACTATGGTCATTAGACTAAGGTTATATTGGGTTGCAAGTATTTTTGCATATATGGGTATCATTTTCTTGACGATTGGTAAGTATACATCAATCATCTAAGTAATACACAACAATTATGCACCCATTATCACATGTCCATACGTTTTGTATGTGTATAGCCACTTATATGTCCAGAAACGTACATAACGAACTCTGTACCTGTATCCTCTTCTGGTTTTAACTTTGTAGACCTTCTTGATCTTTGCCCTGTATCTAACTTTTTTGTAAGGGATTGCCACTGTGTAGGTTGACCATATGGGAGTAGTAGCTCTGAATATGGCGTATCCAGCTGCTCCGTTAGTCATTGCACTGCTAATGTCAGCATTCAATTCATCTGCTGAGAGAATTTCAGTATTGCTGTCTCCATGGTAGTTCTGAAGTCCGACTATTACTGGTATGGGTAAGCCTGTTATAGGGTTAATAGCGTGCTGGACAATATAATTTGTTGTACTGGCGATCCATGCATCGTTAGTTTGATAGTTTCCCTCATACACCATGGGGACTAAGAATTCCAGATACTGTGAGAGCTGTCTGTAGTCCTGTCCGTATAGATACGCATTTTGTGTTGTTTCTGGCATGACAGCTGCTGAAAGATAGATATCTGGATTAATTTTTTTTACTGCATCATGTACCACCTGAACAAAAGTAGTTATGACTGTTGTTCCGTCGTGTTGGTAAGCCGCATGATTTGCTGAGGCCACCCCAGAATATCTAACATAGTCTAAGTGTATTCCCGCCAAACCAGCTGTGCCTGCAAGGTTCTTGGCTAAGTCGATTAAGTAATTTTGATATTGTTGATTACTAGGATCAATCCAACTAGCACTATACGATGCATCTTTAAAACAAATCATCCAGGCATGCACCCTTATTCCGGTTCCTCTGAATTTACTTAATACAACGTTTATATCGCCTAAAGTACCAGATGTTCCCTTTATTAAAACAAAGACGTCAGTGATTTGCTGGGATTGTAATGTTGTTACAATTCCAGGATTACTACTGAGAGTACTGCCCCATAGCCAATAGGATTTAACAACACCATTCTGGTTTATCGGTGGAAGATCTGAAGTTGCACCTGCTGCTTGTGGAGCGCTGGAATCTGCAAGTTGATTCTGATTGTTGTCATTTGGGGTGCTACTGGTTGTTTGTGGATCAGTATTTTGAGTACTACAGGTTGCTTGCTGATCAGTGCTTGTGGTGGGGTCAACGGAATTCAAAGTTGTTTTTTGGCCCTGCAATTCAGTCGGAGTATTTACAGCTGTTACAAACGAAGTACTCAGTAACAATACTCCCAAAAACAATAAAAAAGCCATAAATATTGGTTTTTCTTTAATAATACCACCTCGCATTCCAGGATTCCAATAAAATCACTGCTAATATTCCTGGAATTTATGAGTTATATTTACTAAATTTAGCATGATATTTATAATTTATCATTCAAAAGGAGGAAAAATGCTTAATTTGAGCTTTTTTCTGAATTTAAAGCACATTAATAATGATTTTATAACCATTTTAAATTACGCTTAGATACCCATATTAAATTTTGGTGCCTTAAAACATTTTTAACCTTACAAATCAACGTCAGAAAAATTTTTTCATCCAATTAAGTAGTTAAAATCGATTGCTCAGTACTTGTATTATAACCATCTAATACCAAAATTTATAATACCAAAATTTATATTCTATAATTTTTAAACACCCCAACATGGTGATCATGAACCTTAAACAGGCCATGAATATCCTGGAAGGATCTCACGAATTTGGCCTTTTAATCCCAGAGGTAAGGAGTAATCTGGTGATGGCCAAGAAGGGAGCCCATAACCTAGAAGATGTGGCCGGCATTCCCGGACGTAT
>Ga0209048_10003768_pt1 | contig 14656 bp, 12 predicted proteins | sample FrelakmetCRP12CR_FD_187146 | JGI IMG/M metagenome (GOLD analysis project Ga0209048, IMG submission 187146) | Freshwater lake sediment microbial communities from the University of Notre Dame, USA, for methane emissions studies - CRP12 CR (SPAdes)... | ecosystem: Environmental > Aquatic >... | reverse complement strand
GAAGATGGCATGGTGATTGATCTGGAACAGTTCCGTCCAAAACAGCAGACTCTTGATGAGTTTTAATGTGAAGCCCGATTTATAGAGTATGTGCAGAACAGTTTTCAATTGATATAAAGTTTAAGAGAAATAAAGTAGGTTTAGGCCTCGGTGGCTCAGTCTGGTGGAGCGCGTGACTCGTAATCTCGTGGTCGTGGGTTCAAATCCCACCCGAGGCTCTGCTCCATTTAAAATTTGTTTTATTCCGATGTTGTTACTTCCTATTTTTATTTAACTGTAATTTTGATAGTTTAAGTATATATTTTTGATGAATTTTTGGTGTTAATTCTATAACAAACTTTATTTATTGCTACATCACATTATTATTTAGGGTACAAGAGTTTAAGGAATACATATTAGGACACAACTTTATAATAGAGATTAACCCCCTCTAAATTAGAAACAGAAAAAAACCATAAAAAAAACCATAAAAAAAAGAATTACTTAAATTCTTGCACCCTATTTTTTTAAAATTATTCCCTACCTGATAGGTCTATAGTTTTTGGTGTATTCTACTTATTTACGGGTTTTTCCTGGAATCTAATATTAACATTATTCCTATTCCCAGTGAAATAAAACCTCCAGGTAAATATCTAACAAAAAAGTAACTACTAATTAGGATTATAGCACCTATAAGGCAGAATATAACTCCTAATCCCAACTTCAACCTATTATTCATACCAATCGTTTATTATCAATAGTTTTTGATTTTATAACTCTAAATGTTTTAAAACCCATATCTTTCCAGCTTCAGACTTCATTTCGTCCCAACTAGAAAACTTTGTATTTTTTTGAATGAATATATCCCATTCTTCCCCATCGATTGATTCAAAGTCTCCATATTTTTCTAATAACCCACTTTCATCAAGCATCAATTTAAAGCTAACATATTTGGTATACTTAAACATAAAGAATTGATTAAATAGTTCTGAAGAAGGGACTGTTTGTTTTAGTTCAACATCTTTTAAATCTCTTTCCATATCTTCAAGTTTCTTTTTAACACCTTCATCATCTATTTCTATATCTATAAGAACCATAAAAATCACCACTTAGACTTTAAATATAGCATCAAATTACATTTTATTCGAGTTCGGTTTAACTTTCAGTTAATTTTGGTTTTCCAGTTACCAGAAGGTAAATTTCTACTATAGTTGCAATAGCGATACCTATCATAACCAGTATTAACAAGATATTAAAGCCCCAATTATAGAAAGAATTGTAGAAATTGAATGGGAATACTTTCCAGACAATATATACTGCGATAAAACTGATAATATTTATAATTATTTTCACCACATGTCGGAACCTTACTGGATTATACAATAAGAGTAGGGCATTTCCAATAATTGAAGATACTATTAAGAATTTTATAAACCATAATACTTCATTAAAAGCATTGTTAATAAAATAAATATGCCAATTGAGTAAATTATTAACAATATACAGAAAAATCAGGTTAAAAATTATTGCAATGATATACTCTGATTTGTAGCTTTTTTCATTTTTGGTAAGTTTTTCCAAAGAACACACTTCCAAAAAAAATTTATTGAACCCACTGATATTCTATTAACCAGAGCTAATATTTTTTTATAAATTTTACTAATTTCTTCTCTGAGTGATAATGACTTTCTAATAAAAAATTATATCATTTGTCATGTATCGTATGGTAATTAATCTTGACTCCATTTCCTTCAGGTGAGTTCAGAGAGAAAATCTTTAGGGGGTTTTCTTTGGATTAATAACTTTTTAATAATACAAATCTCACTGATAGTAATACTAATATTTGTGATTGTACTATATATCTAAGTCAGATTCTAATGCAAATATGAAAATAGTTACAAAGCTGGTAAGTTAAACTTGATAAGGTGAAAATTATGGCGAAGCCAACAAATAGCTACATGGAAATGGGTATATTACTATTCAAAACTAAGATTATGTGTCACATCTATAAGGAAATGAGAGGCATACTCAAACATGGTGGAAACGGCTAATTAGGTGAATAGTAAGCTGTGAACTAAATTAGTTTCTTTATTTCAGAAAGCTTAACATCCAATTCTTTCTCTTTTTGGGCACTAATAAACGAATCATCAATTAAGTCAATAAAATCATTTTTTTCATTTCAAACAGCATCATAACAATAATGGAAATTCGAAGGTAATCTAAATTGACGATAATAATTTATCCATACTTTCATATTTTCCTTCCAATTTTCTTATTTTATCGGCTTTAGGAACATATCCATGAACAATTTTGTTTCTAATTTCATTATAAGAATCTTTTATTTTATTCATAACTTTATCATGATTATCACAAGATAAAAGGAGTAAATCATTTAAATTAAAAATAAATTCATAATGGATGTAATTATCTTGTACACTACACATGAATAAAAGTATATCGCTAAAAATATGGGTTCAGACCGTATTCATCATAAATCATTTAAAACTGCGAAATGACGATTAATTTTATGAGCTCTTAAGCATTCCATTATTTAATAACTCTATTTTTCATGAAATCTTGTTAGGATTGATAAATCCAGCCTTAAGTAGATGGTCGGCTAAAACCATTGCAACTGCCGCCTCAGCCACCACGGTTAACCTGGGACAGATGCAGGGGTCGTGTCTGCCCACAATTTTTATTTCGGTTTCCTCCATTTTTATTAGGTCCACGGTCTTTTGTTGAATGCTAATGGAGGGGGTGGGTTTCACGGCAATTCGAGTTACTATAGGCATTCCATTGGATATTCCACCTATGATTCCTCCTGATGTGTTGGTGGTAGTTTTGATGTCCTTTCCGTCTAAATAATATTCATCGTTGGTTGCGCTGCCTGTGGCGTGGGCTAGTTTGAATCCGAATCCTATTTCCACACCTTTAACTGCACCGATCCCCATTAATGCTTTGGCTAGATCTGCGTCTAATTTATCAAAAACAGGTTCACCCAGACCCGCAGGGACGCCAAAGGTGAGAGTTTCGACTATTCCACCCACCGAGTCTCCTTTTTTTTGGGTTTCCATAATTTTTTCTTCCATTTCAGCTGCTGCTTTCTGGTCAGCGCATCGTACAGGATTTTGACTAGCATACTCCTCAATAAGGCTATAAGCGACGTGTTTAGCCGTAACATCGCCAACTTGTGTTACGTGGGAAATTACATTAATTTTTAAAAGTTTTAAAAGTTTTTTTGCAATTGCACCGCCTATCACGTGACCAATAGTGATTCTGCCACTTCCCCTTCCACCCCCACGATAATCGTAAATGCCGTACTTAGAAGTCCATGTGTAATCACCGTGTCCTGGCCTAGGTTTATTTTTGAGAGGTTCATATGCTGACGAGTCAGCATCTTTATTATAAACCATAGCTGCGATGGGTGTTCCGTCAGTTTTACCCTTGAAAATGCCAGATAATACTTCAATGATGTCGGTTTCTTCCCTTGTGGTGGTTATATTACTAGTGCCAGGTCTTCTCCGTTCAAGCTCTGCTTGTATGTCTTCTCTTGAAAGTTCCAGCCCTGCAGGGCAGCCGTCGACAACTGCACCTAGTGCTTTACCGTGGCTGGAGCCAAAGGTGGTAACCTGAAACATCTTGCCTGTTATGTTTCCTGCCATGAAGTTCACATCCTCATCAATTAATAAAAATCTAATTATTCTATTGGTGAAATCAATAAAAGAATTATCGTATCTTAATGCGTTATTTCATCCTAGCTTTGCATTTACATTATTGGCATGTGCCTCCACTGTCCTGTGAATATGGCAGGCGGAAAGTCCACGAATCTATTTTTATACTTTATTTCATAAATTCTTCTAAATTAAATTATGGTTTAATCCATATTTTCATGGCCTAGGGCAGCTAGAGGAGAATGATTATGATTCCTAAAATTGCCAATAATAGTATATAAATCCTATGTTCTGTACGATGCCGAAAGCGGCGATAGAAAAGCCATAATTACAAACCAATAAGCCATCACAACCTAAAATGATAGTAATGTAAATTCTCCATGGTTCTCGTTATGATAATTTACTCATCATTCACTCCTTATACTTATTATATAATAATATATGGAATCCTATTCTATTAATTTTTATGAGTGTGAATGGTAGAGAACAGATTATGAAGATTTATAACTATCTTTATACACTTTACGGACCTCAGGGATGGTGGCCCCTGATGGAGCTGGAAACCGAGAACTGGAATAAAACTGGTGCTACTCATGGTTACCACCCTCTGAATTATGATATCCCTTATATTCCGGAACAAAGATACGAGATAATTCTTGGTGCTATCCTAACTCAGAACACCACTTGGATCTCAGCTGAGAAGGCCCTGATTAATCTTAAAGAGCTGGATGTCATGCATCCCCAGAAATTACTTGCAATGGATGATAATATACTCAAAGAAGCCATTCGTTGCGCTGGGTTCCTTAACCTGAAATCAGTCTATGTTAAGGAGATAAGCCTCTTCTTTTTAGCCCTGGATGGCCAGATCCCCAGCCGAAAGGAGCTCTTGAAGGTGAAGGGGGTGGGGAATGAAACTGCAGATTCTATATTGCTCTATGCTTATACTAAACCAGAGTTTGTGGTGGATGCATACACTCGGAGAATTTTCAGCAATCTGGATTTGGTGGATGAAAAAATAAGTTACATGAATCTTAAAAAGCTTTTTGAGGAAAATTTACCTAGGCAAGTGCCCATTTATCAGGAGTATCATGCCCTGATTGTGGAGCACGCGAAAAGATATTATCAAAAAAAGCCATATGGAGTAGATGATCCATTGAAATAATAGATTTTATAATTTACATGAGCTATAAAAGACTTAATGGTGATCTAAAATGCAATTCCCTACTCGTCGTATGCGCAGACTAAGAAGAACACCCCAGATAAGAAAAATCCTACAGGAAACCACCCTCCAAGTTGAGGACTTTATCTACCCTATGTTCATTAAGGAAGAACTTGAAGAGGGAGCTGGAGAAGCCATTGACACCATGCCAGGCCAGTATCGCTACAGTTTGGAGGATACAGTAGAAGAAGCCAAGCGACTAGAAGATCTGGGTCTTCAGTCTGTTCTTCTGTTTGGATTGCCTGAGGAGAAGGATGATGTGGGATCTTCAGCCTATGCTGCTGATGGAATCGTCCAGCAGACTGTGCAGCGCTTGAAAGAGGAAACGGAATTGGTTGTGATCACTGATGTGTGCCTTTGCCAGTACACCAGCCACGGCCACTGCGGCATAGTGGAGGATGATCAGATAGTCAACGACGAGAGTATTTATCTGCTGGCTAAGACCGCTCTGAGTCATGCGGAGGCTGGTGCTGATATAGTGGCCCCTTCAGATATGATGGACGGTCGGGTAGGATTTATAAGACAATTTTTGGATGATGGGGGATTTCAGGATACCTTGATCATGTCCTATGCAGCTAAGTATGCTTCATCATTCTACGCTCCATTTAGGGATGCGGTTTGTTCTGAACCCTCCTTTGGTGACAGGAAAACTTATCAAATGAATCCTGCCAACGTGGAAGAGGCCTTACTGGAGGTAGAACTTGATTTACAGGAAGGGGCAGATATAATAATGGTTAAACCAGCCCTGGCCTACTTGGACATCATCAATAGGGTTAAAGAAGAGTTTAAGGTTCCCACTGCGGCATATCAAGTGAGTGGTGAGTATTCCATGCTCAAGGCAGCGATTGATGCGGGATATCTTACTGAAGATTCGGTTTACGAATCCTTACAGTCCATTAAACGGGCAGGTGCAGATCTAATAATATCCCATTTCGCCCCGGACATTTTAGAGGGAAGAATAAAAAATAAATGCTGAGGTTGAGTCAGTTTGGATCCGAGTTTCATTGCTAAATGTGCACAGATAGCCTCTGCTATGGAAGTAAGTGGCCATCCAAAACCAGGAAACGTGCACCGCACTCAAGACTTCCCAGACATGATATTTGAGGATTTCCTCATAAGTGGCATAGTTAGCGGGGAATCCATGGAGCAGGCTGCTATAAGGGGGTTAAAGTTTGGTGAAAAACCCCAAAAGTGGCATAAAATCTGTTTAGGTGAGCTGATCCTAGAAGCTGTGCTGGAAACCAACCGTTGGGTGGCTAAAAACACCAACTTGGGTATAATGATGCTCCTGATTCCGATCTCAGCTGCTGCAGGCATGAGTGAAAACATAGATGAGTTAAGGAGTAAATTAGATCAGATCATGAAGTCCACCTCCCCCCAAGATGCTGCTAATCTTTATAAAGCTATAAACATTGCTGATGCTGGTGGTATGGGTGAGCAAGATGATCTGGATGTTAGTGATTATGATTCTCTCCATGAACTGATTGAAGATGGCATAAACATGTACACTGTGCTGGAGATGTCCTCTGAGTGGGATTGTCTTTCCTACGAGTTAACCCATAGCATGCCAGTTACCTTCCAAACCGGTTTCCCCGTGTTTAAAGATATTCAAAAAAAATATAATACTAACCAAGCCACTGTGCAAACATTTCTTAACATACTCGCCCAGAACCCAGACACCCTTATACGTCGTAAGTATGGAGAGGATAAAGCCCAAGTAGTTTCTGCCATTGCAAAATCTGTATTGCATAGAGGAGGAATATTAACCCAAGAAGGGATATCCAAACTGGTCGAATTCGACCAAGATTTAATCCAAAACAAGTTAAACCCTGGTACTACGGCTGATTTAACTGCATCATCTATTATGGTGGCCTATTTGGACTATTATCATGAATACAAAAAAATATATGATAAATAATAATATAAACGTAGTTAATATTGAGGTTTACACATGCTGAAGAAGACCATCGATGAAATGCACCTATACGAAAAGAAGGTGTTGAAGGCCCTTGATATATCGGGGGGTGAAGCAACTCCCGAAGAAGTTTCTCGATCTCAGGATCTAGATTTAAAACAGGTTATGAGTGCAGCAGGAGCCCTGGCATCTAAGGATATTATCAAGGTGCAAAAGGAGGTGTATGAAGTTTTAAGCCTTAGTGAGGATGGTATAGAGTATGCCCACGAAGGATTACCTGAGAGGAGGATTCTAAAGACACTTGGAGAATACAAAACCATCCAAATGGAGGATTTGTCTGAAAAATCAGGTATAAACCCTTCACATGTTAAGATAGCTATAGGCTGGCTCATAAGGAAGGGATGGGGCACAATGGATAAGGGCAAAGTGATAATTACACCTGAAGGTGAAAGTTCACTTGAAATATCCGGCCCTGATGAAATTCTCCTAAAAAAAATCCTTAAAGAAAAAAAATTATCCCTGGAGGGTTTATCTCATGATCTTAAAGTTGGTTTCAATCTTCTGCGCCGGAGGAAGGGACTGCTAAAGATAATTAAAAATATAGATTACCTATTTCAAATTACACCTAAGGGAAAGGAAATTTTGGATATAGGAATTGAGATTCGCAAAGAAGCAACCCAAGTGACCCATGAGCAGCTTAAAACTGGTTCTTGGAGAGAATTGCACTATCGAGGATATGACATTAACGCAGAACATCCTGAAATCTTCCCTGGGAAGATGCACCCACTGCAGCGAAACATCCAGGAAATCAGACGCATATTCCTGAACCTGGGCTTCACCGAATCCAGGGGCACCATCCTGGAATCGGCCTTCTGGAACTTTGACTGTCTCTTTCAACCACAAGACCACGCTGCACGGGAAATGCAAGATACATTCTACGTAAAATCACCTGAAACGACAGATCTACCCTCAGATGAATTGGTGGGAAAGGTTGGTCAGGCACATCTTAATGGAGGTAACATTGGATCAGATGGTTGGGGTTACCGTTGGGACGTGGATGTGGCCCGCCAGTCTGTACTGCGCACCCACACCACTTGTGTATCTGCACGTTTTTTAGCTGAGAACAAACCCCCATTGAAGATGTTTTCAGTTGGGAGGGTCTTCCGCAGGGAGACTATCACCTATAAACACCTTCCCGAATTCCACCAAGTGGAAGGGATCGTTGCCGCTGAAGAGATCAACTTCAGAAACCTACTGGGCATCCTAAAAGAATTCTACCACCAGCTTGGCTTCGAAGTACGCTTCCGTCCAGCTTACTTTCCATACACTTATCTTTCCACCGAGTGCGAGATCTACTTGCCAGAAAAGAAGAGCTGGATAGAGCTGGGAGGGGCAGGAATGTTCAGACCCGAAGTTTTGGGACCTTTAGATGTGGAAACACCTGTTGCTGCATTTGGCCTAGGAATTGAACGATTAGCAATGATCCGTCTGGGAATCAAGGATATTAGGATGCTTTACCAGAGTAACTTGGGATGGCTCCGAAAATTACCAATCATAGAACCATAATAAGAAAATTAAAATTTTAATAAGAAGGGCATAGTGGAGTTAGTCCAATACGATAAAGAATTTATGAGTTGATAAAATGAGGCGTTTATTAGCCATTGTTATTATAGCGGTGATCATGATCCTGGCCTTTGTGATTACCCTAGATTTGATACCACAATCTACCATAAAGTTGGACTCAGTGGAAGTCAAAGAATACCAAGGCCAGAACCTTTCTTCTGTGAATGATTTTCGTGAAAACTCAATTAAAGGCCCACAATATGTAAACATTAGTAATTATCGGTTACAAGTGACTGGATTAGTTCAGAAACCTCAAAATTATACCTATGACCAGGTTAAAAGTTTACAGAGCTACCAAAAAGTTGTTAAACTGAACTGTGTGGAAGGATGGGACGTGACTATACTCTGGCAAGGTGTGTTGGTCAGTGACATTCTAAACAGATCCAAACCTTTGCCTAATGCCAACACCGTCATATTTTATGCGGTTGACGGATACTCTACCTCATTTCCCCTAATTTATCTCCAATATAATCAGATATTAATGGCTTATAAGATGAATAACGTCACTATACCCCCCCAACGTGGTTTCCCCTTCCAACTTGTAGCTGAAAGCAAATGGGGCTATAAATGGATTAAGTGGATTAATAAAATTGAACTCTCTGATAACACTAGTTATCAAGGATATTGGGAAAGTAGAGGATATTCAAACAGTGGAAACCTTTCTGAAAACTTCCTTACGAGCTGAACCAGGGTGCCTAACAGAAAGAAGGTTAAAAAGACGATACACGTCATCTTGGGAGTCCTAATAGTTCTGGTAATAATTTCAGGCCTGGGCATAAACTATTATCGTAGCATTGAAATACTTACCCTAGGTTTATTAACTAAAAATCTTTCTTTCCAGCTGCACAGTCTGCTATTCATACCTTTATTACTAATTCTCCTCATCCACGTCTTTTTCCCCTGGCTATGGAGTAAAAAAAAGGATGGATAAATTGGTCTCAATAAAACACAATGTTTATTAAATATCCGCTGATCTCTATTAACACTATAAAATTGTTGATGATTTTTATTCATTGAATAAAATTTCTAGAAGATTCACCCAAATAAAATGCTTTACTAATAAAATTAAGTTAAATATTTTTTTCTTTATCAAGTGAAATCTATGGCAAATGACATTTATGGAGCAGAGTTCGTTGATCTGGCCATCCGGATTCATGATTACTTGATCATTGGTGACTTGCACTTGGGTTATGAGGAGGCCCTTAACTATCAGGGAGTAATGGTCCCCAAATTCCAGTTTCCTAAAATAACCCATAAACTGGAAGAAATCCATAAAAAAACAAATTCTAGCAAGATTATAATCAATGGCGATCTGAAACACGAATTCGGAAAGATCAGCAGACAGGAATGGAAGGAAACACTGAAATTCATCGACTTTCTAAAAGACCGTTTTAAAGATATCATCCTTATTAAGGGCAATCACGACCCTCTGACACCTATCATTGCAAATAAAACTGGTTTAGAGGTTCACAAAGAGTTTGAAGTAGGAAATTTTTTGGTGATGCATGGAGATAAAATTCCAGATAATTGGGATGATATCCAAGAAGAAACAATAATAATAGGACACGAACACCCTGCAATTGGACTCCGCAGTCGCGAACGCCTGGAGAAGATGAAATGCTATCTTAAAGGCACTTTCCGAGATAAGAACTTATTAGTGATGCCATCATTCAACTTCATAACCGAAGGTTCAGACATCCTCCATGAAAAACCCTTATCACCATTCCTAAAGGATAATATCCTGAATCAGTTTGAAGTAATTGGAGTTGAAAACTTTGAAACCCTCCATTTTGGCTACATTAAGGATTTAATCAAATTCCAATTAGGAATAAATCGCTATTAATTTAAAATGACCAATCATCTAAATCTGATAATTAGAAGAAAATGATAACAATACAGGAAAAAGTTTTCGAGGATAAGGAGATTTACAGGATTCTTCATCCTTGGGTCCGTGAATGGTTCCAAGGAAAGTTCGAAACCTTCTCAGAGGCCCAGCGCCAGGCTATAATGGATATACATCATGGGAAGAACGTGCTGGTTTCCTCCCCAACGGGTTCTGGCAAGACCCTAACTGCTTTCCTTTCCATTATCAGCGAGTTAACCAGATTAGCTGACCAGGAAATATTAGAAGATAGGGTTTATTGCCTCTACATTTCACCACTCAAAGCCCTAGACAATGATATTGAGAAAAACCTTGAAGTCCCTTTAAAAGAAATCGAGGAAATCGCAGGAAAAGAACTTGGAATTCGTAAGGCAGTCCGCACAGGGGATACCAGTCAGTATAAAAGAACACTGATGCTTAAAAAGCCACCACACATCCTTATAACCACTCCTGAATCATTATCCATCCTTCTTTGCGCCCCAAAATTCAGGGAGAAGTTATCAAAGGTACGTTATGTTATTGTAGATGAGATCCACTCACTGGCAGATAACAAACGCGGAGTGCATCTTAGCTTAAGTCTGGAACGCCTGGATCACCTATCAGGAGGGTTCGCTCGCATCGGACTCAGTGCCACCGTCCATCCCTTAGAAAGGGTGGCAGAGTTCTTAGTGGGCTATTATTACAGGAAACCCCGAGACTGTCTTATTGTGGAAGTCAATTATCTTAAACAACTGGATATGGAAGTCATCTGTCCAGTTGAGGATATTGTGGCCACCGATCCAGATGAAACCAACCGCGCCATGTACCAATTGCTCCATGGATTAATAAAAAAACATGAAACTACTCTCATTTTCACCAACACCCGTAGTGGGACGGAAAGCGTGGTTTTCAATCTTAAAAACCGTTTTCCAGATGCATATAATAACCTGAACATCATGGCCCATCATTCCAGTCTCTCCAGGGAGTTGCGACTAGATGCAGAGAACAAACTCAAAGAGGGGGAACTGAAGGTGGTGGTCTCATCCACCAGCCTGGAATTAGGAATTGATATTGGATACATCGACCTGGTGATACTTGTCAGCTCCCCAAAATCTGTCTCCCGGGCCCTGCAGAGAATAGGGAGAAGTGGCCACCAATTGCATGAGAAATCCAAGGGCAGGATCATAGTGGTGGACCGTGACGACCTGGTGGAATGCGCTCTTATCCTTAAAAACGCACTTGAGGGGAAGATCGATGAGATTCACATCCCCGAGAACTGTTTGGATGTTCTGTCCCAGCATATCTATGGTATGACCATAGAACAACGCTGGAACCTGGACGAGGCCCTACAACTGATCAGAAGAAGTTATCCCTACCGCAACCTTTCCCAGGAGGACTACCATAGCGTGCTTAGTTACCTGGCGGGGGAGTACACCCGTCTGGAGGACCGTTATGTTTACGCAAAGATATGGGTAGACTGGGATGAAAACCGCATGGGACGTAGAGGAAAACTAGCACGTATGCTATACTCCACAAATATTGGAACCATTCCCGACCGCAGCGCTGCGTTAGTCAAATGCAGTGGCCAAGTTGTGGGTCGCATCGAAGAAGATTTCATGGAAAAACTTCGCAAGGGCGATAGCTTCGTCCTGGGAGGTTGTATATATCGTTTCAACTATGCCAGGGGTATGAGTGTCAATGTGAGCCCTGCATCCGGCCCTCCAACAATTCCTTCATGGTTCTCGGAACAACTGCCCCTATCCTTCGATCTGGCCATGGAAATCCAGAGATTCAGGGGTATACTGGAGTGGGAGTTTCACAAGGGCCGCAGCAAAGAAGAAATCATCCAGTTCATGCATGAATATTTATATCTTGATCAAAATGCTGCGAATTCCATATATCAATATTTCCGGGAGCAGTATCTCTATGCGGTGGTCCCCAGCCTAAAAAAGCTTCTGGTTGAATACTACACAGGATACGGGGGCCGTAAATTTTTAGTATTTCACTCGCTCTTTGGTAGACGTGTGAATGACGCTCTCAGTCGTGCACTGGCCTATGTCATAGCCAAGAAGTACCATAAGGATGTTATGATATCCATATCTGATAATGGCTTCTACCTTTCTAGTGAGGGAAAAATAGGAGGATTACAAGCTTTCCATGATTTGACTTCTCTGAACTTGGAAGAATTCCTAAAAGAGGCCATTGATCGGACTGAAACCCTTGCAGGTCGTTTTCGCCACTGTGCAGGCCGCTCTCTCATGATTCTAAGGCGTTACAAGGGTCAGGAGAAGTCTGTTGGTAGGCAGCAGGTGAAAGGGAAAATACTTCTCAAATTTGTTAAGGAGTTGGATCCCAACTTTTCAATCCTTAAAGAAGCTATGAGGGAGGTTATGGAGGATTTTATGGATTTTAATAATGCTAAAAAGGTTTTGGAGTTGATTGAGAGTGGTCGTATGGAAATCAAGCAAATTAATACCACGATACCCTCACCCTTTGCTTTTAACCTGGTGGCCCAGGGTTATCTGGATGTTCTAAAGTACGAAGAACGAATGGAGTTCATCCGCAGGATGCATCAAGCTATCATCAAAGAAATTGGAGAATAATTAAGCTAATTTTATAGATTTTTAAGAAATTCAATTACATAACTGACAGTTTTATTCTGTTGTTCCTCTCTGGTGATGGTGCTGTTATTATCTCCTTGCTGCACACCATAATCACCAAAATTGTAGTGATTGCCTCCTGCTATAGTAATAAAAGTAGTATTAGCCGGGAATTTATTTAGATTTTCAGAAATATCCTTACTGGTGGTAAGTCCATCAAGGGAGCCTCTGATTGATAATGCTTTAAAGGTGACATTCGAAGCATTTGATGATGGATAAGCAGCAAAATATATAACTCCCTTAATTTTATCTTGATGGTTTATAGCGTATTCAGATGCAAAAACACCACCCAGTGAATGGCCGGCTATTACCCAAGAATTAATTTTTCCATGTTTAGCTATGATATCATCAGCTTTATTAACTCCAAAAAAGGCTAAATTAAATGGCATTTTAACGATTATGGTAGTATAACCATTTTCTGCAAGTTTAGAAGCTAAAACAGAGTAAGCTTCCGCTTGGACTTTTGCTCCAGGATAGATTATTATTCCAGTGGTGCTCTTGTTCCCAGTAGGAGTGAATGTAATAGCATTAGTGGTGTCCATTACATTATATGATTCTGTTGATTTAAGTGCAGATATTGCCGTTTTATCAGCATGATAGTAGTCAGAAACGTAATATGTAAAAGCAGCTAATGCTGTCAAGAATATAATTAAAAATGTTATTCCAATTAATTTCTTTTTAGATTTTATATATTTCATTATTAACAGTCTCTTAATAAACCATTGGTGATTCTGCCGATTATTACTAACATTTACTTAGAGCTTTTTGCAGTGAAGGATGTTTTGCTAAAGCTACTACAGTTTGATTAAAAACTGTTCATGAAAACCATGAAAATTTGTTAGGAGCTCCTGCAAATTATTTTACATATTGTTTAACATTCTCTCGCACAATAGAAGAAGCTTCGAAGGTTTTAACACCTTTAACCATCTCTGGAAACTTATTTTTTGTAATTAGAACATTAACTTGTGAGAAGATCTTTCCTTGGACTACGGTGGGCTCATCAGAGCAGAATTCATTGGATAAGAGAAAATCCTTGACTTCCTCCACCCTTTGATTGGCTATGTTGAATTTCACGTCAAAGTACTTTCTGGCCTTAATAGCCCCAAAAAGTTGTTCAAATATTATTTTAGCCTTTATCGCTTTTTTTTCAGAGCAACTAGGACCTGCATAAAGACCTGCACTGGACTCCATGATAGTTTCCAATATCTTTAAACCCGCTTTTTTCAAACTAGAGCCTGTCTGGGTATTGTCCACAACCAGATCGGCACCTTTAGCTATGTAAACTTCAGTAGCACCATCAGAATTGATGATTTGGACCATTTCATTGTCTCCATCCCATAGTCCTCGAATCTGAACCAAGGGAGAACTTTCTCCGAATATTTCTTGGTAGCCATTATTATCCTTGAAAAACTGTCTGGTAAGGTTGGGATATTCTGTGAAGCATAATATAGGATTTTTTCTATTTTTATTAGCTCTGAAGAAGTCAGTGAGTGATTCGTAAGGGTCTTCCTGGGGTAATGCCACTATAAGACTAGTTTGACCATATTCCAGATCACCGATTTTTCGTATTAATTCCCCTTCCACATTAACCGACTCTTCTCTTACCCAGTCTTCTCCAATGATAGCTATATCCAGCATTTGCCGAGTTAGTTCAACAGGGGCACTCTGGGGTCTAGTTAGGAATCCTCTGATTTCAGGATCATTCACTATGGTGATTTCATTCTCCTC
>Ga0209048_10003767_pt1 | contig 14657 bp, 11 predicted proteins | sample FrelakmetCRP12CR_FD_187146 | JGI IMG/M metagenome (GOLD analysis project Ga0209048, IMG submission 187146) | Freshwater lake sediment microbial communities from the University of Notre Dame, USA, for methane emissions studies - CRP12 CR (SPAdes)... | ecosystem: Environmental > Aquatic >... | reverse complement strand
GGTCTGGCCCCTCTTTGTCACCCGAGTACTCGGTGCAAACATGGAAGTTCTGGGTTTGCTTGACGGGCTGGGGGAAGCAATGGTTTCGTTGTCTCAGGCTGCTTCGGGGTATGCCTCGGATAAAATCAGAAGAAGAAAAATATTTATTTGGACCGGCTACCTCTTCGGGTCTGTCTCCAGAATTGGCTATGCATTCTCTGCCTCATGGCAGCATCTTATCCCCTTCCGTGTTCTTGACCGTTTCGGGAAAATCCGGAGTGCCCCGCGGGATGCCATTATCGCTGATATTTCGACTCCGGAAAACCGGGGGAAAAACTTTGGGATGTTGCGGTCAATGGATAATATCGGAGCCGTGTGCGGAATCTTATTTTGCATCGCATTTTTTGATCTGGGATACAAAACATTATTCCTGCTTGCTGCGATTCCGTCAGTATTTGCAGCGTCACTCATCCTTATTTCTGTCCGCGAGCGATCTACTGAAGGATCGAAAATATTCAAAGGACTTTCGTTCAAAGATTTAAACAAGAATTTCTGGCTGTTCCTAATCTTGAGCTCTTTCTTCGCACTCGGTTCGTTCAGCTACAGCTTCCTTTTAATTTATGCCAATACATTCGGCGTGAACCAGTCGTTAGTGCCTGTCCTTTACTTAATTTACACGGGTGTTGCTGCCCTTTTCTCCCTGCCCTTTGGCAAGCTATCCGATTCGATCGGAAGGAGAAACGTGCTTTTCATCTCATTCCTGTTTTGGGGTTTGGTTTGCCTGGGTTTCCTATTCGAAAGAAGTTATTGGGGGATTGTGATAATCTTTGTTCTTTACGGTCTGCATAAGGCGGCAATCGAGCCGGTCCAAAGGACGCTTGTTTCGGAATTTTCACCTGCTGCTTATAAAGCAAGCACGCTAGGAGGGTTTCAAATGGTTATTGGCCTTTGCGCATTGCCATCTTCGTTCGTTGCGGGATTTCTGTGGGACAAGATATCGCTCTCGGCGCCTCTTTACTTTTCCATCGCAACGACAGCAGTATCGCTGGTGCTGCTTTGGTTCGTTCGTGAGGAGAAGAGAGTGTTATAAAGTATGGATCCAGCGGTGTTATTTATGCTAGCCGGAGTTTGTCTACTCCCGGAAACAGGCAGCTGCAAAGCATTTATCTGTGTTCAGGGAATTTATTCCTATTATAATTGTTTAGATGTAAACAGACATATATTTGTCTTAATAAACTTTGTCGAACCTTTAAAATCCTATTAAAATGAAAAAAAGAAAGCTTGGGAAAAACGGCCCGGTGGTCTCCGCCATTGGCTTGGGGTGCATGGGCATGTCCGAATTTTACGGACCCAGAAATGATGATGAATCGATCGTAACGATCCGCGAAGCCATAAGTCTAGGCATAACCTTTTTTGATACGGCCGATATGTACGGCATCGGGCACAACGAAGAACTGCTTGGGAAGGCAATCCGCGGCGGTCGCGAGGGGCTGTTCATTGCCACAAAATTCGGTAACGTCCGCGGTTCAGACGGAAGCTTCCTGGGAGTCAACGGCCGGCCGGAGTATGTGCGGTCTGCCTGCGAAGCCAGCCTCCGCCGGCTCTGCGTGGATACCATAGACCTTTATTATCAGCATCGGGTGGACTCCGAGACTCCCATTGAGGACACAGTTGGTGAAATGGCCCGTCTTGTGGAGGAGGGAAAGGTGCGTTTCCTCGGGTTGTCGGAGGCTTCCGCCTCCACCATCCGGAGGGCACACGCCGTACATAAGATTACCGCGCTACAGACCGAATATTCTCTATGGACCCGGGACGTCGAACCTGAAATACTTCCCGCATGCAGAGAGCTAGGGATAGGATTTGTGCCCTACAGCCCGCTGGGGAGGGGATTTCTCACCGGGAAGATCAAGTCGCTGAAAGATATTACGAAAGGGGATTTTCGCCGTCATTCGCCCAGGTTTGAGGCTCAGAACATCGAGCGCAATTTGCGGATTGTCGTCGCTTTGGAAAAGATGGCCGCCGACAAAGGATGCACTCCGTCGCAGCTGGCCCTGGCATGGTGCCTTGCGCAGGGTGAGGATATCATTCCGATCCCCGGTACCAAGAGGCTGAAGTATCTTAAAGAGAACGTTCAGGCCGTGGATATTCAACTTACGCCCCGGGAGATCCGGGAAATCGACGATGCATTTCCGTACGGCATCGCTTCGGGGGACCGTTATCCGGCCCTTCAAATGAAGCGGGTTGGGCTGTAATCAGCAGAGTCGGGATTTTTCTGGAGCGGAAAAGCGCAGACCGATGTCATATGCGCCGAGGGTGCGCGCATGGGAGGTCGCCGGCAAACTTAGGTATGATAAGCCTCACCGTTCCCGAGGGTATCTCATCTGTCGCAGCATCGATAATAATGATCGGGTCATATTCCTGAAATAAGCCCGGCGGATGAACCCTCCCCGTCAAGGAGGAGCTTATCACGTGGAACGCTTTCCTTCCTGGGTCTTTAGCCAGCATAGATAACGGCCCCCCCTGGTCTCCCATCAATAGATTTCCTGCACCCAGGACCTGTTTTTGCCGATCGGGACTTTTCATCTGAGCGCTTTTCGGTTATCTAGAGTTCGAGCAAACATATTCAGGCGGGATAATATATAAATGGGGGATGTCACCGGTCTGCTGCTTTGATCACTTTGAGGGTGGAACAGGTCAACGAATGGTAGCGCATCAGGTCCAAATCATATTTATTTTTCAACATTCATTCCCGAGCAATAATAAATGGTGCCACAAATAACATTAATTACCGGTTCTTTTTTTATTCGGTTTTTTAATCTATATTCATTTACAAATTAATCTCCGGTGGAGATAACAGCAAGGAAATTATCCACATGATAAATGAAGGTAAAATTGTCGAGGAAAAAGAAACGGGAAGAGTAGAAGCATTTAGTGATGGTGTTTTTGCGATAGCCATTACTTTGTTGATACTCGAGATTAAAGTGCCCCGTTTGCCAGATGATTCTTCCAGTTTGGATTTAGTTTATGCCCTTATACAGCTATGGCCCTCTTTTTTTGCATTCTTCGGAAGTTTTGTGGCAATACTTATTATGTGGATTAATCATCACGGTTATTTTAATATGATCAGGACAATTGATTCAAAGTTCATATATGCGAACGGCTTCTTATTATTACTTGTCACATTTGTCCCATTTCCGACAGCCGTACTTGCTCAGTATGTAAACACACAAGGCAGAAACGTGGCAGCAGCATTTTACTGCGGAACATATCTCGTAATCAACATGGCCTATAATTTGCTTTGGTATACTTCTGCGGCGAACCGGAAACTCATTAAAAAAGAAGTGCCCAACTCATTGCTGCGTAAAATCCGCAACGCCTACCTGGCGGGTTTTCCACTGTACCTGATCGCAACTATTTTATCCTTTGTATACGCCTATGCGGGACTGGTATTATGTTCCGCATTATGGATTTTCTGGGCATTGATGAGTTATAAACCAAGCATTGAATCTAAGAACATAGGCAAAGGATCCGAACAATGATTATCGGCAGACATAAACGCATCTTTTTCCAGATGTTCAGGAAAAATATTTTCATCAAGATAGAGAAGACATTCGATAAAAATAGTATTTTTAAATCCAGTTCAGTATAAGAGTGCGTCTGATCAGGGACAGCATTTATCTTAGATATAGCATTCATTTTTTCAAAATATAGGAATATCCATGATGCCAGAACAGTATATAACATGCCCGTATTGCGGAAAACAGATTCAGCTTACTGAGGCGCTCACAAGTGACATCCAGAAAAAACTGCGTGAACAGTATGACGGCGATTTAAGGAAAAGGGATGAGGAGCTCAGGAAAGCCTTGCTGGCCCAGAAAAATGAATATGAGGAAAGGATTATGCGCGAGCGCGCACAGCTGGAAAGGCAGGCCAAAAAAACAGCCGAGGAATCGATCTCCGTTGAGCTGAAGGATTTGAAAATCCAGCTTGAGGAAAAGTCAAAGCAGCTCGAAGTCTCCAGAAAACAGGAGCTTGACCTGCTGAAAAGGAAGCGGGAGCTTGAAGAGAAGGAAAGGGATCTTAGACTGGAGGTCGAGAGAAAAATGGATGCCGAGCGCGGGGAGATTTGGGAGAAAGCCACAAAAAAGGCGAGCGAGGATCAGCATTTGAAAGAGCTTGAGAAAGACAAGCAGCTCGCGGACATGCGAAAGCAAATCGATGAGCTGAAAAGAAAAGCCGAGATGACATCCCAGCAGGCACAGGGGGAGGTGCAGGAGCTGGCTCTTGAGGGGATGTTGAAATCGAAATACGCCTTTGACATTATCGAAGCAGTCGGAAAGGGCGTGCGCGGGGCGGATGTCATCCACACGGTTAAAGACAAGTCCGGAGTGGTTTGCGGGAAGATCCTCTATGAAAGCAAGAGAACAAAATATTTTAGCGAAGAATGGATATCAAAGTTGAAGGCTGACGCTCTCGCCGAAAAGGCGGATATCTGTGTCATCGCTACGGAGGCCATGCCCGAAGGAACGGATAAGATCGGCCAGAAGGAAGGTGTGTGGATCTGCAGGTTCAACGACATCATGGGCTTGTCCATGGTGCTGAGGGAGAGTCTCATTCAAATTCATTCAGTCAGCACCTCGCAATCCAACAGGGGGGAGAAAATGCAGATGCTGTACGATTTTTTGACAGGGAATGAATTCAGAATGCAGCTGGATGCCATCATTGAAGGGTTCAAGGCTCTCCAGGACTCTTACCAGGACGAAAAACTCAAAATGCAGAAAATCTGGAAGGAAAGGGAGAAGCAGCTGGAAAAGGTTCTGTTAAATACCGTACACTTCTACGGTTCAATCCGAGGTATAGCCGGGAACTCAATTCCCGAGATCAAGCTCTTGGAGGGGGGAGCGGAGGACTTGCTCCCCTTATAACGGCACGTCCTGTAACAGACGGTGCAGTCCATGCGTATACATTACGCGAGGAGATGCATCCCTTATATTTAAGGCTGCCATCTCATAGTTTCAAGAGTTCTGACGGTTCCTTGAATAACCGAGGGTTCTCCCATGACCAGGATTTTCATCGTTTCAGTATTCCTGCTTTCCGGAATAGCTATGCCGCAGCAGCAAGATTACAGCAAAACCGCCGATAGTTTGGTTCAGGATGCCGTTGGGTCGTATAAAAGCCGCCAGTACAAAAAGGCCATAGATTCTTTTCTCAAAGCTGCAGCACGGCCAGAGGCAAAGAATTTTATTGAGAACATTTATTACAATGTAAGCTGCTGTTACTCCCTGCTGGGGCAGCCGCAGGAGGCTCTGGATTTCTTGGATAAGACGGTCGCAGCCGGTTACACTGATTACCGCTATATCAGCAATGATCCGGATCTGTATTTTCTCGTGAATAATTATCCCGGCAGATTTAACGCAATATTGTCAAAGGCGCGCTATGCACAAGAAAAAATCCGCATAACGATGAGTCCCATCGCTGTCATTGTTTATGATAACTACGGCGGTCCTATTGACATGACGAAATATTTTTGGGATGATTTCAAGCACCCAAAGATGGATTCCTTGAGGTTGAAGTATCGCCTGCAGAAAATTGTCGAGCAGGGCCAAACTGAATTCGGCAAGATGAAGCTCTTGCTCAATTGGGTCGCCACGAGGTGGAGGCATAACGGGAACAACACTTGCAAAGTGCACAACGCCCTGGCCATTCTGGATGCGGCGGAAAAAGGGGAGACATTCGCATGTGTAGATTACAGCATAGTGTTGACTCAGTGTCTGACGGTTCTGGGATACCCTGCAAGGAGTGTCGGACTCTGGAAACTCGGGGTTGCGTACGGAAATGCCAAAGGCCACAGGTGCACGGAGGTATGGAGCAATCAGTACGGGAAGTGGATCCTGCTGGACGGCCAGAACAACGGTTGGTGGGAGTCTGGCGGTGTGCCTCTCAGCGCACAGGAGTGCCGCCATCTTTACGTCAAAGGAAAAGATGGGGAACTGAAATTTGTAGGGCAGCATAAAGACATAGACTATGCCTCGATCAAACCGCAATGGTCGGATTATTTCCATCACATCATATTATCGTGCGACAATGCTTACTTCGATCCGGCACCTAAAGGGCGCGGACCCAGCTTTGAGTTCCTGGCGGACAGCGTCAGCCCCGAACTTTTTTCAGAGGGATGGCCCGTAAATCTTCCCGCTCGTGAAGATAATTACGAGGCATACCCGAGTTTAAATCAGACTGCGATAAGGCTTCTGCACCAGAATGATAACTCACCTTCGGATACGCTCTTGGTGGAGCTAAAGAACACGACGCCTTTCTTTGATAGGTACCTGGTCAGGATTGACGGATCAGGCTGGCGGGTTTCGGCGAGTAACTTTGTCTGGGTTCTCAATAAAGGCGAAAACTCTCTCCAAGCGAAAGCCATCAACCTCGCCGGCGTCGAGGGAAGGACCAGCCGGATCGTACTGAGGAACAATATCGATCGGGGCAAGAAATGATGATTTCATGCCACCGAAAGCCGCATAATTTGCGGGATAATACCAGAATCACGGCGCATAAAGAAACCAGGATCAGAACAACGACTTAATCCTACCAAGCAGTATTCCCCCATTTTCTGAATAAAAGAGCCGGCGTTTGCGCATCTCTTGAAAAGCCTCTTGATCCGTGTAAATAATATATTATATTATACGTTCAATCGTAGCAATCACAGGTTATATTTCAAAAGAGTATCCAGCTTTCAGATAATTTGATTGTTTCCGTTGTCAGATCTGTAAATCATTGGCTACGGGACAATAGGGATGGATCTTTATAAATAGGAGAATAATTAGCATGGACTTGAATAGCGGCCAGCGCCCGCCCAATCTAAAAAGAGATTTGGCAAACGTTGATATCCTGATCCTAAAGGGCAAGTTCAAGGAGGCCTTGCCGTTTGCCCGGAAGTTGGCGGCAGAACATCGGGATGACCCCTTCTGCCAGGTTGCGCTCTCAATTTGTTATGCCGAGACAGGATCTCCCGCGATAGCTCTTCGCGTTTTGCATGATGCGGAGAAACGTCATCCCGAGAGCGCCGATATCGCCTTCAATATCGCCCACGTGCAGGAATCACTGCATAGGTTTGAGCTCGCTGAAAAGTATTACGGTCGGGCGCTTAGTCTCTCGCCTGAGGATAAAAAAGCCGACCGCTCTCAGTGTTATAACGGCCTCGGCAGATCGATGTGGCATCAGAACCGGCGGGATAAAGCACTGGAAATGTGGAAACAGGCTGTCCGCGAAAACCCTTTGAATCTTGCTGCCCAAAAGAACCTTAATGAGTATACGAACGAATACGGCGCGGGGAAGGCTCCCAGTCGGCCTTTCGACGATTTTTATCAATTCCAGAAAATTCAGTTGGAGAAATACGAGCGGCTTTACGGCAAGAAGGACGATCTGTCCCTGGAGGAAATGCAAAGGGTTTTGGGCGGAATCATAAGAACCTGGAACGAACAAATTGAACGGCGCAAAAACGAGATTGATTCGATGACAGCTGCTGAAAAAGCAGAGTTGTTCAGAAAGACCGAATGTGATTACACCCAACAGGCCGATCCACCCCTGGTACCACTCTTGCCTTCAAAAAATCCGGATGGTCAGAAAATGCCAGAATCGAGGGTTATTAATAAACGGGGGGCCGATAAAAAAGCCGACAGTTTCGATGACGGCGCCTTCAATCTGGATGCCAGCTTTAATTTTCTGCCTCCCGGCGGCGGGATGGCGCTAATTGCGTTCGGAGTGCCGGCCCTTGCTACATACGGTTTTAAAGAAAAAAAGTTGAAGAAGCTGATAGAAGGTACGGCGGTTGCATCTGATAAAGATAAAGACATACTGACTTGGGCGTTTGACATTGTTCTGGCCGTTATTGCGGCGATGGCTGAAAGGGGAAGAGATGGGGAAACCGATTGCATCCTAGATGCATACGACATTGCCCGCGAAGAGCTGGATGATGAAAGCGCCCGGTATGTCGTCCATGATATCAGAAAGCTGGTTGAGAAAACGGATAAAGAGCTCCGCGGGAAACGGCGTGGCAAGTCTAAAGAGTGATGCTTTAAGTTGAATCCTTGACAAATTAACGGAAGCTTCGTACATTTCCACACGCTTTATGGACAAATTTCACACCTCCTTATGCCTTTTCTGACAGCCGGCACTTCATATAAAGAGCATGCTCGGGTGTCCGCATGCTTTCCGTGCCGCTGCTTATTTCGAACTTCAAGTAGTCAAACCCCATATGGATTTGTTCTGTTAATTGAATTTTCAAAAGGAGACTTATCTTGCAATTAACTTTCTTGGACTGGGGTATCATAGCCGCGTACTTTGTTTTCAACCTGGCTATCGGGATTTATTACCGCAAGAAAGCCACGGGAAGCGTGAGCGATTACTTTATATCGGGCAGAAACGTAAGCTGGTGGCTGGCAGGCACCTCGATGGTGGCAACCACTTTTGCGGCCGACACACCTCTTGCGGTGACAGGTCTGGTCGCAAGAAACGGGATTGCAGGCAACTGGATATGGTGGAGCATGGTATTCAGCGGAATGCTCACGGTTTTCTTCTTTGCGAAACTATGGCGGAGAGCAGGAGTGCTTACGGACGTTGAATTTGCCGAGATAAGGTATTCCGGAAAACCGGCCGCATTCCTGAGGGGATTCCGGGCGCTTTATCTGGGACTGCCGGTTAACCTTATTATAATGGGTTGGGTCAATCTTGCAATGATCAAGATACTGACATTAATTCTGGGAGTCGATAAAATTTATGCGGTATACTTATGCATAGGCATAATGGTGCTGACCGCATCCATATCCACTCTATCAGGTTTATGGGGCGTTTTAGTAATGGATCTTTTCCAGTTCGTACTTAAGATGGGGATGGTTATAGCTCTGGCCGTCTTTGCAGTAAACGCCGTTGGAGGCATGCCGGCACTCAAGGAAGGATTGCTGAAGATCGACAATTTAAGAAACGCCAGCACCGGTTCCACCGGTTCCGTAATGTCTTTTACCCCCGACCTGAATTCAGCCTGGATGCCGATGATCACCTTTTTCGTATATATTGCGGTCAACTGGTGGGCGACATGGTATCCCGGGGCCGAGCCGGGCGGTGGGGGGTACGTTGCGCAGAGGATTTTTTCCGCGAAAAACGAAAAACATTCTATCCTGGCCACCCTCTGGTTCAACATAGCCCATTACTCACTGAGGCCTTGGCCCTGGATACTCGTGGCACTCGTGGCGATGGTACAATTTCAGAACGATCCGGCATTCGCTGCCGATCCGGAATCCGGTTACATAAGGATAATGATGCTGCATCTGCCTGTCTCACTGCGCGGTCTGATGATTGCGGCTTTCGCGGCAGCATACATGTCAACCATAGGCACGCAGCTGAACTGGGGAGCCTCCTATCTCGTGAATGACCTGTACAGGCGGTTTTTTGTGGCAAAGCGGACTGAGAAGCACTACGTAAAGGCTTCGCAAGTAACGACACTCATCCTGATGCTGCTATCTGCCGTGATCTCATTTTATATGGAATCGATATCCGGAGCCTGGAAGTTCTTGATAGCGCTTGGCGCCGGGACCGGTCTTGTTTATATCCTGAGGTGGTTCTGGTGGAGGATAAATGCCTGGAGTGAGGTGTCAGCGATGTTTACGGCATTTTTTGTTTCACTTGTGCTGGAGTTCGGATTCAACATGAGCAGCGGCAACGCATACGATTTTGCATATCTTGTTTTAATAACAACCGCGGTTACGACCGTAACCTGGATTTTGGTGACGATGCTGACAAAACCCGAACCGGAGGCGATCTTGGTTTCCTTTTACAGGAAGGTCCGGCCCTCAGCTACCTTCTGGGGGCCGATTGCCTCAAAAGTTCCTGAAGTTGTCCCGCAGAAAGACGATGCGTTTAACCTGCTGAACTGGCTGCTCGGCTCTTTGTTGATCTATATGATTCTCTTTGGATCGGGGAAAATCATATTCGGCGAATATTTGCTGGGCACATGCTTTCTTTTGGTCGCGTTGCTGTCGATGGGCCTGATTTACCGTAACCTTTCAAAGCGCGGCTGGGAATCACTTAGTCGGTAAACGGCAGTTAACATGAAGAAATCAAAGACGCAGGTACCGATCGTGGCATCTTATAAGCTATGAACCCGCGCGAACGCTGGCTGGCGCTGCTGAGGGGCGAAAAACCCGAGCGGATTCCCACAGATTACTGGGCGACCGACGAAGTAACATACCGCCTTATGCGAGAACTGCACTGCCGTAATATTGAAGAGCTGTACGAGAAACTGCATATAGATGGATTAATCAAGATTGAGCCTCCCCCCCTCAATGCAGGCCATCCCGAAGACCCGCAAGAAGACATCTGGGGTATACGGAGAAAAATTGCAGATTACGGCGCCGGACAATACGAGGAATTTGAAACTCACCCGCTCGCACTGGTTAAAACTCCCGAAGAGATTCAAAAATACCCGTGGCCCAGCGCGGACAACCATGATTACGAGGCATTCAGGCTCCAGGTGCAAAACGCTCCGGATCACAGGATCATACAGTCGGGAGATTATGAGCCCTTTCTTATCTATTGTGCTATGCGCGGAATGGAACAGGCAATGGCCGATTTTTATGAAGAGCCCGAAATCCTCGAGGCATCCCTTGACCGCATTTTCAGCTATCACTACGAGCTCAACCAACGCGCATACGAGGCAGGAAAGGGGAGAATTGATATGACTTTTATCGCGGAGGACCTCGGGAGCCAGACAGGGCTTCTTTTTGGACTGCCGCAGATCAGAAAATACATACTGCCCAATCAGAAACGGATGGCCGACCTTGCCAGAAATTACGGCATTCACATCTTTTATCACACCGACGGTGCCGTAAGGAGCATTATACCCGATCTTATCGATGTCACGGGCATCGAAGTGCTGAATCCGATACAGTGGAGATGTGCGTCTATGGAGCGGGAGGGGCTCGTGCGCGATTTCGGGGATAAAGTCATATTCCACGGCGCAATGGATAATCAGCAAACCCTTCCCTTCGGCACGGCAGCAGATGTGCGCACGGAGGTCCTGGAAAATCTACAGATATTTTCTGAAGCTCGCTGGATCTGTGCCCCCTGCCATAATCTACAGCCGATAACGCCAACTGAAAATATAATTGCAATGTACGATACAATTTACCAGTACGGAAAACTCTGAATGAGGAAATCTTATGAGATTTAATCCCTTGTTTTTGATTCTTAGCGCTGCGTTCACAATGGCAATTGCGCAAACGCCAGACGCCGGAAAGCCATCCCTCCCTGGTTCCGACCTAATCTCCCAGGCCAGATTGATGGAGACCGTGGAATTTCTCTCGTCAAAAGAACTTGCCGGGAGGCTGGGGGGGAGCGAAGGATTCAACAAAGCCGCAACCTTCATGGCAAAAGAATTTGACAAGCTGAATTTAAAGCCCATAGGCGGCGACAAATATTTTCAATATTTCAATGTAGAGTATAATGAAATTAGTTCGCCCGTCAGGCTGGTTTTAATGGAGAAAGAGAAAGTAAAGAAGGAATACCAGCTCGGCAAAGACTTTGTCTGCCGCGGGTTCACAGGTTCCGGGACTGTCAAAGCCCCGGTGATTTTCTGCGGCTACGGTATCTCAAAGCCAGAAATCGGATATGACGATTATGCCGGAGTCGACGTTAAAGACAAGATAGTCCTCGCTTTCAAGCAAAACCCGCAGTGGAAGATAAAGGACGCTGATTGGGGGAGCGGTTATCCGCGCTCCAAGGCCAGTACCGCCCGTCAGCACGGGGCTCTGGCAATCTTATTTGCATCAACGCCCAACGACAAGAATCCGCAAAAGACGATAATCAGCGTCCTGGAAGGAGGGGGAGTCCAGGATGAAAAATTTCCGGAGCTTCACATAGATATCCCCGCCGCGGATGAATATTTAGCTCCCACCGGCGCCACACTCAAGGAGCTTCAAACGAAGATAGACTCTCTGAAAAAACCCAGTTCCTTGAATACAGGCTCTGTTGCTGAAGTCGAAGTACACGCCAGTTATCAGAAAGAACGGCGGACTATGAATGTGATCTGCTTGCTGGAAGGGTCTGATCCTCTGCTGAAAAACGACTACATTGTCATCGGTGCGCATCTGGACCATGTCGGAAGCCAGGCTGGCGAGATTTATGCGCCTGGTGCAAACGATAATGCTTCGGGCTCTGCGGCAGTTCTGGAGCTGGCCAGGGCGTTTGTCAATGGCGGTGCCAAACCCAAACGATCTCTAGTTTTTGTGCTCTTCGCGTGCGAGGAAAACGGATTGTACGGATCTTCCTATTTCGTAAATCACCCGGTGGTGCCGCTTGAGAAAATATCCGCAATGATAAATCTTGACTGTATAGGGTACGGAGACAGCATTCAGGTCGGGAACGGAAAAAGTTCGCCAAAGCTCTGGAAGATCGCGAAAGCGACTGATTCGGTATACACCAAAATGATGGTAGAAGCCACATGGAATGGCGGAGGTGCAGACGCAGGTCCGTTTCATGAAAAGGGGATTCCCGCTGCTTATTTCGTGACCACAAACAGCTATGCTCACCTGCATTACATGACTGATGTGGCCGGGACATTAAACCGCCCACTGTTTGAGAAAATAACTAAACTTGCTTATCTCACGGCATACAGAGTCGCCCGGGGGGAATACACAAGAGAAGAGGTGCTCAAGTGAAAATCCCCTTCGCACACCATTGGATAAACGGCTATCCGGGCTGATTTGGCGCATGTGGTGTGATGTGTCTTAGAAAAGCATTTTCACCTCACCAGCGATGCAAAGGTAAACAGTTGCGGATGACTTTGTGGCAATAAAACCGAAGCTGACGATATTCGACACGACAATGATCGTGGTAAGCCTGGTGATAGGGATCGGGATATTCCGGACTCCCGCCTTGGTTGCCGCTTCCACACGAAGCACAGAACTGTTCTTTGCGGCTTGGGTCCTGGGAGGATTGATCAGTTTTATTGGGGCTCTGACGTTTGCCGAAATTGGTTCGCGTTTCACCGAGCCCGGGGCATTCTACAAAGTGGTAGCTGACTGTTACCACCCGTCAGCGGCATTCATGCTGAATTGGACAAATGTCATTATTGTAAACGTAGCCGGAGCTGCGGCGGTGGCCACAATAGGAGCCGAATACCTTAATCCGATAATCCTTCCAAGTGACCTTCGGACACCCCTGGCTGTGCAGCTCACAGCTGCAGGGCTGACGCTTTTTTTGCTTGTCATTAACTATCTGGGCATCAAGACCGGCGCCTGGGCACAGAATATTCTGACGGTAATTAAAATCGGCATGATACTGATGCTTGCAGGCGTGGCATTCGGCTATCGCGGATTTATTGCGCCAATATCGCAGGCATCACCTCCCGCCGGGAGTGTGTGGGCCGGCTTTGCAGCAGGTCTGGTATCAGTTTTTTATACATACGGCGGATACCAGTGCACACTCAATTTCGGGGCTGACATAAAATCTGCCAGGCGGATCATGCCGAAGGCTATCTTCATGGGTATCATCATCATCATATGTCTATATCTGGTGATTAATGCTGCGTATTACCGCGTGCTCGGAATAGGCGGGATAGCCGATACAAAACTGGTAGCTGCCGGGATTGCGCGCATCTGTTTTGGTGAATCGGCCTACCTGGTGGTTTCAGTGGCAATCTTTTTCTCCGCGATGGGATTTTTGAATGTCACGTTGATGCAAATTCCCAGAACTTATTTTGCCATGGCTGAAAAGGGGGCACTGCCGCCCATATTCATGAAGGTTAACGAAAAGACCCAGGCCCAGGAATTCACACTTCTTTTTTACGGCGGAATGATATTAATATCGATCTTCTTGCTCGGCACTTTTGAGAAGGCGCTCAACTATGTGATGTTCTTTGACAGCATGAATAATGCCCTTGTGGCATCCACAATTTTTACGCTCCGGCGGAGAGCTGTCTCATCCGGCACACTTTATGACGGCTACAAGGTACCGTTCTATCCCTTTCTTCCCGTTTTTTTCCTGATTTTCCTGCTCGGCATTACTGTGAACGTTTTTATCACGCAATACGATTCAATCTATGTCGGAATTATCATATTTGCCGCCGGATATCCCATCTATCACATACTGAAGTGGTTAACGAAAAGCAAGTTGGAAAAAATCTGAGAACTGATTCATTCCTATTGGAGGAAATTTACAATGAAACCGATCCTTTTGTTCATAGCGTCAATTTCGGTTCTGATTTTGGGGGCAAATTGCGGCGCCCGAGCCCAGGGATGTCCTGAATGTCACAAGAAGGTCACCCCCGGCATAGTCTCGGACTGGCAGCTGAGTAAACACAGCCAGAACGGAGTCGACTGCCCGGTTTGCCACGGGGACAAGCACAACACATATGTGGATGTCCTGAATGTGCAGATTCCAACGCCTGAGGCTTGCGCTCAGTGCCATGAAGAAAAAGTAAACCAGTTTAAAAAAGGGAAACATGCAGCTGCATGGGCTGCTATGAACGCGATGCCGACCGCTCATTTTCAGCCGATGGCGATGATGGAAGGCATGAAGGGCTGCGGAGGATGTCATAAAATCGGCCTCAAGACCGCAGGCGACATCAAGGAACTGAAAAAAAACGGTGCCGGCTTCGGTCTTGCCTCCTGCGACGCGTGCCATAC
>Ga0209048_10003766_pt1 | contig 14658 bp, 9 predicted proteins | sample FrelakmetCRP12CR_FD_187146 | JGI IMG/M metagenome (GOLD analysis project Ga0209048, IMG submission 187146) | Freshwater lake sediment microbial communities from the University of Notre Dame, USA, for methane emissions studies - CRP12 CR (SPAdes)... | ecosystem: Environmental > Aquatic >... | reverse complement strand
GGGGTGCGGGTGTTGGCGCCTGCCGACATCGCGGCGTTGAAGGCCACCGCGAGTCCCGGCGACTATGCCGACACCGCCGCCGCCGATCCGGCTTTCCTCATCTATACCTCCGGTACCACTGGCAGCCCCAAGGGCGTGCTGCATGCCCAGCGTTCCGCCTGGGGACGGCGCCCCATGTATCAGGGTTGGTATGGCGGCATGGGGAGCGCGGATGTCGTGCTGCACGCCGGTGCTTTCAACTGGACCTACACGCTGGGCGTGGGCTTGACGGACCCCTGGGCCAATGGCGCCACCGCCGTGCTCTATAACGGGCCGCGCGATGTCACGGTCTGGCCCAGGCTGATCGAACGGTTCCGGGCGACGTTGTTTGCAACCGTGCCGGGGGTTTATCGGCAGATCCTGAAGTATTGCGATCTCGGCGCTCATGACCTGAGCAGCCTGCGCCATGGCCTGACGGCAGGCGAGGCGCTTAGCCCGGCGTTGCTGGAGGCGTGGCGGGCAGCCACCGGCAAGGAACTCTTTGAGGCGCTGGGCATGAGCGAATGTTCCACCTATATCTCATCGTCCCCGGCGGTGCCGGTCCGCCCCGGCAGTCCGGGCAAGCCTCAGGTCGGGCGGTGTGTGGCCGCACTGCCCGTGGCTGGTGGCGAGGAGCCGCTGCCGGCAGGGGAAATCGGCCTGCTGGCGGTGCACCGCAGCGATCCGGGGCTGATGCTGCGCTATTGGAACCGCCCCGAGGAGGAAGCCCTGGTATTTCGCGGCGAGTGGTTTATCGGCGGCGACCTGGCCAGTTTTGATGCCGAGGGCTACATGACCTACCACGGCCGCAACGACGACCTCATGAATGCCATGGGTTACCGGGTTTCTCCGCTGGAGGTGGAGCATTGCCTGGGCCAGCATCCGGCGGTCGCCGAAGTGGCGGTGACGGAGCTGCGGGTGCGCGACGATGTCAGCGTGATCGCGGCCTTCGTTGTGCCCAGGGACCCGGATGAGGAACTCGATGCCGCGCCGCTGCTGGCCTATGCGCATGAGAAGCTGGCCGCCTACAAATGCCCACGGGAAATCATTTTCACCGATGTTTTGCCGCGTACCGCGAATGGGAAGATTTTGCGGCGGGAGTTGGCAAAGTGGCGGTTGTAGAGATAGTTGGTTGCGCCATTCGCGTCCGTGCCCGTCTTGATTCTTAACCCGTGTTGCGCATGCCGGCCGCCAGCGCATTGATGGAGCGCAACAGAGGTTCCAGCCATGGGGTTGCCTGCGCCTCGCCTGGTTTGGCGTCGAGGCTCTGGCGATGCCGCCTGAGCAGGGTGAACTGGATATGATTGATGGGATCCAGATAGGGGCCGCGCCGCTCCAGCGATAGGACCAGAGTCGGATTTTCTTCCAGCAGCTCGCTGCTGTCGGCTACTTTTAACACCTGTTCGACGGTCTTGCGGTACTCATCCAGGATCAGGCTGTAAATGGTTTCCTCAGTGTGCGGATCGCGGCACAATCGTGCATATTCACGGGCGATAGCCATGTCCGCCTTATACAGGGACATCTGGCTGTTGCTCATCAGGGAGTGAAAGAATGGCCATTCCCGGTACAGGGCACGCAGTGCTGCCAAGCGTCCGGGATCTTCCTGATGCCAGGCCGCCAGCGCGCTGCCGACGCCGTACCAGCCCGGCAGCGTGTGACGGGACTGGCCCCAGCCGAACGTCCAGGGGATGGCGCGCACGGAGTATTTGGAACGGTCGGTTTGTTTGCGATGGGACGGCCGTGAACCGATGTTCATAAAACCGATTTCGTTGACCGGGGTCGCCTCATAGAAATAGTCGATAAAGCCGGGTGTGTGGTCGGTGAGCTGGCGATACGCTTGCTCCCCGTGGCGGGACAGTACCTTCATGATGTCCAGGTAGGACCCAGGAACTGGCTCAATGGCTTGAATCAGTCCGCGGCTGGCCTTGAGCAGGCCGGTGATGCCCATGGTCAGTTCGTAGACTGCGGTCTCGACATTGCTGTACTTGAAGGACAGCACCTCGCCCTGTTCGGTAAATTTGATCTCCCCCCGCACGGTACCGGGCGGTTGGGCCAGGATCGCCTCGTGGGTGGGGCCGCCGCCGCGGCCCACGGTGCCGCCGCGGCCATGGAACAACCGGCAGGCGATGCCGCGCTGGGCGGTGACGGCGACGATCTTCTCCTGGGCTTGATAAAGGCTCCAGCTCGAAGCCAGGATGCCGCCGTCCTTGGTGGAGTCCGAATAGCCCAGCATGACTTCCTGAGTGTCGCCCGACGCTCGGAGCAGTTCCCGGTACGCGGGCTGGTCCAGCAGTTGTTCCAGCACGGGCTGGATCTTGCTGAGATCCTCAATGGTCTCGAACAACGGCGCTATGCAGATGTTACAATGCCAGTTACCTTCACCGTTGCGTCCCGCCAGGCCGGCGAAGCTGGCCAGAAACAGCACTTCCATGATGTGGCTGGCGTAATGTGTCATGGAAATGACATAGCTCCCGAACGCCCTGGGGCTGATTTCCCGGCGCAGTCCGGCCATCATCTTGAATACTTCCAGGGTTTCCTGGGTGGCCGCGCTTAGGTGCTCGCAATACAGCAGTGGCGTGCCGCCGTGCGACAGCAGGTCACCCAGTACCTGGAGGCGCTGCGCTTCGGACAGGGCAGCGTAGTCGGGCAGATTGGGGGCCTTGGCGAACAGTTCCGTCACCGCGTCGGTATGCCGGCCGGATTCCTGGCGGATGTCCAGGGTGGCGAGGTAGAAACCGAAACCTTCAGCCAAGCGGATCAGGTCCTTGAGTTCGGCTTCGGCGATATTGCCGTCGCCATGGGCGATCAGGGAATCACGGATCAGGTAGAGATCCTCAAGAAACGCCTGTTCCGTGGCATAACCGTGGAATGGCGGTTTGGTCGGCTGCCCCGTTAAGTGGGCGCTAACTTCACGCAGGTTGGCTTGCAGGCGGTGCTGCATGAGCCGGAGTTTGCGCCGGTAGGGTTCCTGAGCGAACTGCTCCGGCCGGTCGTGGAATAGCGCTCGGGCGAGTTCGCCGTCAGCCTCCAGACTGGCGTTGAAGGCCGGCGAGGGGCTGACCAGCGACGCGGAGTAGGTGAGCACCTGGCCCAGCCCATCTATCCGGCGCAGATATTCTTGTAAAATTTCCTGGCATTGCAGGCGCAGGGCGAGAGCGGTGGTCGCGGGAGTGACAAAGGGATTGCCGTCGCGGTCGCCCCCGATCCAGGAGCCGAAGCGCAGAAAACTCGGTACCCGGATGGCGGCTTTGCCGCCTTCGGCTTCGTACACATAGTTCAACGCCCGTTCCAGGTTACGATAGATGGTCGGCACTGCCTGGAAGATGCACTCGCGAAAATAGTAAAGGCCGTTGCCGATCTCGTCGCGAACCTGCGGCTTGTTGCTGCGGACTTCGTCGGTTTTCCAGAGAATCTGGATCTGGTTGCGCAGGCGTTCGACTACTTCCGCCTGCTGATATTTGTTGAGGCGGGCGGTGCTCAGGTGCTCGCAGGTCAGAAAGATGCGCCGCAGGGCGCCCAGCAGAACGCGTCGTTTGGCCTCGGTGGGGTGGGCGGTGAAGACGGGCGTGAAGCGCAGATGATCCAGCAGAACCTGCAACTGGGCGGCGCTGACGCCCTCGGTGTGAAGATCGCGCAGGGTGGCGTCGAAGGAACCCTGCCAGAGGGGTTTGCCGCGGCTCACCTGGGCGCGCCGCTCCTGATGCCGAAACTGTTCCTCCGCCAGATTGGTCAGGCTGAAATAGATATTAAAGGCGCGCAACACATGGGCCACGGTTTCGGGATTGAGCGCCTCGATGAGCCGCATCAAGCGTTCACGGTTATAATGAAAAGATGCTTCTTCCTGGTGCAGTTCGATAAAGCCCTTGCGCAAGGTCTCTACCGCCTCTAGCACCTTGCCGCCTTCCTGATCGCGCAGCACATCACCCAGGAGTGTACCAAGCAATTTTACCCGGGCACGTAATTCTTTATCGGTTACTTGCATGGACTTTTTGTTATCGACAAAGGCAGTATGATTGCCCTGAAATAGTAGGTATGTTGCCTGGGCCGCAGGTTAACGCACCAACCCAGTGCGCCGTGATCTCTATGCTGAGACGCATCGACAACCTACCTCATTGGACATTACTATTAATCCTGAACTATCACATTGCATTAGCAAGGAACATACCTCTATGTCTTCTCCCTGCAATCTGCCCGCTTGGCAAGCTTTGAGCGACCATCACGCCAGTATCGCCAATTTGCACATGCGCGAACTGTTTACCGCCGATCCCCAGCGCTTCGTGCGGTTTTCCCGGCAGTTTGGCGACCTGCTGGTGGATTTTTCCAAGAATCGCATCACCGCGGAGACGTTTACTCTGCTTCTGGATCTGGCCACGCAGGCCGAAGTGCCGGTCTGGATCGAGCGCCTGTTCAGCGGTGAGTCCATCAACCACTCCGAGCGCCGCGCGGTCCTGCACGTGGCCCTGCGCAACCGCAGCAGGCTGCCGATCCGCGTGCAGGGCATGGACGTGATGCCGGAGGTAAACCGGGTCCTGGAGCAGATCCGGCGGTTTACCGAACAGGTTCGCAGCGGCAACTGGGTAGGCCATACCGGCAAGCGCATCCGCGCCGTGGTCAATATCGGCATCGGCGGCTCCGACCTGGGTCCCAAGATGGTTTGCGAAGCCCTGACGCCCTATGGCGATCCTACCCTGCGCATGCACTTCGTTTCCAGCGTGGACGGTTCCCACATCAGCCATGTGCTGGCCCAGTGCGACCCCGAAACCACCCTGTTCATCGTCGCTTCCAAGACGTTCACCACCCAGGAGACCATGACCAATGCTACCACTGCCCGCGGCTGGCTGCTGGCGGCCCTGGAGAACGATGCGGCCGTCGCCCGCCACTTCGTAGCGGTTTCCACCAATACCGAGAAAGTCCGGGCGTTCGGCATTGACACCGCCAATATGTTCGAGTTCTGGGACTGGGTAGGCGGTCGCTATTCCCTGTGGTCGGCTATCGGTCTGTCCATCGCGGTATATGTGGGCATGGACCGTTTCATCGAACTGCTGGAGGGCGCGCACGCCATGGACGAGCATTTCCGCACCACGCCCCTGGAGGACAATATACCGGTCATCCTGGCGTTGCTGGGGATCTGGTATATCGATTTCTTCGGCGCCGAGAGCCAGGCGATGCTGATTTATGACGAGTATCTGCGCTCGCTGCCAGCCTATCTGCAGCAGTTGGATATGGAGAGCAACGGCAAGTCGGTAGACCGGCAGGGACGGCCTGTTAACTATGCCACCGGTCCTGTCGTCTGGGGCGGGTTAGGCAGCAATGGCCAGCATGCGTTTTACCAACTGCTGCATCAGGGTACCCGTCTGATTCCCGCCGACTTCCTGGCGCCGGTCAATAGCCAGGACCCCATCGGCGCCCATCATGCTATCTTGCTGGCCAATTGCCTGGCCCAGGCCGAGGCCCTGATGATGGGCAAGACCGAGGCCCATGCCCGCGCCGAGTTGCAGGTGCAGGGGCTTCCGGAACCTGAACTGGTGGCCCTGCTGCCCTATAAGGTTTTTCAGGGTAACCGGCCCAGTAACACCATCCTTTATCACCGGCTCACGCCCAAAACCTTGGGCAGCCTGATCGCCCTGTACGAGCACAAGGTCTTCGTGCAGGGGGTGATCTGGAACATCAATTCCTTCGATCAGTGGGGCGTGGAACTCGGCAAGCAACTGGCGAACGCCATTCTGCCCGAGTTGCGCGGCCAGAAACCGCTGGGCCAGCATGATGCCTCGACGCTGGGACTGTTGAATTATTGCCGGCAGTAAATTTTCGCATACCTTTGCAGAAACGAGTCTATGCAGGAACTTAATCCCTACTTCAACCAGATCGACGACCTCCAGGGACGTGCCCAGTCCCTGAGGGGGTATCTTTGACTTCGATAACAAGCACGAGCGCCTGACTGAAGTCCAGCGCGAGCTGGAGCAGCCCAACCTGTGGAACGATCCCGAGCGCGCTCAGGCGCTTGGCAAGGAGAGGGCGCAGTTGGAAGCCGTGGTGAACACTCTGGAAACCTTATTCAAGGGGTTGGAAGACGCCGCGGAACTCCTGGGAATGGCCAAGGAGGAAGACGATGCGGCGGCGGTGGCCGCAGTGGCAAGGGACTTGGAGAGGTACCAAAGCCAGGTCGCCGAGCTGGAATTCCGCCGCATGTTCGCCGGCGAAATGGATGCCTGCAACGCCTTTTTGGATATTCAAGCGGGCTCCGGCGGCACCGAAGCCCAGGATTGGGCGGACATGCTGTTGCGCATGTACCTGCGCTGGGGCGAACGGCGCGGCTTCACGACCGAGCTGATCGAAGTCTCGCCGGGCGAGGTGGCCGGCATCAAGAGCGCCACCGTGCGCTTCGAGGGATCCTACGCCTATGGTTGGCTGCGCACCGAGACCGGCGTGCACCGCCTGGTGCGGAAATCCCCCTTCGATTCCGGCAATCGCCGCCATACCTCCTTCGCGGCGGTGTTCGTCTCGCCGGAGGTGGATGACAGTTTCGAGATCGATATCAATCCGGTGGATCTGCGCATCGACGTCTACCGGGCCTCGGGGGCCGGCGGCCAGCATGTCAACCGGACCGAGTCGGCGGTGCGCATTACCCATCTACCCACCAACACCGTGGTGCAGTGCCAGAACGACCGTTCCCAGCACAAGAACAAGGCCACCGCCATGAAACAGCTCAAGGCGAAGCTCTACGAGCTGGAGGTGCAGAAGCGCAATGCCAAGGCCCAAGCGGTGGAGGATACCAAGTCCGATATCGGCTGGGGCAGCCAGATCCGCTCCTATGTGCTGGACCAGTCCCGCATCAAGGATCTGCGTACCGGGGTGGAAGTAGGTAATACCCAGGCCGTGCTGGACGGCGATCTGGATGGCTTTATCGAAGCCAGCCTCAAGAGCGGGTTGTAGGCAATTTCTCCTAACCCCCCTTTTGCACAGGGGGGACTGACAAAGCTGGAAACCATGTCCGAACAGGTCACTGAACACCAACACGACGACAACAAGCTGATTGCCCTGCGCCGCCAGAAGTTGCACGAGCTACGCCAGCTTGGCAACGCCTATCCCACCGATTTCCGCCGTGATGCGCTGGCGGCGGAACTGCACGCCGCTTATGACGATAAGGATAATGTCGAAATGGACGCCAAACCCCGGCGGGTCCACATCGCCGGGCGGATGCTGGCCAAGCGGATCATGGGCAAGGCCAGCTTCGCGCGGCTGCGCGACCTGTCCGGCGACATTCAACTGTTCGTCCAGAAGAACGCGTTGCCGGACGGCCTGTACGAAGAGTTTAAGACCTGGGACATGGGCGATATCCTGGGCGCCGAGGGAACGCTGTTCAAGACCAAGACCGGCGAACTCTCGGTCAAGGTAGAGGCGCTGCGCCTGCTGACCAAATCCCTGCGGCCACTGCCGGAGAAATTCCATGGCCTGGCCGATCAGGAGACCCGCTACCGGCAGCGCTATCTGGATCTCATCATGAATGAGTCCAGCCGGCGGGTTTTTCGGATCCGTTCCGCTCTCGTCAGCCATGTCCGCGCCTTTTTCAGCCAGCGGGGTTTCCTGGAAGTGGAAACCCCGATGATGCAGCCTATTCCGGGCGGCGCCACCGCTCGGCCCTTCGTCACCCATCACAATGCCCTTGGCATGGATCTGTTCCTGCGCATCGCGCCGGAACTGTACCTCAAGCGCCTGGTCGTGGGCGGCTTCGAGAAAGTTTTTGAGATCAACCGCAATTTCCGCAACGAGGGATTGTCCACCCGCCATAATCCCGAATTCACCATGCTGGAGTTCTATCAGGCTTACGCTGATTACCAGGACTTGATGAATCTCACCGAGGAATTGCTGCGCGGCATGGCCCAGGTATTGCTGGGTACGACAACTCTCGCCTATCAGGGCGAGGAATACGATTTTGGCTCACCTTTCCAGCGCCTGACGGTGGTCGAGGCCATCCACCGCTGCACGGACCTGGCGGTAGAGCAGTTACAGGACCTCGCCAGCGCCCGCCGCATCGCCGAGAAACTGGGGCTGGACATCAAGGAAGACTATGGCCTGGGCCGCGTGCAATTGCTGATCTTCGAGGAGACGGTGGAGCATCTGCTCAAGCATCCTACGTTCATCACCGCCTATCCCACCGAGGCCTCGCCACTGGCGCGGCGCAACGACGAAAATCCATTGTTGACCGACCGCTTCGAGCTGTTCATCGGTGGCCGGGAAATCGCCAACGGCTTTTCGGAATTGAATGATCCCGAAGACCAGGCCGAGCGCTTCCGCAAGCAGGCGGAGGCCAAGGCGGCGGGCGACGAGGAGGCCATGCACTACGACGCCGATTACATCCGTGCCCTGGAATACGGCATGCCGCCCACGGCAGGCGAGGGCATCGGCATCGACCGCTTGGTGATGCTGTTTACCGACGTCCCCTCGATCCGGGATGTGCTGCTGTTCCCACACATGCGGCCGGAATAAAATTGCACTACCTTAAGCTTAAGAGCTGCTGGAATGATTTTTCTGCCGGTTCGGGCCAAGCGCCAGCCATAGTCCGGGGTCATAGAGTGTTGCCTTCCAGGCTCCGCTGGCCGCGCTGTTCGAGAGTGTGGACAAGCCCGCCGCTCGATCAGGCGATAACTCCGTACTGGAGCCGCTGTTCGAGGACAGAGATGCGCATAGTTATTGACGTGTCCGTCTGGGTGGCGGCCCTCAAGGAAAACGAGCCACGGCCTTGCTGGAAACCTTGACCATGCCTTATCGCCCTACCATGACTCGGGCCAGTCTGTATCCCACCTATCCTGTCACGGTCATGGATGAGTACGGCCGTAACCGGGATATTGAAATCGCTGGCGAACGGCCCTTGACTCTGTATCTGGACAGGCGCGAGATCGTTACCCTGATGACGCTGGGTGGTTATCCGGAGGCGCTGGCCATCGGCTATCTGCGCAACCAGGGGTTTGTGGAGGACATCCACGCGCTCAAGGCCGTGCAGGTGGACTGGGACAGCGAGGCCGTGGCCGTGACCAGTCACAGCGGCATGGCCGGGGAGTCTTCCCGGCTGGACAAACGCACCGTTACCACTGGTTGCGGCCAGGGCACTATCTTCGGAGACATTCTGGAGAAACTGGAACAGGTGCGACTGCCCAGGCTGCGCTTTCGTCAGTCCCTGATCTACGCGCTGTTGCACAATATCACCACCCGCAACGAGGTTTATAAACAGGCCGGTGCGGTGCACGGTTGCGCCCTTTGCCAGGGGACCGAGATCCTCCACTTCGTGGAGGACGTGGGCCGCCACAACGCTGTGGACGCCATCGCCGGGCTGATGTGGCTTGAAGGTTTGCAGGGAGGCGACAAGATCTTCTATACCACCGGTCGGCTGACCTCGGAGATGGTCATTAAGGTGGCGCAAATGGGAATACCCTTGCTGCTGTCCCGCTCCGGGATTACCCGCATGGGGTTGGAAATGGGCCAGAAGGTCGGGGTGACCCTGGTCGGGCGGGCCAAGGGCCGGCACTTTCTGGTGTTCAATGGCATGGACACCCTCGACCTGGATGCGGTGCCGCCGGAAAAACCGGCCCTCAGTATTTGAGAATACCCTCGGCGATCCCCTCACCCCCCCTAAGTTATAAAGGGGGGGATCCAGGTGGATTGCTACTCTACCGGCTGGAAAAAGTGGCTGGGGAATTCCGCCGATACATGATGGCCTTCGCTATCGACCACGTGGATTTTGATGCGTTGGGATGAGCCAACCTGGCGTGCCTCATTGGCACGGGCGGTTTCGCTGATCAGTTTCTCCGGTACGCGCATGCCGTCGCGGAAGCGTTCGTCTCCGTAGACGGGCGGTTTTGGGGAAACCGCGGTAATCTCATAATTGGAAAACGGGCCTGCCCCCACGAGAGCGATGTATTTGGGAAAGTTTTCACTGCCCCTGATGTCCGGGTTCCACGTCAGCACCGTGCCCGGTTGAAATTGCCCCATTTGTTCGTTGTCTGCCATGTGTATTTCTCCTCGGTAATCCTTAGGGAATAATACCTCAACTACTCCCGGTTTGGCTCTCCCCCGTGCAGGAAGAGCGCACGCCGCAAGCAATTCAGTTTGGAGCGGCGCTCATTCGCTGCGCACCAGCACGTAGGAACCCGGGGCATCCTCGATAGGGGTAAGCTCTCTGTCGCCGGGTACGCGTGCGTCCACCTGTTCGCCGGCAAGAGGCTTGATCCACTCCAGCCAGTGGGTCCACCAGGAGCCTTGATGTTCCTGGGCACCGGCGAGCCATTCATCGGGTGTGGCAGGCAGGGTATCGTTGGTCCAGTAGCCATACTTCTGGGCCGCTGGCGGATTGACCACGCCGCCGATATGGCCGGATTCGCCCAGCACAAACGTCACTGGTCCACGGGGCAGGTGGGTGCCGGCGTAGGTGGACTTCCAGGGGGCGATATGATCTTCCTTGGCGGATAGAAAATACGCCGGTACCTTGATCTTGCCCAGGTCGATGGGCTGGCCCAACATGCTGATGCTGCCCGGTTCCTTTAGTTTGTTGTTCAGGTACATATTGCGCAGATAGAAGGTGTGCATCGCCTTGGGCATGCAGGTGGAGTCGGCATTCCAGTACAGCAAGTCGAACGGGAAGGGGTCCTCGCCCAGCAGGTAGTTCTTGATAACGAAAGACCAAATCAGATCATTGGCGCGCATGAGGTTGAATACCCCCGCCATGTGATGGCCTTCCAGGTAACCTTTGGTTTCCATTCCCTTGTCGATATGCTCGAACTGTTCCTCATCGATGAAGACCGATAGCTCACCCACGTTGGTGAAATCGAGCATGGTGGTGAGCCCGGTGACACTCTTGACCCGCTTGTCCCGCTTTGCCGACAAATAGGCCAGGGTGCTGAACAGCAGGGTGCCGCCGATGCAGTAGCCGATGGCATTGACCTCGCGCTCGCCGGTGGCTTTCTCGATGGCATCCAGGGCCGCCAAGGTGCCATGGTCCAGGTAGTGCTCGAAATCCATCTCGGCCAGTTTCTCGTCCGGGTTGACCCAGGAGACGACAAATACCGTAAAGCCCTGGTCGACCGCCCACTTGATGAAGGAATTACCGGGGCGCAGATCGAGGATATAGAATTTGTTGATCCACGGCGGCACGATCAGCAGCGGGCGCTTGAAGACCTGGGCAGTGCTGGGGTGGTACTGGATCAACTGCATCAGCTCGGTTTGATAAATGACCTTGCCAGGTGTTGCGGCCACATTCTTGCCCGGCGTGAAGGCGTCCATATCGGTCATTTTGATGCGCAACTTGCCCTTGCCACGCTCCAGATCGTTGAGCAGGTTGGACAGTCCCTTGACCAGATTCTCACCGCCTGATTCCAGGGTAGCCTTCAGCACCTTCGGATTGGTAAAGGCGAAATTGGTCGGAGAGATGGTGTCCACGAATCGCCGCGTATAGAAATCCACCTTCTCGGCGGTCTTGTCGTCCAGTCCTTCCACCTCCCTGACCGTCTGCTGGAGGCTGCGGGCGGTCAGCAGATAGGATTGCTTGACGAAATCGAAGACAACGTTCTCGACCCACTCGGCTTCGGTGAAGCGCTTGTCGCCGGGATCTGGCGTCACGATCGGCTCTGCCGGCTGACCCAGCATGCGCTGGGAGGTGTTGTGCAGCAGGGCGAGGTAATCCTGCCAGAACTTTGTCTGGGCCTGTATCAGCTTGGCGGGATCGGCCAGCATCTTCTGAGTCATCTCCAGGAATGACTTGGCGACGATCCCAGGGTCCGGTACCGAGAAATTGGCATCGGGTTGGTTTTGATTCTCCAGATAGATTCGCACCAGGCGCTGGCTTTGCTCGGCGATCTTGGAGAAATTCTCCACCAGCTTGGATACTTCATGTACCTTGATATGCGGTGGGTGCAAGAGCGTTTGCTTTTCCAGACTCTTCGTTACCTTGGCGGCTTCTTCCAGCAACTGCATTTCTGGCAGGTGCGCAGGCGTTTTCTGCTCGGCCATGGGAGTTCTCCTCGTTGAAGTCAATTTTATAGTTGTAGTGGGCAAAGGGTAGTCTTGCCGTGGATTATTTCACCGTTAACAATTTGCAAAGCATCGCACCAAACAGGGGCATGGTTTGAGGATGATGATAGCAATGCGCACCTGGTCATTCCCAGCGAAATAAATAGGAACCTATGGCCAGAAATAGGCCGCTCATCGCTGCCAGGGCTAGCAGGTGGGGAGCGATGTCCAGCAGACCGGCGCCGTCGATCATGATCGCCCGAGCCGCTTCGGTGAGATGGGTGAGAGGGAAGATCAGGGCCAGCTTTTTCAGCAGGGGATGGACGCCTTCCAGGGAAAACCACACCCCGGAAAGAAACATCATGGGCCAGCTCAGCAGGTTGAGGAGTCCGCCGGCCAGTTCTTCACTGGCAGTGCGGGCAGCTACTACCATCCCCAGGCTGATTAGACTGACGGCGCCCAGCGCGAAGACGATAAACAGGTCCAGATAGGAACCGAGCATGCGAAAGTCAATGAAAAGATCGGTGCCTATGAATACCGTAACAGTGACCGCCATGATCAGCCACAGGCGTGAGGCTACCTGGGCCGCCAGGAACTCGAAGGGGGTGACTGGCGTGGCTTTTAGGCGCTTAAGCATGCCATTTTTGCGATAGCGCACGATCACGTAACCGACGCCAAACAGCGCGCTGAACATCATGTTCATGGCCAGAATGCCAGGGATGACCCAGTCTACATAGCGTATGCCACGACCGCTTACCGCTTGCTTGCTGAATTCCCCACTGCTGGTGCCACGCAACACCTGCTCCAGGATGTAACCCTTCGGCGAGCTGTCGTTGATCCAATAACGGCGGGCGGCAAGGTCGAGCAACATGTCCAGTTGATGGCGTTCTACCTTGATGATCGCGGCGTTCAATTCCGTAACGGGGATAAACTGTATATAGCGGGTAGCAAGAAACTCCGGCCTGGTTGCGGGCGCTTGCTCCTTGATCACCCCGACTTTGTACAAATCCAGCGACTCGCCCGAGAAGGCGAATGCGAATCCCATGACGATGAGGACGGGAAACAGAATATTCCAGGCGAGCGCCGAGCGGTCTCGCAGGAATTCTTTGTTGCGGGAACTGAATACCGCCAGGAAGCGTTGCAGTTTCATGAACGTAACTCCCGGCCGGTAAGCTCCAGAAACAAATCCTCAAGGGTGCGCGGCCGGATCTGGAGGTGTGCCAGGGAAACCCCAAGCGCCAGCAGTTGCTGGATCGTGGCATTCACATCATTCGTCAATATCTCGACGGCGTTGCGGCTGTGTACTATCGTCATCGGCAGATGATCACGGCCTGCAGGGAATTCCTCACGGGGCAATTGCAGCACCACATCGTCAAAATGCTCGGTCAGCAATGCCTTGGGGGTGCCTTGAGCGATGATCTTGCCGTGGTCCATGATGGCGATTTCATCGCACAGGTTATAAGCCTCCTCCATGTAATGGGTGGTGAGAATGATGGTCTTGCCCAGTGCCTTGATCGTCTGCACCAGCTCCCAGAAGTTACGCCGTGCCTGAGGATCGAGGCCGGTGGTGGGCTCATCCAGGAACAGCACCTCCGGATCGTTGACCAGGGCGATGGCCAGCAACAGCCGCTGGCGTTGCCCACCGGACAGCTTGCGGGTATCGCGGTCCAGGAAACCTTGCAGCGAACAGCTCTCGATGATTCCTGGCAAGGGCCGGCATTTCGAATAAAAGCGCTGGAACAGTTCCAAGGTTTCCCCAACGGTGATGAAATCCTGCAGCGCGGTGGACTGGAACATGATGCCTGCCTCATGGCGAAAGCGTGGCCCGAGGGGTTCTCCTTTGTAGAGAATCTCACCACGGGTCGGCGCCTTTATACCCTCAAGCATCTCAACCGTGGTGGTCTTGCCGGCGCCATTGGGTCCGAGCAAGCCAAAGCATATCCCTTTCGCGATGGTAAAGCTGACACCATCGACGGCCCTCACGCCGCGAAAATGTTTGACGAGATCTTTGACTTCTAGGAGTGTCGCCATGGTGACCTGATGGGTGGTTACTCGTCGCTAACGCGGGTAGAGGGCGGAAGTATATACAAGAAATAGCCGTTAAGTGGCATGTATTCCGACCGACCGGCCATGGTTCGGCCGGATTGCTTGGCATTACTATGAGTTTTTTTATCATCCACTATAACAGCAGCAACGCTGCTACCAAGGTCACGGGGCCTATCAGCATGGGTTACAGAAATCGCAGGCCGATGAATCGGCGTGGTCTGGGATATTAAATAACATGGATAAACAGCGCTGCGGATGGGCGAATAAAACCCCCCTGGAACGGGATTACCACGATCAGGAGTGGGGAGTGCCGGTGCATGATGATCGCCGGCTGTTCGAATTCCTGATTCTGGAAGGGGCGCAAGCCGGTCTGAGTTGGGCGACGATATTGGTCAAGCGAGAGAATTACCGCCAAGCGTTCGATACGTTTGACCCGGAGCGGGTTGCCCGTTACGACGAGAACAAAATTCAAGTATTGCTGCAAAATCCGGGGATTGTGCGAAATAAACTCAAGATCCAGGCCGCTATCGGCAATGCTCGAGCGTTTCTGGAACTTCAATCCCGCCATGCGAGCTTCGATGCGTTTATTTGGGA
>Ga0209048_10003765_pt1 | contig 14664 bp, 9 predicted proteins | sample FrelakmetCRP12CR_FD_187146 | JGI IMG/M metagenome (GOLD analysis project Ga0209048, IMG submission 187146) | Freshwater lake sediment microbial communities from the University of Notre Dame, USA, for methane emissions studies - CRP12 CR (SPAdes)... | ecosystem: Environmental > Aquatic >... | reverse complement strand
CTCGTTGCGCTGCGCGTCGAGCGCGAAGTCGATCATCATGATCGCGTTCTTCTTGACGATGCCGATCAGCAGGATGATGCCGATGATCGCGATGATCGAAAGGTCGTTGCCGGAGAGCATCAGCGCGAGCAGCGCGCCCACGCCCGCCGAGGGTAGCGTCGACAGGATCGTGATCGGATGCACGAAGCTCTCGTAGAGCACGCCCAGGACGATGTACATCGTCACGATCGCGGCGAGGATCAGCCACAGCTCGTTGCCGAGCGACGCCCGGAACGCGAGCGCGGCGCCCTGGAAGTTGAGCTGCACGCTTGCCGGCAGGTTGAGCTCGGTCTTGACGGCTTCGATGGCCGTCACGGCGTCCCCGAGGGAGGCGCCGGGCGCGAGATTGAAGGAAATCGTCGCGGCCGGAAACTGGCCGATGTGGTTGATCGCGAGGGACGTCGGCTGCTCGACGACGCGGGCGATCGACGTGAGCGGGACCTGCTGCGCCGGCTGGCCAGGCACGTTCGACGTCACGTAGATGTCATTCAGAGCCGCGGGTCCGCGCTGGAACTCCGGCTTGACCTCGAGCACGACGCGGTACTGGTTCGACTGCGTGAAGATCGTTGACACCAGGCGCTGCCCGAATGCGTTGTACAGCGCATTGTCGATCACCGCGGGCGTGATGCCGAGGCGGCTCGCTGTCGCGCGGTCGAATTCGACGTATGCAGCGAGCCCGCCATCCGAGAGGTCGCTCGCCACATCGGCAAGCTGCGGCGCCTGCTTCAATCGATCGACGAGTCGATGCACGGCGGCGCCGAGAGCGACCGTATCCACCGATTCGACCGTGAACTGGTACTGCGTGCGGCTGACCCGGTCCTCGATCGTGAGATCCTGCACCGGCTGCATGTAGAGCGAGATGCCGTCGACGCGCGCGAGCTTGGGTCCAAGTCGCCGGATGACCTCGGTTGCGCTCGCGTTGCGTTGGCTGCGCGGCTTCAGGTTGATCAGCATCCGGCCGGCGTCCAGTGTTGCGTTGGCGCCGTCGACGCCGATGAACGACGACAGGCTAGCGACGGCCGGATCCGCGAGGACGACGTCCGCGAGGGCCTGCTGCCGTTCGGCCATCGCGGCGAAGGAGATGGTCTGCGGTGCTTCCGAGATACCCTGGATCGCGCCCGTGTCCTGCACCGGAAAGAAACCTTTCGGTATGAAGATGTAGAGAACGACGGTGAGGACGAGCGTGATCAAGGCCACGACGAGGGTGGTCCGCTGCCGGTCGAGCACCCAGGCGAGCATGCGGCCGTAGGCGCCAATCGTCCGTTCGAACAGGTCGCCGCTCCAGCGATAGAACCGGCCCTGCTGTTCGGGCGGTGTGTGGTGGAGCAATCGGGCGCACATCATCGGCGTAAGGGTCAGCGATACGACCGCGGAAATCAGGATCGACACGGCGAGCGTGATCGCGAACTCGCGGAACAGCCGGCCGACGACGTCGCCCATGAACAGCAACGGAATCAGCACGGCGATCAGCGAGAACGTGAGCGAGATGATGGTGAAGGCGATCTGCTGCGTGCCTTTCAGCGCGGCTTCGAGCGGAGGATCGCCTTTCTCCACGTACCTCGCGATGTTCTCGATCACGACGATCGCGTCGTCGACGACGAAGCCCGTGGCGATGGTCAGCGCCATCAGCGTCAGGTTGTTGATGGAGAATCCGGCGAGGTACATCACGCCGAAGGTCCCGACCAGCGACAGCGGGACCGCGACGCTCGGGATGACCGTCGCCGGCACGTTGCGCAGGAACACGAAGATCACCATGACGACCAGGGCGACGGCGAGCAGCAGCTCGAACTGCACGTCCTGCACGGACGCGCGGATGGTGACGGTGCGGTCGCTGAGCAGGGCCAGGTCGACCGCCGAAGGCAGGGACGCCGTGAGCTGCGGCAGCAGCTTCTTGACGCGATCGACGACCTCGATCACGTTGGTACCGGGCTGGCGCTGGACGTTGAGCAGGATCGCGGGCGTCTTGTCGGCCCAGGCGGCGAGGCGCGAATTCTCGGCGGCGTCGATCGTGTCGGCGACATCCGAAAGGCGAATCGGGGCGCCGTTCCTGTACGCGATGATGAGCTGCCGGTACTCGTCGGCGGACTTCAACTGATCGTTGGCGTCGATGGTCGACGCGCGCGTCGGCCCGTCGAAGCTGCCCTTTGCCTGGTTGGTATTTGCGTTGCCGATCGCGATCCGGACGTCATCCAGCGAGAGGCCATACGCTGCGATCGCGCGCGGATTTACCTGGATGCGAACGGCCGGGCGCTGCCCGCCGCTGATGCTGACGAGGCCGACGCCCGGCAGCTGCGAGATCTTCTGGGCGATGCGGGTGTCGGCGAGGTCCTCGAGCTTCGGCAGCGGCAAGGTCTGCGACGACAGTGCCAGCGTGAGGATCGGCGCGTCGGCGGGATTGACCTTGTTGTAGATCGGCGGGTTGGGCAGGTCGGTCGGCAGGAAATTGCCCGACGCGTTGATCGCCGCCTGCACTTCCTGCTCGGCCACGTCGAGCGAAAGTTCGAGGCTGAACTGCAGCGTGATCACCGATGCGCCACCGGAACTCGCCGACGACATCTGGTTCAATCCGGGCATTTGGCCGAACTGCCGCTCGAGAGGTGCGGTGATCGAGGACGTCATCACGTCCGGGCTCGCCCCCGGATACAACGTTACGACCTGGATCGTCGGATAGTCGACCTCGGGCAGCGCCGAGAGCGGCAGCACGCGATAGGCGACGATCCCCGCCAGAAGGATCGCGACCATCAGCAGCGTGGTCGCGACGGGCCGCAGGATGAACAGGCGTGACGGGTTCATAACGCCGACTTCCGGGCGATCAGTGCCCGCTCGACCGCCCGGAGGGCACTGTGCGCCCCCTGGGGCGGCAGCGAACACCAGGCCGAAGGCCGCAGGACAGCCGAAGGCTGGTCCCGCGAAGCGGGATGCGGCTTTGCCGCACAAAGTCAGCGTGGAGGCCGTTCATGACCCGTCGCCCTTCTTCTGCCGCGGGCCGGTTCCTGGGCCAATGCCGGGCGGACGATCGGGGCGTGGCCCGCGTTTCCCCGCTCCTTGCGGCGCGTTTTGTCCGTCGCGCGTGATGAGCTCGACCTTCGCGCCTTCGCGGAGCTTGTCGGCGCCGTCGACGACGACGTTCATGCCCGGCTGCAGGCCGCTGGCGATCGCCGTGATTTCGCCCTGCACCGGACCGAGCTTCACCGGCGTCACGGTGACCGCGAGGTCGTCCTTCACGGCGTAGACGAAGGTTCCCGGCGAGCCGCGCTGGATCGCCGCGGAAGGAACGATGATCGCGTCGGACAGTGTTTCGACCAGCATCTGCACATTGACGAACTGGTTGGGGAAAAGCGCGAGACCTTCGTTGCCGAATTCGGCGCGGAGCTTCACCGTGCCCGTCGTCGTGTCGATCTGGTTGTCGATGGTGACGAGCTTGCCGGTCGCGACCTTGTTCTTGATGTCGCGGTCCCACGCCTCCACCACGACGGTGTCGCCGGTCGCCATCCGGCGCATGATGCGCTGCACGTTGTCCTCGGGGATCGGATAGAGCACGGTGATCGGCTGCAATTGCGTGATCACGACTATTCCATTCGGGTCGGAGGCATGGACGACATTGCCGGCATCCAGCTGGCGCAGCCCGACGCGGCCGCTGATCGGTGCCGTCACGCGGCTGTAGGTAAGCTGCAGCCTGGCGTTGTCGATGGCACCCTGGTCCGACTGGACGGTCCCTTCGTACTGGCGGACCAGCGCTTCCTGCGTATCCACCTGCTGCTTCGCGATCGAGTCCTGCGCGAGCAGCGTGCGATAGCGCTCGAGATCGAGCTGCGCGTTCTTGAGCAGCGCATGGTCCTTGGCCATCTGGCCAAGTGCCTGCGTCAGCTGAACCTGGAACGGGCGCGGGTCGATTTCGGCCAGGAGGTCCCCCGCCTTGACGATCTGTCCTTCCTTGAACGCCACCCGCATCAACTCGCCGTCGACGCGGGCATGCACGATGACGACGTTGCGCGGGGTCACCGTGCCCAACGCGTTGAGATAGACATCGATGCTGCCCTTGCGCACGGTGGCGGCGACCACGGGCAGCGGTCGCGCCGCTGGATCGAAACGCCCCTTGCCCGGCGGCGGCGTTTCCGCGGGCTGCGCCTTCGAGTACCAGTACCAGCCGCCGGCACCCGCGGCGGCCAGTGCGACGGCGAAAGCCACCCACGGCCATCGACGCCTGCCCTCGACGTTTGGGTCAGGTGCTTCCGCCGAGGGCTCGGCGATGTTGTGAGGAACGGGCGCTTCGTTGGCTGTCATCGGTCACGTGAACAGGACAATGGATAGGATTTTCCGCTCTTGGCGGGCCTTGCTGGGCGAAAATTGTAAGCAACTGTGAGAGAAGTGCCGTGTGCGCTGGCAAACATGTGCCGTCGACGCTGCCGCCGAATCATTGCTCCGGGATGCCTGCCTTACGCAAGCCGGCGACCAGCGTCGCTTCGCGCTGCTGCTCGAAAACCGGATTGTCGCCAGCCGTCAATGCCGCAATCCGGGCAATCGTATACCTCGGCTGATATCTCAAGAGCTGATCCTTCGCGTTGGTCGCATCTGCCGTGTCACCCTTCTGTGCATAGGCTGCAGTGAGGTACAGGTAGTCAAGCCAATTGGTGTGGGTGCCAACGGCTCTTTCACAAGCGATTACCCCCTCGTCGTACTCTCCCAGGAGCAGATGCGCGTGGCACTTCTGGAGCAGGAGGTTTGCAAGAGCGGGACCCCGTGGGTTCATCGCGAAGCCCCGCTCCAGAAGGGAGAGAGCATCACGTGCGCGGCCCATGGTACTCAGCGCAAGCGCGCCTATCGCGAACGGGTAGGTCCGGTAGGGATCAAGACGCAATGCCTCCGCGTTCGCCTCCAGCGATGCTTCCAACTCTCCTTGGAAGACCAACGCCGTGGCGCGAACGTCCCATGCCCGCGGGTCGTTGCGGTCGATCGTCACGGCGCGCAGGCTGAGGTCGTCCATCTCTTTCAGTATGGACGAACGGTCCGCCTTCGGGTCGAGCTCCAGCAACTTCAAACTCGTCGACGCGCGATTGGTCAGCGCAAGCGTAAGATTCGGATCGAGTCGCAATGCCTCCTCGTACAGCTTGCGCGCCTGGCGCACCGCCTCGAGCGAAGCGTCCTGATCGGGAATGGCCGCCGCGCGCAACGCGAAGTCGGTGGCGCTGGCGGCCATCGGGCCCTCGCGCGTGGCGCGGCGCGATTCGGCATCCATGAGGGCGTCTCTCAGCTCCGGCACAAGCTTGGGTAACAGGGCGTTCCGACCCGCTATCGATTTCGTCGCGTCGAGCTCGAATTGATCGTTCCATTGCTGTATCGCATTGGTCGTGTCGACCAGTCTCGTCGTGAGAACTTCGCCATCGTTGACGTGGGTGAATTCGCCCTCCACGAGGTACCGAACGTTGAGTTCGCGTCCGACGACGCGTGGGTCCGACGACTTGCCCTTGTACGTCGCCGCAAGATCTGGTGAAACGATCCACGCATACTTGAAAGTGCGTTCGAAGACCTCGCTAAGGTCTTTGGTGAAGGCATCAGCGAGTTGCTGGTCAAGGGAGTTTCCACCGGGGGCCGCAAAGGGCATCACCGCGGCCGAGAGTGCCGGCGCCGCAGGGGGCGATGCGGATGGCCACCCGTGCGTGAATAACCAAGCACCGATGCCGATAACGACGACCGATACGAAACCGCCTGCCCACCAGCGCCAGCGCACATCGAGGGGCGATCGCCCGTGCGGCGAAGTGTTCGCGCGGGCACCGGCGGTGTGCCCGGACGCGACACGATAAACGCGAATTGGCCGGCCGATATTCTTGACTTGCTGCTCGCCGATGTCGTCGAAGCTCACATCGGGATTGCCATGCATCTGCTCTCTCACGGCCGCCGACACGCAAATGCCACCCTGCTCGGCCAGCGTTTCCAGCCGCGCCGCCACGTTGACGCCGTCTCCAACGATGTCGCTGCCATCGACGATGACGTCGCCCAGATTGATGCCCATGCGGTATTCGATCCGGGCGTCCGGCGACTGGGGTCTGTTTCGGACCGCCATCCGCTGCTGAATGTCGACCGCGCAGCGCAGAGCGGCATCGGCACTGGCAAACTCGAGGAGCATGCCGTCGCCCGTCGTCTTGACGATACGGCCACCGTACTCGCCGATTCTGGGATCGATCAGCTGCTCGCGAATCTCCCGCAGTTGCGCAACCGTCCGCGCATCGTCGCGCTCCATGTGCCGGCTGTAGCCGACCACGTCGGCGATGAGAATCGCGGCGAGCCGGCGCGTGACAGCATTTGGGTTTTCGCTCATGTCAGCGCATGCCGTTTGCGGTGGAGTTGACCAGCTTTCGTGAACACTTCATCCTTTGGCATAAGGAAGTCCACCATGCTTGAGAGCGGCCGGCCGAATCCGACTAACCGATTCCGGCGATCGATTGAGCTGGCCGATGTCGGCCGGACTGCCGCGAAGTTGTCGCGGGTCCGATCTCTCCGCCCCGAAGGATACCGCCATCAAGACCATCCGTAAGTTCGGCTTGCATCGGCGAGTGCGTCAGCTCGGGCCGGGCCTGATCACCGGCGCCGCAGACGATGACCCAAGCGGTATTGCCACGTACTCGCAGGCGGGCGCTCAGTTCGGCTTTTCCATGTTGTGGACGGTGGTGTTCACGCTGCCTCTGATGGTTGCGATCCAGATGGTCAGCGCACGCATCGGCTACGTCACCGGCCGCGGGCTGACGGCTAACATCAAGGCAGGCTATCCGCGCTGGGTGTTGCTCTCTGTGGTGGGCATGCTCCTCACTGCCAACACGCTCAACCTCGCCGCCGACATCGCAGCGATGGCCGAGGCTTTACGCCTGTTGGTCGGCGGGTCGGCGCATGTCTACGCAGTGACTTTCGGGCTTCTCTGCCTGGTGTTGCAGGTCTTCCTGCCCTACAAGACCTATGTGCGTTGGTTGAAGTGGCTGACGCTGGCGTTGCTGGCATATGTGGCCGTGGTGTTCACGGTTCGTCTGGATTGGTGGCAGGTCGCAAGCGAGGTGGTACGTCCGCGCCTCCCTGCGGGCGCTGAAGGCCACGAGGTGCTGCTAATGGTGGTGGCGGTCTTCGGTACTACCATTAGCCCGTACATGTTCTTCTGGCAAGCCGCACAGGAAATGGAAGACACGAGCGAAAATAAGCCGCATACGCGCGCGGACGTGCGTCACCATCTCAGGCGCATCAAGGCCGACACGATCGTCGGCATGACGTTCTCGAATCTGATCGCGTTCTTCATCATCCTGAGCACGGCAGCCACGCTCCATGCCGCCGGGGTGACGGACATCAAGACGTCGGCGCAAGCAGCCGAGGCGCTGCGGCCGTTGGCCGGTGAATTTACTTTCCTGCTGTTCGGCATGGGCATCATCGGCACCGGCATGCTGGCCGTGCCGGTGTTGGCAGGTTCGGCGGCGTATGCGGTGGCCGAGGCCGCGGGCTGGCGGGGCAGCCTTACCCTGCGCCTGGACAGGGGCGAGGGGCGCGGCTTTTACGGCGTGATTGCCGCGGCGACGGTGGGCGGGGTGGTCCTGTGCTTCACGCCGACCGACCCGGTCAAGGAGCTGTTCTGGGCGGCTGTCATCAACGGCGTGATCGCGGTGCCGATCATGGCCGTGATGATGTGGCTGGCCTCCCGTGCTGACGCCATGGGCGCTCATGTGATCGGCCCTCGACTGCGTCGGCTGGGATGGATCGCCACCGCCGCAATGGCGGCAACGGTGATCGCCATGTTCACGACGAGCTGACGCTCCTCGGCGCATTTTGCGTCGAACGTGGGGGCGCACAACAGGTCGAGTGGTCAGCCGCCTCCTTCCACGCGTTCGCTCATCGATGCGACCTTGCCGTCGGATCCGAAGTCGATGTCGAACATGGTCACGCCGAACAGCGCCCCGACGACGTCATAGCTCCAGGTTGGCCCCGGCTCGTTCCTGTATTTGACAATCTCGGCCGGGCGGCCAAGGGTCTGCCGGACCTCGGTCGCGTTCATGCCCACCGCGACCGCCGTCTCCTGTCTTTCGGTGACGGTGACGCCGCCTGCGGCCTGGGTCGCAGCGGCACCGAACATGATTCCGGCGGCCAGAAGCCAGCGCGTGGTGCGAAGATTGATCTTGGATGTCATCGTGCGCTCCTTACATTAGTGGACAGGGCTCGAAACGCTTCCAATTCGGAACGTCCCGCCTGCACCCCCAATGCTTGCTTCGACGCGTTGCCCGCAGATTGCAGCGCACCGCGGCAAGATGACAGATGTCATCAAGCGCAGCCAATCTGGCAGGCTTCGCACGTTCCGGTTTTTGTCTCCCGCCGCAAACTCCGGGGACCCTAACTCTCTCAGTAGAGGGTTTCGACCTCACTGGCCAGCCGGTAGCCGGCGCCGCGCTCCGTCACAATCAACACGGGATTGGCCGCGTCGGGCTCGATCTTGAGTCGCAAGCGCCGGATCTGCACATCAATCGTCCGGTCGTAGACTTCGGCCTCGTGAAGGCGCGACATCGACAGCAACTGGTCGCGCGTCAGCACACGCTGTGGTGCACGGCACAGCGCGTTGAGCAGGCTGAATTCGCCATTGGACAGTTCCACCGAGGCGCCGGCAGGGGACAGCAGGCGCCGCGTGCGCAGGTTCAGTTCCCATCCGGCGAAACGGAATGCTCGGCGCGTGTGGTCGCGCTCGGGCAGTGTGGCCTGCACCTGGTAGCGTCGCAACACAGCGCGCACCCGGGCCAGCAACTCGCGCGGGCTGAACGGCTTGGTGACGTAGTCATCGGCGCCCAGTTCGAGCCCCATCACGCGGTCGGCCTCCTCGTTGCGCCCGGTCAGCAAGACGATCGGCAGCGTCGCCCGCTCGCGCAACGCGCGCGCCAGTTGCATGCCATCCTCACCGGGCAACTTCAAGTCGAGCAGCACGAGGTCGATCGCTTCGCGGTCGATGATTTCGAACATCTCGCGCCCCGAGGCGCCAGCGCTGACGCGCATGTCGTTCTTGCTCAAGTACTCGACGACCAGATCGCGGACATCGGGATCGTCGTCGATCACGAGAATGTGCGGGGCAGTGGAATTACTCATGATTCCGGACGGGCGGGCTGTGCTGTTGCAGCCAGCATCGGCAACAGCGCGCGGGGCAACCCGCAAAAGTTATGATAGCGCATGCAACCTGCATTCCAGCAACGAACCCGCGTGCCGCGGCTGTGGCGGGTCGCGCTCGGCCTGGTCTGGGCGTTAACGCTGATTGCGAGCATCGCCTTGTGGCACCTGCGTCGAGACGCGATGGAAGGACAGGCCCGGGAACTCGGCTTGCTCTCGCTCGCGTTGACCGATGAGATCGATCGCGGATTGCAGGGCGCGGAAGAGGGCTTGCACGCGTTGCGTGTCGAATTGCGCGACGGCCGTCTGCCGGAAACAGGCGCCGAGGCTGCACGCGCATTGCAGACACGCGCCGAGTTGATGCCGCTGGTGCGAACGCTGTGGCTGGTTGGCCGCGACGGCCGATTGCTCTCGGCGTCGGATACGACGCCCGTACCCGAGTTGCAGTCGTTCTCGCCGGCCCTTGACGGGCTCGCCGACGACGCGACCGCCGTGAGCCGACCGTTCGTGGATACGAGCGCACACGAATCGCTGGTGGCGCTGGCGGTTCGCTTCAACGATGCGCCCGGCACCACCAGCGGCTGGATGCTGGCGGCCATGCCTGCCAGTGCCCTGCTCGGCGCGTTCTCGGTGGCCTCGCCCGAGGCGGATGCGCGCATGGCTGTCTTTCGCAACGACGGTGTGCGTTTGGCCGGCTCGATCGTCGCCACGCCAACGCTGGACGAGGCCACCTTAGCCCAGCGCTTGGCCGTCCTGCAGGGCATGGAGCTGCGTCGGTTTCGCGATGGCAGCGAGCATCTGGTCGCCGTCCATGCTCTTTCGCACTACGGCTTGAAAGTGGTGTTCGCCCGCGACCTGGAGGCCGCGCTCCATACCTGGCGCGAGGCCGTCTGGCTGACTGCAGTGGGAATCGCGCTGATGCTGGTGATCATGGCAGTCTCGGTTTCCTTTGTGCAACGCGCCGACCGGCGTCGCAACGAGGCACAACGCGCGTTGCAAGCCCAACTCTCACGGGCAAGCAAGCTCGAGTCGCTCGGTACGCTGGCCGGCGGCGTGGCGCACGACTTCAACAACATCCTCGCGGCGATCGTAGGGTTCGGCGAAATGGCGCAGGACGCCGCACCTCGCGGCAGCGATCAGGCGCGGCACCTCGACAAGGTGGTGCAGGCGGCGTTGCGCGGCAAGTCCCTCGTCGAACGCATACTCACATTTAGCCGTGGTGGTGCGAGCACATCGACTGTTTTCGCACTGGAACCCGTCGTCGAAGAGGTGCTCTCCCTGCTCGCAGCCTCGCTGCGCCCGGGTGTGGTGCTGGAGTGCCAGCTGGAGGCCCGCGGAGCACGGCTACGCGGTGATCCGACTCAAGCGTTCGAGGCGGTCATGAACTTGTGCACGAACGCGATGCAGGCGATGCCCGGGGGCGGCATGCTGAGCGTCCAACTGGAACGCCGGCATGTTGCCGCGCTGCGTGTGCTTTCGCACAGCCAACTCGCGCCCGGCGACTATCTGGCGCTGACGGTGGCAGACCAGGGCGCGGGCATTACGCCCGAGGTCATGGAACGCCTGTTCGAACCCTTTTTCACCACGCGCGGCGACATGGCCGGCACGGGCCTTGGGCTCGCGGTGGTGCACGGTGTGGTGGCCGAGTTCGGTGGCGCGATCGACGTGCAAAGCACTCCGGGGCACGGTGCCCGCTTCACCCTGTACCTTCCCGAATGCACCGACGCTCACGGTTCCGCGACGCCCATGCCGCAGAGGGCGCCCAGCGGCGCCGGACAGGCGCTGCTGGTCGTCGACGACGAACCCACGCTGGTGGCGCTCGCCGAAGAGATGCTGAAGGGCCTGGGGTACGAGCCGGTAGGTTATAGCGATCCGGTCGCGGCGTTGCAGGCGTTCCGCGCGGCGCCGCAGCGGTTCGCCGCAGTCATCACCGACGAAGTGATGCCGGGGCTGAGCGGGACTCAGCTCACCGAGGCTCTGCGGCAGCAGGCACCGCAGCTGCCGGTACTGCTGATCAGCGGCTATGGCGGCGCGCTGTTGGCCTCGCGGGCCGCCGCTGCCGGCGTGACGCGGGTGCTGGCCAAGCCACTGCAGCGCGCCGAACTCGCGCGCGCGCTGGCCGAATTGCTGCGCTGAAATCATCAGGTTTGTGTCAATCGTCATGCCACGGCGCGTGCCCGCGTCGCCGGCGTCGTGCCTGAGACGCCGTACCGCGCGCCCAACGGGCCGACACCGCTGACGGCGACAAGCTCGAACGGAACCAGTCGGCAATCGACTCCGGTCGCGCGCCCTCGTGTTGATGTGCTTCGACAGTGGCGCTTGTCTGTCCTCGACCATGCGCCCGGCTGCTTCCGAGCCCCCGCAACGCGGCCTCCGGGATTTCAAGTGCAACGAAGCGGCAGCCATTCCGACACATGGTCGCATCGCCAGCCTGGATAAGATGACCTCGTCGCATCGATGTCGATGTGGCGCCTCGAAAGGGAACAAACCATGAAGGTCCCCTATTTCGAACCGGTCATCGCTGCCTTTCTGGCGGCAGGAAGCCTGAGTGCGGTATCCGCACACGCCGAAGGACTCGATATCGGCGGCAGCCTCGGCGCGCTGCTCTATCAGGACAGCGTGAATGGCATCTCCGGCAATGGATCCGACCCAAGCGGCAATTTGTTTGGGGGTGTCCAGATCCCGCCGAACTTCTTGCTTCCGGCCGGCGTCGCCGACCCCTGCTGCAACGACGATGCCGCGGCAAAGATGGACGGTCGCAGCGACGTCGATGCCGGGAGCGCTGCCCCACCGGACGACGAATGGGCATTGCTCGACCCCTTTGCCTTGGCCCACGTCGATCTCGACATCTCCGGTGCGGATAGCAACGGCACCAAGGCGAACACGGCCCTCGGTCCGCAGTACTCGCTGAGCAGCAACGTCACGTTGGGTGGGACGTGGGAACGTTACAGCCCGGATGCCTTTGGCGCCCATTCAGATGTCGACCAGTACACATTCGGAATGCGCGTTGTGTTCTGAGAACCCTGGCGCGGATCCGCGTACCCAGGTTCAGCCATTCAGTCCAACCGGCGCACCGGGCGGACGCTTGAAACCAGGAGCTACAACCGTGAATCTTCACCACATTCCACCTGCAGTTGTTGTGAACGAACCGGGCGGCCAGGCATTTCAACAGGCCGGCGTCGAGGCTGTCGACGGGTTGGCCCCGATGCTCGCGGGATCTCCCGTGCTGGCGGGCTCGGCGGCGGCGCTGCTGGTGACGGTGCTGGTGCAGCGTGCCCGGACCCGGCGTCGAGGCGGTGCCGGGGGGGCGGGCGAATCGTCGATGGCGCCTACCCGACCGGGGTACCGGCTCGGCATATTGCATGTGTCACACGATCGATCGCCCATTGACACCGAAACTGCCACCACGGCCGCCAAAGTCCCCTCATGACGTCGATTCGCTGCCGAGGGGCCCGTAACGGGAAATCGTTAATGAACGAACTTGATCTGGCGCCGCTATTCGCGTCGGGCGCAAGGCGCCGTTGCCTACCCCTGCTCGCCCCCCCCTCCCCCCGTGCGAGCAACGACAACGACAACGCAGCGATCGGCGCGAATGGCAAGCCAGACATTATCGATTCCTCCGTTACGGGCCCCGGGAGGTCTTCCAGTGGATACGAACACAAACGCCGCCCCACCCGCCGCAGCACTCTCGCCGGCGCGCCTCTTGATCCACTCCGTAGACCTTGACGGCGTCAGAGAGAGGCACTTCGATTCCCCGCTGCAGCGGCTGCGTGCGCTCCGCGTCCATGGCCCGTGGCACGACAAGCGGGCACTGCTCTGTCTGCAGATCGACGATCTGCATGGCCAACGGGTGCACTCTGTCGAAGGCGCTGGGCCGCTCATGGTCTTGCCCTTGCCCGCCGGCACGTACCACATCAGCGTACATTTCGGGGACGTGCGACGCAGATACACGTTGACGCTCGAGCCGGGTGCGTCGTTCGATCTGTACCCGCGCTTGGCTCCGGATCGGTAGTGATGGAGCCCGCGCCGGATGCCGTGCTCGCGTGCGCAGGGCCTCTGAATTCGAGTGCCAACCTTCGATTGATTTGGCCGACGGATGAAGCGGGATCGTTCGCCTTCGCCTTGGCTACCATGCCCTAACGACCTGGAGACATACGATGCACGTCAATCAACCTTCCCGACGGCCTTCTGCCCTTGCCGTCGCTGCGGCATTCGCGTTGGCGCTCGGCACCACAGGGGCCTGCCCGATCAGCAGCGCCCAGGCGTTGCCGATCGCGGCGGCGGCCCCGGCAGGGCTGCCCGACATGGCAAGCATCGCGGCGCAGTTCGCCCCAAGCGTGGTGAACATCAGCGTCAGCGGGACGCACAAGGTGATCACGACGGTCGGCGCACCCGGCGACGAGGGAGACGAAGCTTCCGGATCGCAGGACGCGGACGAGATGCGCGATTTCCTGCGTCGCTTTCAACAGCGGTTCGGCGGTCTGCCGCCCCAGATGCGCATGCCGGTACGGGGTGAGGGTTCCGGCTTCATCGTGCGGCCCGATGGCGTGATCCTGACGAACGCCCACGTGGTCAGCGACGCCGAGGAAGTGGTGGTCAAGCTGACCGATCGCCGAGAGTTCCGCGCCAAGGTACTCGGTACCGATAGGCTGACCGACATTGCCGTTCTTAAGATCGATGCGAGCAACCTGCGGGCCGTGTCGCTCGCACCGCCGCAGCCGCTTCGGGTGGGTGAATGGGTACTCGCCATCGGCTCGCCGTTCGGCTTTGAAAGTTCCGTGACTGCCGGCGTGATCAGCGCGACCAGGCGGTCGCTTCCTGGCGATGCCTTCGTGCCGTTCATCCAGACCGACGCCGCGGTCAACCCGGGCAATTCGGGTGGTCCGCTGATCAACATGCGCGGCGAGGTGATCGGCATCAACTCGCAGATCTACTCCGGTACCGGCGGCTACCAGGGGTTGTCGTTCGCGATTCCGATCGAGGTGGCCCAACGCGCCGAGCAGCAGATCCTGAGCACGGGCCAGGTCCGGCACGCGAAGCTGGGCGTCACACTTCAGGACGTGGACCAAACGCTGGCGGAGTCGTTCAAGCTCGATAAGCCTGCAGGTGCGCTGATCAACGATGTCGAGAAGGGCGGTGCCGCCGAACGGGCGGGTCTAGAGAGTGGCGACGTCGTGCTGGCAGTCAACGGGCAGGCCATCGAGGCCTCGGGCGACTTGCCCGCCATGGTGGGCCTCGCCCAGCCGGGAGCCCAGATCGACATCGACGTATGGCATCGCGGTGCGCAGCGCACGCTGCACGCCCGGCTGGATGAAGCCAAGATCCCCGCCGTTCGAAATTCGGACGCCGAAGCGCCCAAACCCAGGGGGCCGCTCGGTCTGGCGCTGCGGCCGCTGCAACCCGAGGAGAAGCGTGAATCCGGGGTTGCCTCAGGCTTGCTGATCGAAGGTGTCAGTGGTGCTGCCGCGCGTGCCGGCCTGCAACCCGGTGACCTGCTTCTCGCCATCG
>Ga0209048_10003764_pt1 | contig 14666 bp, 11 predicted proteins | sample FrelakmetCRP12CR_FD_187146 | JGI IMG/M metagenome (GOLD analysis project Ga0209048, IMG submission 187146) | Freshwater lake sediment microbial communities from the University of Notre Dame, USA, for methane emissions studies - CRP12 CR (SPAdes)... | ecosystem: Environmental > Aquatic >... | reverse complement strand
GCGTGATGTTCGGACTCGACGGCATCGCCATCCCCGTCGTCGTCGCGCCGCCTGAAATTTCCTGTGCCGAGGAGGCGCCGACGCCCATCAGCGCCGTCCCCGCGATGGCCGCGACTCCCGCCCAAATTCTTGCGACGTTCATAGATCCCCCGTTATGTTCGAGTGTTGTTTCCGCTGCTACAGGCGCGGCCGCTGTCAGCATCCAGAGGTCGCGCCGCCGCACAGTGCGTTATAGTCTTTTTTCCCGATTTCTGGCAAGGCTTTTTCCCGAGGAAAGCGTGCTGCGCGCGACATTGTGCGCTGCAGCATGCGAATTCGCCCCGGCACAGGAGATTCCATGTCGCGCTGCATCGCCCTCTATCTCCTGACCGCGACCGTTTCGGTCCTCTTCGCCACCGCCCCGCACGCCGCCGACAGCGATCTTTCGGTGAACGCGCGGCTCCTGGTCTCGGCGCGCAATGCCGACTCGGCAGGCGTCGACCGCGCGCTCAAGGAGGGCGCTTCTCCCAATGCGCGCAACCGGCTGGGCGAAACCGTGCTGCTGATCGCCCTCAAGAAGAACGACGTCGCGATGGCGCAAACGATGCTCGCCGCCGGTGCCGACGTGAACATCGCGGCGGTCAATGGGGTCACACCCCTGATGGCGGCCGCGTACGGCGGGCAACGGCAGATGCTCGAGGCGTTGCTCGACCGCGGCGCAAAGGTCGACGCGGTCGATCAGCTCAACAAGAACGCCATGACCTATGCGGCCGGCGAAGGCCGCACCGAGATCGTCGCCTTGCTGATCGCAAAGGGCGTGGACCCCAATGCCGTCTACAACAACGATCTCACGGCGCTCATGTGGGCGGCCGGCAACGGCAAGGCCGACACGGTGAAGGCGCTCCTCGCCGCCGGCGCGAAGCCGGGCCTCAAGGACAATCGGGGCAAGACCGCGCTCGACATGGCGCGCGAAGGCCAATACGCGGACGTCGTCGCCTTGCTCGACAAGGCCTGACGAAGCACCCGGCTCACGCGCTGCGGGCGCCAATCCCCATCCGCGCGAGCAGCCCGTCGCGGTCGACGAACGCGTGCTTCAGCGCGCCGGCGACGTGCAGCGAGATACCCGCCACGAGCACGAAGCTGCAGACCAGGTGGACCTGGCTCATCAGGTCCTTGAGCGCTTCCGATTTGGCGCCCCATGCCGGAAGCGTCATCCCATAGAGTTTGACGGGATAACCGCTCCACACGGACCCCAGGTAACCGGCGAGCGGCTGGACAAAGAGCGCGATGTAGATCAGCGCATGCGTCATGTGGGCGAGGCCGCGCTGCCAGTCCGGCATCGCCGGCAGCGGCGGCGCCGGATGGCCGAGCCGCCAGCCGAGGCGCAGCACCATCAACGCGAAGATCGTCATGCCGAACGATTTGTGGAGGTTGAACGCGTCGACGCGCGGGCCGACCGGCTGTTTCGGTATTTCCTGCATCCACCAGCCCCACGCGATTTGGGCCACCACGAGCACCGCGACCAGCCAATGCAGCGCGATCGCTGTGCGTGTGTAGCGTGGCGCGCCGTCAGAACGTGGCATACGCACTGATACCGACGAGGAAATTGCGCATCGCCGAGGGTTCGAAATACCGGTTGTTGGTGTCGCCGACGATCACCGACCCGACGTAGTTGAGGTTCGTCAGGTTGTTGAGCCGCACGAACTCGCGTAGCGACCATCGACCCGCCTGCTGCTCGAAGCCGATTCGCACGTTGGCGATCGTCCAGGCCGGCGCCGCATCGGTGTTGCGGTCGTTGACGTACATCTGGCCGGCATACTGGACCTCGAGCGCGGCGTTGAAGCCCGCCCATTGCGGATAGGTCCATGACAACTCGCCGTAGGCGCTGGAGGCGGGCACGCCCGGCAGCCGCGCGCCCGCCGGCACGATCTGCGGCGGCACGCCCGTGGTCGTTGCATCGGTGAATTTCGCCGAGAGATAGGTGTAGGAGGCGTAGCCGGCGAAGCCCGCGCCGAGGTTTCCTTGCCACGCGGCCTCGACGCCCTTGCGCTCCGTCTTCGCGGCGTTCTTGTAGGTCGTGCGGCCGCCGGTCGCGGTGTTGATGACGATCTCATCGGAAGTGCGAATGTCGAAGGCCGCGAGATTGAGACGCTGGTCGCGCCCGATGAGCGCCTTCAACCCGACCTCGCCGGAATTGCTGACCGCCGGCTGCAGCGCGAAATTGAGGCCTGAGCCCACCGGTCGGTAGGCGAGCTCGATGAACGTCGGCGTCTCGAACCCCTGGCCGTAATTCGCATAGACGTTGAGGCGATCGGTGACATGCCACAGCGCGCCTACTACCGGGCTCCCATGGCTGTAGGCGCGATCCCCGCTGTCGTCCGGGTTGCCATTCGTGATGTAGTGGTCGTTCGACTTGAAGCGCACGTCGCTGTACCGGTATCCGGCGAGCAGCGAGATCGGGTCCCACGGCGAGAACTCGATCTGCAGATAACCGTCGGTGTTGCTCACGCTGTTGGATTCGTCGCGCCGCAGGTCCCCGAGCATCCCGTTGTTGTTCACGTAACCGCGCCGCTGCTGGTTCTGCGATTCGTAGTTGGCGCCGAGGGTGATCGCGCCGGGCCGGCCGTTCACCATGAAGCGCGTGGTCAACCGGCCGTCGATGCCGCCAAAGCTGCCGTCGAGGTCGGTCACGCCGCCCGACGACGTCGGGCCGATTCCGGAAAGCGCGAGGAACTGGCGCACCGATCGCTGCCCGCCGTAGGCCGTCACGCGCGCATCGGTGTCGGCCGACAGCCGCTGCTCGACCGTCGCGCCGGCCTGCTTCTGGTTCACCGTCTTGCGCGTGTCGAATTGCGTGGCCACAGGGTCCGCCTGGCGCGGATTCGCTTCCCATTGCGCGCGCGTCAGGCCGAGCGGGTCCTGCGCCTCGGGCTGGTAGAGCGCGTTGGCGATGATGACGATCGACGTGTTGGGCGACGCGGCGATCTTGAACCGTGCGTTGCCGAGCTCGCGCGACGCCTCGCTGTGGTCGCGATAGCCGTCGATGGTGAAATAATTGCCGGCGATGAGATAGTTGACGGCCCCCGACTGCCCGGCCGCCTTCGCGATCGTGTTCCATGTTCCGTAGCTGCCGCCGATCACCTGCCCGCCGGCGATGGGGGTCGCGGGCCCATCTTCGGTGAACACCGAGATGACGCCGCCGGCCGCGTTGCCGTACAGCGACGAAAACGGCCCGCGCAGGACTTCGATGCGCTGCGCCGACACGAGGCTGAAGCTGCCGGTCTGCCCCTGCCCGTCCGGCATCGTCGCCGGAATGTAATCCTGGTAGAGCCGCACGCCGCGGACGCCGAAATTCGCGCGCGCACCGAAGCCGCGGATGGACAGCTGCAGGTCCTGCGCGTAATTCCACCGGTTCTGGATCGACAGTCCCGGGATACCGGCGAGCGACTCGGACAGGTTGATCTGCAGCTGGCCGTTCTGGATCCGATCGCGCTCCACCGTATCGATCGCGAGCGGCAGGTCGAAGGCGCGCTCCGCGCTGCGCGTCGCGGTGACGACGACGGGGTCGATCTGCGGAATCGCGTTTTCCTCGGCGTGAACGCACACCGATGCCATGATGCCCGTCATCGCGCCGCAGGCCGACGCCGCCCACCGGACAGGCGCGCGTTTGCGGAATCGAGACATGGGGTCCTGGCGGTGGCGTGCGGGCAAAGTCGTGTAGGATAAATGACGCACCCGTCCGCGCATAGCACAATCCCGCGCCCGCACATACCTATCTCCCCATGACGTTGACTCGACTCCTGCTCGCTTTGGCGCTCGCCGTCTGCGCGCTTGCCCCCCCGGCCGTGGCGGCGCCATTGGCGTATGTATCCAACGAAGGCTCCGCGTCGGTCTCCGTCATCGACACCGCGGCCGACAAGGTCGTCGCGACGCTCAAGATCGGCCAGAAGCCGAGGGGCATCGCGCTGTCCCTCGACGGCGCCCGGCTGTATCTCTCCGACCAGACCGCGAATTCGCTGCTCGTCGTCGACACCGCGAAGGGCGCGGAGATCGCGCGCGTGAAGCTCGGCGACTCGCCGGAAGCGATCTACCTGTCCCCGGACGGCAGGTGGCTTTCCGCGGCGATCGAGGAGAACGACCAGGTGTTGCTGGTCGACACGGCGGCGCAGAAGGTCGCGCGCAGCATCCGGATGCGCGGCAAGAATCCCGAGCACGCCGTCTTCAGTCCCGACGGCAAGTGGCTCTACGTCGGCGCGGAGGAAGCCGATTCGGTCGACATCGTCGATCTCGCGAAGGGCGAGGTCGTCAAATCGGTGAAGGTCGGCGATCGCCCGCGCGGCATCGGCTTCCTGCCCGACGGCAGCCGCGCGTACGTGGCGGCGGAGAACGCCGACACCGTCAACGTGTTCGACACGAAGACGCACGAGGTGATCGCGCGGATCAAAGCCGGCAAGCGCTCGAACGGCGTCGCCGTGCATCCTGACGGCAAACGCGTGTTCGTGACGTCGGGCGGCGACGGCACGGTGCAGGTGATCGATACCGCGACCAACGCCATCGTCGCGACGATCGCGGTCGGCAAGCGCCCGTGGAACATGGCGCTGACTCCCGATGGCGGCAAGCTCTACGTCGCGTGCGGCCGCTCCAACGCGGTCGCGGTGATCGACACCGGCACCAACACGAAGATCGCCGAGATCCCGGTAGGCGAACTGCCCTGGGGTGTGGCGATCCGTTGACCCGCACGTTTCGTTGCGGGGCATTGCTCTTCGCCGGGACGGCAGCGTGCGCGGCGGCCCAGTCGCCGCCGGTCGTTCCGCTCGGACAAATCGAAGTCGTCGGGACCGCGCCGCTGCCGGGCCTCGGCACGCCGATCGAGCAGGTGCCGTCGAACGTGCAAAGCTTCGGTGCGCGCGACCTCGATCGCCAGCGCACCGGCGGCGTCGCGGAGTTCCTCAATCTCAACGCGAACAGCGTATCGCTCAATTCCCCGACCGGTAATTCCTACCAGCCCGACGTCAGCTTTCGGGGCTTCACGGCATCGGCGCTGCTCGGAACGCCGCAGGGCCTGTCTGTTTTCCAGGACGGCGTGCGCATCAACGAAGCGTTCGCCGACGTCGTCAACTGGGACCTGCTGCCGAAGAACGCGGTGTCGTCGATGCAGCTCTTGCCAGGGTCGAACCCCGTGTTCGGGCTCAACACGCTGGGCGGCGCGCTGACGATCAACATGAAGGACGGCTTCCGCTACACCGGCGCCGGCGCTTCGCTTTCCGCCGGGTCGTTCGGACGCGTCGAGGCTTCGGCCGATGCGGGGTTCAGCCAGGGCGGCCTCGCGGCCTTCGCCGCGTTCGAAGGCATCGACGACGACGGCTGGCGGGATCATTCGGAAACCCGGATCCGCCGATTCTACGGGCGCATCGACGCGCGCTCGGAGCACGATGAAGGCAGTATCGCCGCAACTCTCGCCGACAATCATCTCGCCGGGACGCAGGCGCTGCCCACGTCGATGCTCGGAAATCCGCGGCAGGCGTACACGTGGCCGGATACGACCGACAACCGGCTCACTTTCGTCAGCGCGTCGGGTCAGCACGCCTTCGACGCCGACACGCTGATCGCCGCCAACGCGTACTACCGGCAGATGCGCACCGGCGGCATCAACAGCAATGTCAACGGCGACTACGCGCCGCCGGAGCAGCCGTACGAAGCGTTCAATCTCTCGACCGACGCGATCACGCGCACGTGGGGCGTGTCGGTCCAGGGCACGCTGCGGCGCGAATGGGCAGCGACCCGCCATCAGATCGTGGTCGGCGCGGCGCTGGACGACGGGACCACGAGCTTCAGCCAGAGCGCGCAACCCGCGACGTTCGTCGACAACCGCAATACCGTGGGCATCGGCGCCTTCGAGCCGCAGACGGCCGTCACGTCGACGAGCCGATATTCGGGCGTTTATGCCGCGGACACGGTCGCGCTGGACAAGCAATGGAATGTCATCCTGTCGGGTCGCTACAACCGGGCACGGATCACGACCACCGATCAATCAGGCCAAACGCCGGCGGTCAACGGGACGAACACCTACGGGCGCTTCAATCCGGCCGCAGGCGCAACCTGGGCCAGCAGCAGCGGCGCGTTCAACGTCTTCGGCGGCGCGAGCCAGGGCATGCGGGTGCCCTCGCCCGTCGAGCTCACCTGCGCGGATCCGAACGCGCCGTGCACGCTGCCCAACATCTTCGTCGCGGATCCGCCCCTGAAACCCGTTCGCGCGACGACCTACGAGCTTGGCGCGCGGGGCCGCGTCGGCGCGGATTCGTTCTACAGCGCCGCTGTCTACCGCACCGACCTTGCCGACGACATCCAGTTCATCAGCGCCGGTAGCGGCGCCGTCAACGCCGGCTATTTCCAGAACGTCGGTCGAACGCGCCGGCAAGGCCTCGAACTGACCGGAGGCACGAGCTACGGCCCGTTCCGGCTCACCGCACGTTACAGCCTGCTCGACGCCACCTTCGAGACCGCGTTCACGGCGAGCAGCCCGAACAACGCGACTGCCGACGCCAACGGCAACATCGAGGTGCGACCGGGCAACCGGCTGCCCGGGCTTCCGCAGAGCGCGCTGCGCGTGCGCACCGATTGGGAGCACGGGCCGATCGCGATCGGCGTCAGCGTCGTCGCGGCCAGCTGGCAGTACGCGCGCGGCAACGAGAACAATGCGGATCCTGGCGGGCGCGTGCCCGGGTACGCGCTCGTGGCGGTCGATGCGTCGTGGCAGGTCGCGCCCCGGTGGCAGCTCTTCGCGCGGATCGACAATCTCTTCAATTCGACCACGCAGAATTTCGGCATCCTCGGCGCCAATTATTTCCGCGGGCCTGGCGGCACGTTCGATGCCGCCCTCGCCGGCGCGGAGCCGTTCCGGTCGCCGCTACCCGCGTTCGGGGCCTGGATCGGCATCCAGTATCGGCTCGACCGCGGCGGCGGGAGCCGATAGAGTCCGGTCCATCCCTCGAAACCGATCGTCGCGCATGAACGTCCGCTCCCCCGACCGCCGCCGCGTGCTCGCGCAACTCGGCGCGCTCGGCTGTGCGCTCGTCGCGCCGCGCGCGTTATCGGACGATGGGGCGACACCGCCGGCGGACTGGTGCGGACCGCCCGACGGCGCGCGGCTCCTCGTACCCGGCGCGGACGGCTGGCTCGGGCGGCTCGCGCCGCGGGGGGCGGCGGTGAAGCTCGCTACCACCGTAGGCGCGACGGCCGACACGCCGTGGCCGGCGGCCTTCGCAGCGCGGCACGGCGGTCGCGGGTACCGCAATCCGACGCTGACGTTCGAAGCCGGCGAACGTGCGCGCATCACCCTCGCTAACACGCTCTCCGAATCCACCATCGTCCATTGGCACGGGATCAAGGTCGACGAGGCGAACGATGGCGCGGGCATGGTGCTGGTTCCGCCGGGCGGCAATTTCGCCTATGAATTCGCGGTCCTCGCGCGGGCGGGACTGTACTGGTACCACCCGCATCCGCATGGGTTGACGGCCGGGCAGGCATACCGCGGCCTGTTCGGGCTGATCGCGGTCGAGGACGGCGAGGAGCGCGCCGTGCGCGCGGCGCTCGACCTCACCTGGGGCAAGACCGAGATTCCGCTGGTGCTGCAGGACCGCCGTCCGGGCGCGGCGTACGCGCCGGACGCCGCCGACCTGCATCACGGCTTCCTCGGCGACATCGCGACGGTCAATGGCGGCAGCGGCGTCCATCTCGACGTCGCGACGCGCGCGTACCGCTTCCGGATTCTCAATGCGTCGAATGCGCGCACCTATCTCCTGGGGTTCGCCGATGCCGCCGGCCGGCCGGTTCCGTTCACGCTGCTCGGCACCGACGGCGGCTTGCTCGCGGCCCCGCAGAGGTGCGACGAGTGCTTCCTGTCGTCGGCCGAGCGCATCGATGTCCTGCTGGACCTGTCCGCAACGCGTATCGGCGACGCGATCGTGCTCGAAACGCGCGCCTTCGATCCGATGCATTTCGACGCGCCGGCAATGCCCGGTGCGCCGGCGACCGGGCACCTGCATTCGCATGACTCGAGTGGCACCGCCATGGCCGGCGAGCCGACCGCGATGGGCGCGCAACCGTGGCCCGAAGGGGGCCCGCGCCGGCTGCTGACGTTGCAGGTGCGCGAGCGCGCAACATCCCGCGGTACCCTGCCCGGGCGGCTTTCGGCGCTCGCACCGGTATCTGCCGAAGGACGGAAGGAGCGCGCGTTCCGACTCGGCTACGCCAAGGGCAGCTGGCGCATCAACGATCGCGTGTTCGCGATGAACGAGACGCCGATCGAGGTTGCGCGCGACGCGTCCGAAACCTGGCTGCTGCGCAATTACCATACGAGCATGCCGCACGCCATGCACCTGCACGGGTTCCAGTTCCGTGTGCTCGAGCGGGAGACGAGCCCCGATGCGCTCGCGCACCTGGTCGTCGACGACAGGAAGCGAGTTGCCACCGACCTCGGCTGGAAGGACACGGTGCTGGTGTGGCCCGGCGAATCGGTGCGGATCGCGATCGACTTCCGCCATCCGTTCGCCGGAACGCAGAGCTGGATGTTCCACTGTCACAACCTCGAGCACGAGGACGGCGGGATGATGCTGCGCATGAAGGTAGGATGAGGCGATGCCCTTGCGCAGAATCCTGCTGATCGGCGGCGGCCAGGGCCACCTCGAGGTGTTGCGCCGATTTGCGCTGAAGCCCGACGCCGGAATCGAGCTCACGCTGGTGAGCCCGCACGCGCTGTGCCCGTACTCGGCGATGCTGCCAGGTTTCATCGCCGGCCACTACGGCGTCGCGGAGTCGCACGTCGAGTTGCCTACGCTCGCGCATTGGGCGCGCGCGCGCTTCGTCTGCGATCGCGCGGTCGACGTCGACCTCTATAGTCGGATCGTCCGTCTCGCCGAAGGCGGCGTCGAGCCGTTCGACCTGATCTCGCTCGACATTGGACCTTCGCCGGACCTGTCCGTGCCCGGATCGCGCGCGCATGCGTTGCCGCTCCACCCCACCGACCGCTTCCTCGCGGGGTGGGCAACGCTCGAGGCCGACGCCGCGGCGGGCCGCGTGGGCACGGTCGCCGTGGTGGGCAGCGGCGGCGCGGTAGTCGAGCTTCTGCTCGCCATGCAATATCGTCTTGCTCGGACGCTCGGTGACAATGCGCCGCGCTTTGCGCTCGTTACCGAGGCGCCGCACGTCCTGCACGAGCAGATTTCCGGCGTGCGCAGGCTCGTCGGGAAGATCCTGGTGGCGCGCGACGTCGTGCTGCATACGGGGGGCGCCGTCACCAGCGTCGAGTCCGGCGCGGTGGTGATCGCCAACGGCCGGCGCATCGCCGCCGATCGCGTCATCTGGGCAATGCCGCCGACAGGCGCGCCATGGCTTGCGGGTTCCAGTTTGGCCTGCGACGCCCGGGGGCTCGTCCGAGTCAACGCGGCATTGCAGTCCGTGTCGGACCCGTTCGTGTTCGCCGTCGGCGACTGCGCGACACCGGATGGCACGCTCCCGCGAACCGCCGGCGCGCTGCCGCCACGCGAGGGCGCGCCCCTCGCCGCGAATCTGCGCCACGCCGCGCACCACGCGCCGCTCGTCCTGTGCAAGCCCCGGCATCGCGTGCTTTCGGTCATCACGACCGGGCCGCAGCACGCGGTGGCGGCATGGGGGCCGGTCACGACCGAGGGCGAACGCGTGTGGCGGTGGAAGGACAAGCTCGATCACGCCTACCTCGCCCGCTACCGTCCCCCGGTGCCCGGCGGCAAGGCCCGCGTCGCGCCACAGTAGAATGGCGGCCAACCCGAAGGTGCAATGATCAACGATCCCGTCCTCGCCGTTGCCGTCCGCGCCGCCCGCCGCGCGGGTTCCGTCATCGTCGACGCGGCGCGCGACCTGAAGCGGCTCCCGGCGCACGCCAAGGAGCACGGCGACATCGCCGTCGCGGCCAGCACCGAGGCGGAGAACGCGATCGTCGCGACGATTCGCGCCGCGTTTCCCGAGCATGCGATCCTCGGCGAGGAGTCGGGGCACATCGAGGGGGCGCGCGACCGCGCCGGGTTCAAGTGGATCGTCAGTCCGCTGGACGGCATCGCGAACTTCACGCATGGTTACCCGTATTTCGCGGTGTCGGTCGCGCTTGCCCACGGCACGGAAATCACGCACGCGGTCGTGCTCGACCCGGTGCGCGACGAGCTCTTTACCGCAATCCGCGGAAAGGGCGCGCAACTGAACGACGCGCCGATCCGCGCGTCGAGCTGCATGGAGCTCGAGAACGCGCTTGTCGGCACCGTTTTTCCGGCGCCGGCAGCCCCGCAGATGGCCGAACACCTTGCCCTCTTCGTCGCCCTTGCCGCGCGCTGGCCGGGGCTCCGCCGGGCCGAAGCGGCCGCGCTCGACCTCGCCTATGTCGCGACGGGACGGCTCGACGGCTTCTTCGTGACGAGCCTCAAGCCCTGGGATGTCGCCGCGGGCGCGCTGCTGATCAAGGAAGCCGGAGGGCGCGTCGGCGACTTTGCCGGCGGTGTCGACTTCCTGCGCGCCCGCGAAGTCATCGCGGCCGCGCCCGGCGTGTTCACCGGGCTGCGGGAGGCGATCGCGAAGGCTCGCCGGCCGTAATTCCCGGTACATTGCGCCGCCCCGTGCGCGGCAGCATCGCCACGGCAATCGCGGTGCCGATCGCGATGACGGCCATCACGAGGAGCAACGTCCGAAATCCGGATGCCTTGACGACCGGGCCCAAAGCCCAGACCGCCAGGGAGCTCACGCCGAAGGCGACGGCGAGCCGCATGCCGGACACGCGCGAGCGATGCCGGTCGTCGACGTAGCGGACGATCATGGCGTCGGTGAACGGTATCGCGCCGAAGACCACGATCATGAACCCGACCATCAGCGCATAGAGCGCCCAGCCATCCGCGGTCGCCGCCAGCGCGAACAGCGGCACCTGGCAGGCGACGATGCCGAGATAAAGCGTCTTCAGCGGGACGCGGTCGATCAGCGAGCCGACGATCACTTGCGCGAACGCCCCCGCGACGTAGACGAGCGCAAGCAGCACGCCGAGCACGGCAGGGTCCGCGGTGATTCCCGCAAAGCGCTCGCGCAAGAGCTCGCCGTTGCCGTTGGTGGTGAAATTGAACAGCAGCCCCGACGTGATCGACGTCACCGTGACCACGGCGAAGATCTGCGCGAAGAGCGCCGCGGGCAGCGCTTCCTGCGTCGCCGCACGCCGCGCCGGCGGCGTGGGTTCATCCGGGGCGACGCGCGCGAACGCGATGCCGCACGCGATCGCCACCAGCGCGGGCACGGCGAACGCGGCGCGCCAGCCCGCGTACTTGACGAGGAAGCCCGTCGTGATCGCCGCCAGCGCGACGCCGAGGTTGCCCGCGAGCCCGTTAACGCCGATGGTGAGCCCCGGCCGCGGCGAGCCGCGCACCAGCATCGGAATGCCCACCGGATGGTAGATCGACGAGAACGCCCCCATCACCGTCATCGCGGCAGCGAGCTGCCATGGCCCCTGCGTCCCCGCGATCAGCAGCATCGACGCGCCCATGCCAAAGAAGAACACCAGCATCATCCGCCGTCGGCCCCAGTGGTCGCCCAGCCGCCCGGCGGGCAGCGACCCGAGTCCGAAAAGCGCGAATGCGCCGACGCCGTACGGCATCAGGTCTTCCCAGCGCGCAATGCCGAAATCCGCGGCGATCGTGCCGATCGCAGTCGCGAAGACCAGCAGGAACATGTGGTCGAGCGCATGCGCCACATTGAGCAGCAGCGACGTCGCGCGGTGGGTCATCGGGGATCGCCCGCGCGTTTGCGCAAATCGTCGGCGACGGACTGCGGGATCTCCACGCCGGCTTCCATCGCGCGGGCGGCGAGTGCGTCGCGCCGGTAGCCGGGGAGCCGCACGCCGTCGTCGTCGAGCATTTCCGCGATGAGCGATTCGACGCGCTCGAGGTAGACGTCGCGGCCGGCGAGCGCCCCGGGATCGACCGCCAGGAACGCCTGGCCGAGCCGCGGGCGGTTGCCCTCGTCCACAAAAAGCGAGCTCGCTTCGAAGCCCATCGCGGCACCGGTCAGTGCCGTCACCAGCAACTCGACGACCAGGGCCAGCATCGCGCCCTTCGTTCCGCCCAGAGGGAGCATCGACCCTTCCAGTCCGGCCTTCGGATCCGTCGTCGGCTTGCCGTCGCGATCGAGCGCCCAGCCTGGCGGGATGGCGCGGCCCTCCTTCGCGGCCACCATCAGCTTTCCGCGCGCGACCTCCGACAACGAGAGATCGATCACGAGCGCGGCATCGCCGCGGCGGGGAAAGACCGCGGCGATCGGATTCGTTCCGAGCAGCGGCCGCTTGCCGCCCGCCACGGCCATCGCCGCCGGCGAGTTGCCGAGCGCGAGCCCGATCATTCCGGCAGCCGCGATCGGCGCCAGGTGATACGCGGCGACGCCGAAGTGGTGGCTGTTGGTCACGCAGGCGAACGCGACGCCATGCTCGCGCGCCCGCCGGATGGCTTCGTCCACGGCGAGCGCGCATGCGGGAAACGCGAGGCCGCAGCGCGCGTCGACCAGAACCGCGCCGCCTTTGGAGCGGATCACGGCCGGCTGCGCGGCGCCGTCGGCGCGTCCGTTCGCGAGATGGGTTGCATATTGGCCGATGCGCGAGACGCCATGGGAGGCCAGGCCTTGCGCATCGGCGTGGACGAGCGCGCTCGCGGTGGCGGACGCCATTGCGGGATTGGCGCCGGCGCGTTCGAGTGCGCGGCGCGCCAGCAATTCGAGGTCGGCGAGCGAAAAGGTCGGCATCGTCGGGCCTTCAGTGCGCGGCGAGGAACGCGGCGACGCGCTCGGCGATCATCGTCGACACCCGCGCATTCGACTCGCGAGTCACGCCCGCGACGTGCGGTGTCAGGATCAGGTTGGGGCAACCGGCAAGACTCGATCCCGCCGGCAACGGCTCGCGCTCGAAGACATCGACGGCCGCGCCGCCGAGCCTTCCCGCACGCAACGCATCGGCGAGCGCCGCTTCGTCGACGACGCCGCCGCGCGCGGTGTCGATGAGCACCGCATCCGGCTTCATCGTGGAAAGCCTCGATGCGTCGATCAGGTGGCGGGTTGCCGCGGTCAACGGCACGTGCAGCGTGACCACGTCGGCCTCGCGCAGCAACGCGTCGAACGACGTGCGGACAACTCGGTGCTCCACCCACGCAGGCGCGTCCGCCGGCAGCTCGGAATCGAAAGCGACGACATGCATGCCGAGCCCGCGCGCGAGCTTTGCCGTCAGCCTGCCGATGCCGCCGAAACCGACGATGCCGAGCGTCTTGCCCGCGATTTCCCGTCCATTCGACAACGGCGCACGCGGCCACGTGCCGTTGGCAACCTCCGCCGATGACGCGTATGCGCCGCGCAGCAAGAGCATCGCCGTCGCAATCACGTATTCGGCGACGGCAAGCGCGTTCGCGCCGGTGGCGGGGATGACTTCGATGGACCGCGCCGCGCAGGCGGCGACGTCGATGTTGTCCAGTCCCACGCCAAGGCGCCCGACCACGCGCAGCTTCGGCGCCGCCGCGAGAAGCGAAGCGCCGACCTGCGTCCGGTTGCGCACGATCAGAGCGTCGGCCGGCGCGACGGCCGTCATGAGGGCGTCGCCGCGATCCACGAGTCCCGGATCGTAGAGCGTGTCGTGCCGGGCGCGAAGTGTGGCGACCGCCGCGTCATCCATGAATTCGGTGATGACGACGCGGCAACGTATCATGGCTGCCAGGGCAGGCGGTCGAGATCGACGTTGCCGCCGCTGACGATGATGCCGACCCGTCGGCCGGGGAACTCGAGCGTGCGCTCGAGCAGGCACGCGAGCGGGACCGCCGACGAGGGCTCGACGATGATCTTCATGCGCTCCCAGGTCGTGCGCATTGCGCGCACCATGCCCGCTTCGCTTGCGAGACCGATGGACGCGACGTGCGCGCGCAGCGCCGACAGCGTGCGTGGCGACAACGTGGTGCGCAGTCCGTCCGCGATCGTCGTCGCGGACGCGACCGGCTCCACGCGGCCGGTCTTGAAACTCCGTGCCGCGTCGTCGGCGTTCGCCGGTTCCGCGCCGTGCACGAGGATTGCCGGCTGCAGCGATTTCGCGGCGATGGCGGTCCCCGACAGCAATCCGCCGCCGCCGACCGGCGCGACGATCACGTCGAGACCCGGCACCTCGTCCAGCAGCTCGAGCGCCGCCGTGCCCTGCCCCGCAATCACGCGCACATCGTCGAATGGATGGATCAACGTGGCGCCCGTTTCCGCCATCACCTCGGCGCATGCGGCCTCGCGCGCTGCGACCGTCGGCACGCACCGGCGCACCGTCGCTCCGTAGCGGCGGACGTTGTCGAGTTTGACCTGCGCCGCGTTTTCCGGCATCACGACCCACGCGGGAATGCCGCGCCGCGCCGCCGCGTACGCAAGCGCCGCGCCGTGGTTGCCCGACGAATGCGTGACCACGCCGCGTCGCGCCTCCTCGTCGGTCAGCGAGAACACGGCGTTCGACGCACCCCGCGCCTTGAACGCGCCGACCTTCTGGAAATTCTCGCATTTGAAGAAGAGCCGCGCGCCGACCTCGGCATCGAGCGACGCGCACGTCAGCACCGGCGTGCGGTGCACATGCGGCGCGATCCGGGCGTGCGCGGCGCGAATGGCAGCGAGATCGGGCAGCG
>Ga0209048_10003763_pt1 | contig 14668 bp, 13 predicted proteins | sample FrelakmetCRP12CR_FD_187146 | JGI IMG/M metagenome (GOLD analysis project Ga0209048, IMG submission 187146) | Freshwater lake sediment microbial communities from the University of Notre Dame, USA, for methane emissions studies - CRP12 CR (SPAdes)... | ecosystem: Environmental > Aquatic >... | reverse complement strand
CTTCTCCCCCATATGGGGAAGTGCCCTGCTGATTTTAAGGGACATGGCATGCAACTCGGTTTCATCAATGTCGAAAAGAACTACATTCCCCGGCTCGAAAGAGCATACCTGCATAACTATCTCTGAACCGATCGACCCGCCCGCCCCCGTGACAAGCACCGACTTGCCACGAATAAAATTACTAATATCAGCATGATCGACTGTGACAGACTGGCGGCCGATAAGATCTTCTATACGTATTTCCTCAAGATTTTTGAGATTGATATCAGGACGATGAAAATCATAGATTCGCGGCACAATCTTTACGGTCTGCAGGCCGCATTCCTTTGCAGAATGATAAATTTCCTTCAGGGTCTTATGGTTGAGGGACGGAATGGCGATAATGACCGCTTCCGCGTGATGTTGAGCAATTACCTGTTTTAATAGACTGGTTGTACCGAGCACCTTTATTCCGCGTATATACCCTCCAACCTTTATCTTATCGTCATCAAGAAGCCCGATCGGGTAAAAATCCGTATATCCCCTCTGCTCGATATCTCGCAGGATCATTTCCCCGGTTCGTCCTGCGCCGACGATGATTGTTTTTCTCCCCATTTTCCCCTTGCCCCTGCGCAATACTCTATCCACATAAAGGCGCTTGGAAATCCTCAAACCAGAAAGGAGCAGGGTACTGAATAACGCGTCAATGAAAAATATACTTCTCGGAAATCCCGGAATATACGGTAATGGCAAAAATGCAAAATATGGCCCAAAGGGGATCAGAATCATGACCATCAAAAGAGATTCCGCTGCAGCAGTGGCGACATATATCCTATTCAGTTCAGTGATGCCAACATACCGCCAGGTTATTTTGTAATAGCCAAACAGGAAGAAAAGCGCCAGCTTTATCACTAAAAAGAAAGGAAGTGCCCTCAATAACATTATTTTGTAGAAGTCAGGAATAGCAAACTCGAAGCGCATGAGAAAAGCGCAATAGAGTGACAAAATGATGATGACGAGGTCACAGAATACGAAAAAAGACGTTCGTTTAATTTGGCTCGGCTGCAGGAGCTTCTTAAAAAATGATATCAATATAATAACCTAATGACTTACGCCTTCTTTATTGAGAACCTTGAAGCAGGTCTTGAAAATAATGCTCATGTCGAACAGAAAGCTCTGATGAGAGCGATAGTAATCATCGAATTCCACCTTCACCGGTATCGGAAGCTCATCTCTGCCATTTACCTGCGCCCAGCCAGTCAGACCAGGGACGAGTTCATGAACACCTCTTTCCGTGCGCAGTTTGATTAAATCACTCTGATTATACAAAGCAGGTCTCGGTCCGACAAAACTCATGTCTCCCTTCAAAATATTCAGGAGCTGAGGGATTTCATCGAGACTGGTTTTTCTCAAGAAGTTGCCGATCGGCGTCACATATAGATCAGGGTTGTCCAGGAGGTGTGTAGCTACAGGGGGAGTATATATGTTCATGGTGCGGAATTTATACATTCTAAAAATCGAGTTTCTTCGGCCTACTCTATCTGAAATATATAAAAAAGGACCCTTCGATGATAATTTGATGGCAATCCCGATCATCAAAACGGGGATGATAAGGATAATTAACAATATAACAGACACAACAATATCAAATGAACGTTTTGCTGACATGCTAATTTTTCAGGAGATACTCCGAAACCATTGCCTTCACGCCGTCATTCACTGTCTGGCAGGGGCGCCAGCCGGCCACACTGCGGAATAGAGTTGAATCAACGACGAGAGACCCTGTCAATCTTCCAATGATCGGGCTCAATGCAGGTACCATCGCTCCCACAATTGAATAGACTTTCTCAGGTATATTGATCAAGTGCGCTTTTTTGTTCATGGCTCCGGCTATCTTCTTTATAAGCGACGAAGTCGACAGGTCTTCACCATCGCTGACAAGAAAAGTCCGTCCGGCACATTCTGCTTTGGTCACTGACCGAAGAAGGACGTCGGCAAGATTATCCAGTGAAATAAAGCTGCGTTTGTTATTAATACCTCCAAACGGCAGGGGATAACCTCGATTGACATATCGCATCAAAGTAAGCATGTTGCCTTTTACCCCCGGACCGTATACGAGCGGGGGTCTTATAATCACTATTTCAAGTCCAGTCCTTGACGATATGTCATTAAGTGCCTCTTCTGCCTCCCATTTAGAGATGGAATACGCATCCTGCGGGGACGGGACATCGTTTTCACTAAAAAGTTTCTTCATGGTACTTTCGCCGTTAACTTTTACAGTGCTGACATACACGAATCTTTTGACGCCTGATCGGACCGCCATCAAAGCCAAATGCCTGGTACCTTCGACGTTAACGCGACGATATTCGGCGAGCGGATCTTTCAATGATTCCTTCATGACATGAACACGAGCGGCAAGATGGATTATGACATCAACGCCATGTAAAACCGGTGTCCAGTCGGTAGAAGGCCCAATATCGCCAACCGGGGAAAAGGCAACTTTTGGATATATGAGATTCGTTGGTTTTGCGCCCCTGACGGCAGCAACCACTTGATGCCCCGCTTCGGCCAGTATCTCGATTAGTCTCTGGCCAACAAAACCATTTGCACCGGTGACAAGGACTTTCCTGTTACTCATCTCCCGCCATCACTGCACATATTATGAACTATGGGAAAACACCTCATTGTTATCTATTGTCGGGTCACTGCGAAGTCAAAAAGACTCTCTCCATACGGTGCGCCTTACATAATCCACATAACTATGTATTATCCTTATGACTTTGTCCGATACATTCGGGACCTCATAATCATGTATACCCTGTAATATCCGATTTTGTCCCTTTGGTTGATGTTCGAGGATATTCAATCCTTGTAAAATCCTTGCAGCATTGATACCTGTCATCATTACTGCGCCCTCTTCCATTCCTTCAGGGCGTTCGTGAGCTTCTCGCAGGTTAAGCGCCGGAAAATTCAGGATTGAAGATTCTTCCGTAATTGTCCCGCTATCGGAGAGCACTGCATGGGCATTCATTTGGAGATAGACATAATCATGAAATCCAAAAGGGTTGACGACTTCTACATGCGAATCGAACTTTATTTTTGAATCCAAGAGTCTTTTTCGTGTGCGGGGATGTGCCGAAAAGATGATTCGCTTGCTGTACCGATCACTCACATCATTCAATGCAGAAATGAGTTTGTTAAGCATATCAGGAGAATCGACATTCTCTTCACGGTGTATGCTTGCAACGAAATATTCGCCCGGGCTTAAGTTCAGAGAATCAAGTGCCTTTGATGCCAATATGCGTTCTGAATTGTGATGAAGCACTTCATACATAGGGCTTCCGGTTTTTATGATCTTGTCGGGATGGATACCTTCTCTCAGGAGATATTCACGGGATATCTCGCTGTACGGCATATTTATGTCTGCTATATGATCAACAATCCGGCGATTCATCTCTTCGGGCACTCTTTGATCGAAACACCTGTTTCCGGCCTCCATATGAAACACCGGAATACGCTTGCGTTTTGCCGCTATAGCAGCCAGACAACTATTCGTATCACCCAAAATCAGTAAAGCCTCCGGACGAGCTGATTCAAGGACAGGCTCCATCTTGATCAGAATATTGCCAATAGTTTCCAGAGCCGTTTGACCGGCGGCATCTAGAAAGTGATTCGGTTGTCTGATCTCGAGATCACGAAAGAATACCTCATTCAGATCAAAGTCGTAGTTCTGTCCGGTATGCACTAATACATGATCACAGTAGTTGTCAAGCTTGGGGATCACACGGGACAGGCGGATGATTTCAGGCCTCGTACCAACAACCGTCATAACCTTGAGCTTGCTCGTCTTCATGCGGGCACCACTGTTTCACTGAAGGTATCGGGCCTCGAAGGATCGAAGATTTCATTGGACCAAAAAAGAGTAATCAAATCGTCTGTCCCTGTATTTGTAATGCTATGCGTATGAAGTGTCGGCATGTCAATGAAGCAGGGTTCGTGTCCGCTAACTGTGAAACTTGTGATACGATCATCGAATAGTCGGCGGATTTGTATCACGGCATCTCCTTTTAGAACACCGAATCGCTCGATTTTATGAAAGTGGAAATGATTTCCCCGGATGATACCAGGTCTTGTCGTAGAGATAAAACTCTGCCCCCCGCCGAAGCTCTTTGTCACCTCGAAGAGATAGCCACGATCATCCCGGCGAATCTCGGGGAAGCGAGGATAAAAGGATGGATACAAATGAGAACGGTAGGTATTGAAAAGGGCCAGATTGAAAAGGTCCGTACAATCAGGAATTACGCCGCTTCTATAGTTATCATTAAAAAAAGTCAGACGTCCGAGTATCTCCCTGACGCTCATTTCACATCCCCGAATTATAACATCATGATTCGGTTTGCTTTGCAGGATATTAAGCAGATGCTCTCCTATTTGATAGCAGTGCAAATAATCGTATATGGCATCGATTTCTATCCTCGGCTTCTCGTTATGTGCGAGTTGGTAACAGAAAGTGGAAACAACCGAGTTATAAAAAGGACGTCCATTTTCTCCAAAAATATTTGGGAGAATAAGATTGGTAAAAATAGCTCCTTCCTCTCGTGACCATCGGCGAAAAAGTTCAGAACATTGCCTCTTGGCATCACCATAACGACTATTCCTGAAAATATGAGTTGACGATGCAAAGATCATATGCGGAGTGCAATGTTCGGCACGACAAGCTTCTGTGAGCATTTCTGCAAGAACGAGATTTATGCGCAGAACTTCTTCATCGTTTCCACGGTTCATACCCGCCAGATGAATGATTGTGTCACAGTCTGAAACAAACCTTCGCAATGATGTTATGTCGTTGAATCTCGACCTGTCAGCGGGGAAAACGCTAATCTCCGGGTGTACAGAGAAGAAACATCGCAGATGCCACCCGATAAGTCCATTTGCTCCGGTTATCCCTATGCGCATTATCCGTTTTTACCTTTGTACGCCAAAAGCTCTGCCCGCACTTCAGGAAGGCTGAGCAGAAGCGATTCGATTTCGGGCCCCGACAACCGATATGCATTGTCGGAATGATAATCCTCGAATTGCACCTTTCCCACATCTCCCTCCGTGAAGTATTTGGCATAGTTCAGATCACGATCGTCCATCGGGACGCGGAAGTAATCACCCAAGTCCTCAGCTCGGACAAGTTCCTCTCTTGAAGCCAGGGTTTCATAGACCTTCTCACCATGCCTCATGCCGATAGTCTTCACCGGAACGTCCACCCCGAACAGGCTTTTTAGGGCTTGAGCAAGATCCCCGACAGTGCATGCAGGCGCCTTTTTTATGAACAGGTCTCCCGGACGACTGTGCTGAAAAGCATACAAAACTAGAGACACAGCATCCCATAGCGGCAAAAGAAAACGGGTCATTGAGGGCTCTGTTACCGTCAGAGCGGTACCTTCCCTGATCTGTTTAATAAACAACGGTATCACCGAACCGCGGGAGCTCATTACATTACCGTATCGAACTGAGCAAACGACAGTATCGTGGGGTACGCTGAGGCGGCATGCGGACTGCACAAGCTTCTCCATCAAGGCCTTGGTTATTCCCATGGTGTTGATGGGATAAACTGCCTTATCGGTACTAAGACAGACCAGCCGTTCAACGCCATGGGCAACTGCGCTTTCTATAACATTGTGACTTCCTATAACATTGGTCATTACAGCCTGCATCGGGAAAAACTCACAGGACGGAACCTGTTTGAGAGCCGCAGCATGAAAGACATAGTGGACACCGCGCATCACCGCATCAACGCTTGAACGGTCTCTGACATCCCCGATGTAAAACTTGACCTTCGGATTGCATAATTCGACGCGCATAAGCTCTTGCTTGAGTTCATCCCTGCTGAAGATACGGATCTCTCCTGTCTCAGTTGTAAGCAGATAGTCACAAAGTGTTCTGCCGAAAGAGCCGGTGCCGCCTGTAATAAGTATCGTTTTATCTTTGAACTCGTTCATACATGCTTTCCTCATTATCAAATTGTTTGGAAGCTCAGGTCTTCCATCAAGCGTGTCAGTCGGTCTAACAGCATCTCCCGATCGAAATGCTCAAGGTAGTAGGCCCTGCCGTTTGCCCCCATTTCTGACCTCTGTTCGGGCGTCAATTGATGAAGTTCCAGGATCACCTCTGCCAGTCCATCGGCATCAGACGACGGCGCAACAACGCCTGACTTTGATTGCTCTATGATATCGCGTCCTTCCCCGTTGAGGGCGGCAGCAACCGGCTTGCCGAAAGCCATGTAACTCTGCAGCTTCGCCGGCACGGTAAGTGCGAAGATAGGATCATTTTTAAGAGTCACGAGAAGCGCGTCGGCCTTCGCAAAGAAGGCGGGCATCGTCTCCAGAGGGAACCGCCCCAACAGATAAACGTTCTCAAGCCTTCTTCTTGCCACCTCCTCTTTTACCCATTCAAACCGCCTTCCGTCTCCTAATATAACAAATTTAATCTCTTGATGCATGAGCAGCTTCTCTGCCGCTCTTAGAATTGTTGGGAAATCCTGGGCTTCCCCAACGTTGCCAGCAAAGAGCACGATGAATCCATCAGGTAGTTGAGCAGGTAATTGGGCATCAGCGATAGCTGCCTGAGAAGAAAAAAGCTTCTCTGCACTGGACGGAAAATAATATATCTTTGCACCATCCACCCCTCGTTCAAGCAGTGAAAGGCGGAATCCCCTTGACTGTACAAGTATTTGATTGCTGTGGCGGTATATGAAACGCACTATATTGTCGACTACACGCAGGACCAACGGCGATCGGACAGCATCGGTCGCGATAAGACTCTCAGGCCACAAATCCAACACATGAAGTTGCAGCGGGCATTTTCGAAGCCATTTCATTAAAATAGCAGGAAATGCCGCAGTGATTGGAGAAACCTCAAAAACATATATGACGTCAAATCGAGACCGGCAAAGGAAGGGACCGAAGAGTGCGCCGAACAATGCAAATGAAATAAAGTTAACTGCCAAACGCACGCCTTTGCTCGTACCTCGCGATATCAACGGCACACGGCAAATATCGACACCCTGATAGACATCGCGATGCTTGCCCGGAAATCCATATCCGGGATAGAATCGTCCCTCGGGATAATTAGGGATTCCGGTCAGCACAGTAACTTTGTGGCCCCGCTCTATCAGGCCCGATGCCAAATCATTGACCCTGAAGTTTTCGGGCCAGAAGTATTGTGTGACGATAAGAATATTCATCGAGTTTTCAAGTAATCGATACTTGTTCAGGCTGTTATCAGCTCAGCCTTGCAGCGTTCGAGCACAAAATCTCGTTTTCGTCGTGATACTGCAAAATAATTTCCCTGTAACTCCCCGAAGGTTTTTACCATATGGAATATCCGCTTATCAGAATCATAAGTACACAGATCATATCCTCTGTCTGAAAGCCATGTTGAGAATTCTTCCTCGGAAAAACCATATCTGTGAAGTAAGCCGTTTATTTCAATGAGCCAAACCGGAGGATTATCACGTTCGATCAATTTTCCAGCTCCTCGGAAAGCTATCGGTTCGGCGCCCTCAATGTCCATTTTAATCAGAGCGATATTATTGTCAGAGCCGTACAGGTCATCAAGACTGGTACATTGTACGGCAGTGTCCGCAGCAGTGCCTGTGCTTTCAACAACTATGCTGTTCATAGTGTCCTTGCCTATACTGAACTGCACACTGCCTGATGTATCGCTGATAGCTTTTTGATGTATCAATACATTCTGAAGATTGTTTAATATAACATTCTCATAAACTCGTTTGACTATGTCTTGGCTCGGCTCAAAAGCATCCACGTGTCCCGCATTGCCCACGAGTACTGATCCCAGCAATGTATATACCCCTACATTTGAACCAATATCTACAAAGTAATCACCTTTTTTCAGGTAATGCTCGAGAAAACGCATTTCGTGAAAATCAGGCCAACCGTTACAATAAAGCACAGCACTTGCTGAGGGACTGTCCGGATAGCATCGCATTATTAATCTGCCCGCCACATTAATATCTCGAGGCTTGCCAATTAATCTTTTATATGTTTGCCAGCAGATTGCGCGCAGTATGGCAGTTGCGCGGCATTCTCTGTTGGCAGGATGATTCCATATATATGCCAGGAGGGTAAATGGATTCATCAGTCACCTCATAAAATCTCAATACGTGAAAACAAAATTTCAATCACCTTTAAAATTCATTGCCTTGCTATAAAAAGATTCGACTGATTCTACTAAATGTTCGCGGGAATAAACCTGCTTCACGAGACTATAGGCATTAACCACGCTGCGTTTCCAAAATATTGAATCATCATAAAACTTTTTTATTGCATTTGCAAGAATATCAGGACGTTGAATGGGCACTACAAGACCGGCCCCCGCTTTCTTTACTTCCTCAGAGATGCCCACCTGATCAGATATAATCACAGGGAGAGATGCTGCCATAGCCTCAAGGACAGCCAAGCCAAAATTCTCATGGAATGATGGCAGTATGAACAAGTCAGCATCATTATATGCCTGTGCTTTGTTCTCTCCTTCGAGAAAACCATGCAGAGTAACATATCTTCGCAGGTTTAATTGATCTATCCGCCTGAGGATATACCTTACGTAATGAGGGTCGCCGTCTCCGACTACACTCAGTACAACATTGCATCCTTCTCTGACAAGCACCTGCAATGCCGCCAGAATCGTGGGCAGATCTTTTACAGGATGCAGTCGCGAAAGAAACAGGAGGCGCAGAGAACCATTGCTCATATAGGCCCTATTCGATATGTCCTGCATTTCGACACATAAACGAATCAATGTAGTTTTGTTCCCGTATCCGAGTTTTGACACGCCATCCTCTTCAAGAGCAGATGTGACGTTAATGCCCGCGCATTGTCTGAGGTTGTACTGCTCGATGAATCGATAGTAGACAAGCTTCTTAAGATACTTCTGGGAAAGACTCCAAGGGTCCAATAATCCATGTGGCATAACGACAAATCTCCTTCCGCCTGCAGAGGCATTCCTGGCGGCAGACAGGAACGGATAGGTAAACGGGACATGAAGATGAATCAGATCATATTCTTTGACATGATCCCGAAGCCAAGACCCAAGCGAAGGGGCGTAAAACCAGCTCCGAAAATGCCTTACCTCGAAAGAACGAATTTGTCCGGCGTTGTCTTTAATGGCACTCTCCACCGCCAGAGATTGTGTAGTCTTATGCGTTATGGTAGTAGCCAAATCACATCGAAATCCCAGTGCATCGGCAGCACGCACCATCTGTGAGATGGCAACAGGAGGGCCTCCGTAACAGGCTTCAGTATATGGAGTAACGTGTAATATCTTCATTTAAGGAAGAACTTTCAGTACCAGACACAATCAATCCGAGGCTTACCAAAGAGACATGATTCGACGCAAATCCGAAGATACTCAGCCGCGTATTCGGGAGCAATTACGCGAGCAACTCGATGCGAGTTCTCACGCCAGCGTTCAAGCATCTCAGGTCGGCGGACAATATCTTCAAGCAAGATCGCCAATTGTTCGACAGATTCAGATAAGAAAAGCGCTCCTGCCTCCCATTTAGACACCATAGCACCCGCGCCCACTTCAGAACTTGCGATCACCGGAATACCCTGGAGCAAAGCTTCGTTAACGACAACACCCCATCCATCAAACCTGCTTGGAACTATAAGCAAATCGTATTTTTGCAACACAGACTGCGTCTGTCCGAAAGGGATTGCGCCCATGAACGTTACTCCTGAATCGGCCTCAATTGAGTATTTTGAAATATCTCCATGCCCAAAAATGTCCAATTTAAAATCGATGCCCTTATGTCTGCAAAACAATACCGCTTTCAGGAGAATGTCAAGTCCTTTTCGTGATATTAAAGCGCCGACAAAAGCAAATTTCAGACAATTCGACTTCTGTAAGATGGTCTTGGCATTTGTTGCTTTTGGGACAAAATATCCAAATGGGTATATATTCTCTCTCTCAAACCCGGCAGTGGTGAACTGATTGACAGCCTTAGGGGATATTGCGAAGATTGGCGCGATTTTCTTGCCTATCAGAAGTCCTGCAAGGCGATATATGAGCGGCCTGACATATCTTAGCATGCTACCTTTAACGGCTGAATGATCTGTCAGATATCCCTCAGAAATTTCCGAATAAGGCTCACTCATTAATCCTATTCTACGCCCTCGAATTAAAGCTATCAACAAAAGAACGAATAATCTGCGATCTGCCCATAAACCTCCAAATAGATGCAATGCATCCGGCGCATCAGAAATTTCTCGAATTCCTTCTCGCAACCAATCGGAGTTGCTAAGCAAAAGGTTCGGAATATAATAAGTTGACGGCGCATTCCATCCTTGTTGCGTCCTTTCATTCAGAGCTTTGCGTGCCGAGATTATCCTTACCTCAACTCCATGCGCGTTATTAAGTGAACTCCAAAGATGAATCTGATGTTCGGTCAATACGGATTGCCAGCTTATGATCTGCAATTTTCGATTATCAGTCAATGTCCGGTTAAAGCTCGTTAAACATAAGGTTAGTAAGCCCGGCAGCAACTTTTGACTGGGAACATAAGGAAACAATCCGTTGTTGACCTTGAATGGCAATATTTCGTGCTTGCTGACGATTATCCACAATCCACATCAGCTTTCTCACAAGTTCATCGGCATTCTCTTCTGTTATGAATACTGCCCCGTCATCGCCGAACAATTGAGGTACATCGCTTACACGAGTCGACAGCACTAACAAGCCATTTTCTGCAAATTCTACAACCTTAGAAGGAAAGGTGGTATCACCTAGCTCGCTGGATGGCAGTTTCAACGCTAGTCCGACGTGAGTGTCCTCCACTATTTTCAAGTATGTCTCACGGTTCACAGATCCCTTGAAATGGACGTTGGGGGCTTTTACCGAACGTGATAGTTCTGAAACGTCGTTTGCAAGAGAGCCCTTTCCGGTGATAATAAAATTCAGTGAGTTTCTATATTTTTCGGGACCGGAACGCAGCCTTTGCAGCGCGTCGATAAATAGTTTCACCCCAGTCGACTCCTGTAGAGTTCCAGGCAAAAGCACATTGATCACTGGTTCATGCCAGTCTTTTATCTGCGATATCTTCTCGGCAACCCCATAACAACACAACACGCGAGTATCCGGCGCCTGATTCTGCAGCGCACGAGATGCAAGCACAACTCCTTCAGAACAAGCAGCATCAAAAAAATTTCTTAGCAACCAATGGGAAAAGAGATGAAGCCAGCCTCCAGTTTTGCCTATGTCTCCATCTTCGAGATCAAGAAAACAACGATATCCAGAAAGATGCGCCTTTATAACGGCTAAGATATAAAATGGCAGTCTGTTGTAAACGAGTAAACCGGCAGAATCAGATCCTTTCTTAAGTCGGGAGATTAACGGCACTAGCCCGAACAAAGTAACAAGATGGGTCAGTACCGGAAATTGGAAAAAAGGAGCGTAAACAACAGCCACCTTCTCACACCTTACAGCCTTCGCACGATAGAAACGCCCCGAACCGTTGTGGCGACCGCGGCCGAGACTCAGAATAATTGTCCGTACTCCAGTCGACCTCAGTGCTCGAGACAGTCGAAACACTTTTTGAGTCGCGGCGGGACTATCGGAATCGATGCTTCTCTGTCGGAGCGTAATCTCGTCAATTGCATTGCACAAATAGACGCAGGTGCGCCTCTTGACCAATTTTAGCGCTCCATATCCCTGATATGACGTGCCGGCACACCGCCTACCATAGTATCTGCTGCGACATCCTCAGTCACAACAGCACCTGCTGCAACAATAGCTCCAGGGCCTATCGTAACTCCTCCCAGGATAGTCGCCCGCGTTCCAATCCAGCACCCATCACCCAGGCGAATGCTATTCGTCACCCCCTCGCCGGCGCGCTGATCGTGAGAACCTACTTTGTGGCTGCCGACAACGAATACAACGCCAGGAGCTATATCGCAACGCGACCCTATCTCGATCAGCACATTTTCGTTGGTATAAAAGATGCACCGCGGTCCTATCCAAGTCCCACATCCGATCGTCACGGCACCGCGTCCATAAAACCAGCAATGACCGTTCACACGGGCATTATCGCCAACATTCATACCTGATAGAATCATCAATGTACGTTTAAGAGAATAAAATCGCGATACGGGCAAGATGGCAAGAAACAGGTTCAGAAAGTGTCTCACTAACGATATCATTGTATCGCCGTCTCCATACTTATTATTGTTTCATAGAGTAGATCGAACAGAGATAAGCACCATTTCATTTACTTGCACCACAGATGAGAGTGCTCATTGGCCAACCACCTTTCGATACACTGCCAATGTTTCATTTGCGCATGTCTCCCAGGAGAACTGCCGGATTCGATTTCTTCCACGTTCAATAAGTTCTTCTCTCTGAGCAGGCGACGTAAACATAGCCTCAATTCTGTCACGTATCGATTCAGAGTTACTGGGATCGAAAAACAGTGCCGCGTCACCGACAACTTCCGGAATCGAACTTGTGTTACTGCAGATTACTGGACAGTCAAAACTCATGGCTTCTAAGGGCGGTATTCCGAATCCTTCGTAAAGTGATGGGTAGACGAAAACGACCGCGTTGCGGTAAAGTTGTTCGAGGATCGAATCATTACCAGATACGGGAAGCACCTGTTTGCTGTCTATTCCCAATTCACGGATTCTTAAGTGTTCCTGCGCCGAAAAAGATCCTCCCCCAAACGCAATAATTGCAGCTTCCTTGCGCAAAAGATCAGACTGCGCAAAGACTGCTAACAGCCCGTCGAAATTCTTATGGCAACTGCGCGCTCCAACGTAAAGAATATATGGACGTTCAGTCGGCAGCCGGAAATCAGGTTCAGGACAATGCTGAATTAGTGAAAAGCCAAGATGAATGGTATTTGTCTTCTCAGGAGAAACCCCGAACAGCTCGATTAAATCCTTTCGGGTATTTTCAGAAATGCATATGATGTGATCCGCCCTTTTCACGGCGGACAATTTTCTTCGACTTGTCGCATCGTTCCGAGGGAAATAACCCGGTAATTTTTCATGAATCATATCATACACGGTTAACACAATCTTGGCACGCTTCGGGGCCAGGCGATGTGATGAATAATACGTTTCATGAACAACATCCGGCGCAGTTAAAGCAAGAATTGGCCGTGAAATCAAAGTATTGATAGCCATACCTACGCGCCCCGTGCGAGGCAGGCGAGGTACCCGCGTACCGATTATCTCAAGTTGCGTCGGTGCTTCATTGAGATAAGAATTAATATACAGAGGAGCAACAATGCGAACTTGATTATCTGTGCGCTTTGCGATACCGCTAGCTACCTCGTAAAAATATCGGGAGATGCCGCCATATTCCTGAAGGTAGAATATTTGATGATCATAGGCTATGCGCATTAAGTACTCTTCCCATCGGGTCCGTCCGTCTGAGAGATCAACATAACATGGTCAGAAAAAGTTCAGCTCTTAAGTTTTAGTTGAACGTACAGACTGAAAATGTACCCAAGTTTGCTCAGTCTTTGCCTTGATGACACTCAATATTCCGTCATTCCAGCCCGCGTCATTTGCTGAAGTCATGAGCCTCCGGGACCGAGGCTTTTTCCTCTCCGGCTGGATTAGAGTGAGGTGTCGGCTTAGCTGAACGTGTGGTGTTTGCGTTACGTCCTTGTAGTTTGAAGTAAAGTCTTCGCAGCGGACCAATGCGGGACAACAGCAGTCGAAGATGCAGATATCCGCCTCGTAACCACAGTGTCAAAGCGACGAGTACAGCGATCGAGATTCGCTTCCACACAGGAAGCACCCGTGTTACAGAACTTTGGAACAAGAAGTGCGTTCCTGAGTTTAGCCCTTTGGCCAACCATGGCAGGCATGCGTACCAAGACGGAAGACCCAATAGTTTGATGATGCTTTTGTATCCATCGGGTGACGATGATACCGAATTCCCATAATCCCTAACGATCCGAGCGTTACTGATCATTCTTGCCTTACCAGTCAACAAAGACTCCACCACCCATATCCAGTCGCTCGGAAATCCTTTGGTGAATTTAGCATCCTTAACAAACTTCATGCGATATATTCCATAAAAAATCCCATTATCCTCTACGCGCCAAAGAAATCGGAGAACTCTCATGATCGGGCTCACAGCCTCAAGGCGAAGGATGTTTCCAGAATGAGCTATCTTGCCACTTGGGTCACGATAAACCGGTGTCCCAGACACGAGAACAAGAGATGAGTCCGTTTCCAAATGCCACACACATTCTGTAATGTATCCCGGTTCCAGAGAGTCGTCATCCGAGTGCCACATGAAATAGTCGCCAAGCGCCAAGGTGCGAACAAAGTCGAAGTTTCCTATAGGACCAATGTTTGTAGGCTGTCGAAAATATCGTATGCGTGAATCCCTTGCCGCCCATCCAACGCAAAGCGCGGAGGTACCGTCTTCCGACGCGTTATCGGAGATGAGAATCTCAATGTTGGGGTAAGTCGATTCGCTTAGCCTTTGTAGCACTCTTGCAAGTTTGTCGGCCCTGTTATACGTAGGAATGCCAATGCTGACCAATGGGCAGTTGCCTGATTTGCAAGAGTGAGATCGACTCGGTTTCAAAGTGCTCTCCTAAGATTGTCAAGTTTATGACGCCCCAAGGGAGTCGCAATGATAGCTGCGAGTGAAGCGGCAAGCC
>Ga0209048_10003762_pt1 | contig 14668 bp, 12 predicted proteins | sample FrelakmetCRP12CR_FD_187146 | JGI IMG/M metagenome (GOLD analysis project Ga0209048, IMG submission 187146) | Freshwater lake sediment microbial communities from the University of Notre Dame, USA, for methane emissions studies - CRP12 CR (SPAdes)... | ecosystem: Environmental > Aquatic >... | reverse complement strand
CCACATTATCAAGGAAGGCCAGTATTATCCTTTCACCATCTTTCTTGTATTTAAGTACTCCAGAAATAGTGGCGAATAACTTTTCATCAGCATTTCCTCGGATACTGATGGCATACTTCTTGCACTGGGAAAGACACACACCACATCCCTTACAGGCAATGGGATCAATAGCCAAATGGTCTTCCTGCATGTATATGGCCTTGTACTTGCAAATATCCAGACAATTTTTACATAGAGCACACTTTGAAGTGTCAATCTCAGCTACGAATGGTTCTAACTCTAAGTTACCGTTCATAAGCTCTGCTACCTTGGCTGCTGCGGCATTGGCCTGTGAAACGCTATCTGTAATATCTTTAGGTCCTTGAGCTGTTCCACACACATATATGCCCTCTACATCGGTGTTAACTGGCTTTATTTTAGGATGGCTCTCCCTGACAAAGAGTTCCTCAGTTAAACCCACATCTAATAAATTTGCTACTTTTATGGTACCATCAGAGGGTTCCATGGCTTCAGATAATACAATCATATCGGCTTCTATCTCCATGGGCTTACCTTTAAGGCTTTCCTCGACCCGAATAACAAGGTTTCCATTTTTTTGGGTTACTTCTCCTGGTCGTCCCCGGATTAATTTTATCCCTTGAGTTTGTCCATATTTAAGGTATTTTTCATACATTCCGGGTGTTCTCATATCTGTATAACAGATTATGACTTCTGTTTCAGGGTAGTAGTGTTTTATTACATTGGCGTGTTTCATGGCCACCATGCAGCAAACTTTAGAACAGTAACTTCTACCATCTGGCTTATCATCACGAGAACCAGCGCACTGGATCATTACCACCCTTTTGGGGATCTCTCCTGTGGAAGGTCTAAATAGCTTTCCTTCAGTGGGGCCGTTTACACCCATTATTCTGGCCAGTTCCATCTGGGAAACCACATCAGGAAATCTTCCGTATCCATATTCCGGTCTTTTGGTTAGATCAAATCCTTTATGGCCTGTAGCTATTATAACAGAACCCACATTAATGGGTACAACTTCGGTTTCCATGGAAAAATCAATTGCATCCATTTTACATGTTTCCTGGCATTCACTGCATTGGATGCAGTTTTTATCATCTATGGTGTATACATCGGGAACTGCCTGGGGGAATGATTTGTAGATGGCCTTGCGCAGGGTCATGCCTTCGTTCCAGGAGTTGGGCACCTCCACAGGACAAACTTCAGCACAGCTTCCGCAGGCAATACAACGTTCTTCCTTAACAAATCCTGGTTTTTTCTCCACGATTAAATTGAAATTACCTGCTTTTCGCTCTGCTCGTATAAGTTTGGTTTTGGTCAGAATTCGGATGTTCTTGTTCTGAACTGCCTCGTTAACCAGGGGGTTCAGAAGACACATGGAACATTCTTCTGCCAGTTTCTCTGGGGAGAATACTTTGCCAATTTTTACCATAGACCCGCCAATGGTGGATTTTTCTTCAATTATACGTGTTTTTATTCCCTGTCTTGCCAGGGAAAGGGCGGTGGTAATGCCAGATATGCCACCACCAATAACAGCAGCACTTTTCTTTGTGCGTCTTAGTAGCGGGTTAATGGGCTCTGAATATCTGGCCTTCTCAATAGCCGCCATTATAAGTGAAATAGCCTTATCAGTGGTTTTGTCCTTGTCTGGATGAACCCAGGAGCACTGCTCGCGGATGTTGGCCATTTGCATAAGGTAAGGATTGAGAGGTTTCACATAGTTCTGGAAGGTTTTTTCATGGGTGATAGGCGAACAAGCAGCTACCACCACCCGGTCGAGATTTTTATCTATTATAGCGTCTCTGATTACTTTACGACCGTTGATTGAGCATAAATTCTCAAATTCTTCCACCACAGTAAAATCTACAGATGACCTAAGTTTTTCCATGTCCATGTTATCAGAGATGTTACCACCGCAGCGGCATAGAAAAACACCCACCTTAAGCTTGTCCTTGGAAGGGTTCAGGTAAAAAGGATCTTCAGCTGATAAGCCAGTCAATTAGCTCACCTCTTATATCAGTTTATATAACGTTTCTTAAGTGCATCAATAATGGGTTGCAACCAAGAAGTCCATATGGCCACCCACAGGGAACTAGATCTTCTCGTCAGATATAGGCTAAGAATATCCCATTTCAAAGAATCAGTATTTCTCCTGTCAAATAATTCGTCAAAATCGTATTTCAGTGTTATAACCTCAAGTTATTATTGTTGTGTTTTGTTCCATACCCTCCTTCACTGTATTCCTATTTTTTTCCAAGGGAACTGATTTTTCTAAGGTTTTCTACCACTGTAGCCACTGCATCAGCTGCAGCATCTACCTTTTCAGGGGTGGTAAAACGGCTCAATGTGAAGCGCACTGAACCATGGGCCCTTTCAGGATCCCCTCCGATACCAAGAATAACATGACTGGGATCTAGAGAACGGCTGAAACAGGCAGATCCTGTACTCACAGCAAACCCTCTCATATCTAGATGAAGGGTTATAGATTCTCCTTCAACGTATTCAAAGGTTATATTAACATTTTGGGGGGTTCTCTTATGCCTGTGGCCGTTAAGAACTGATTGGGGTACTTCAGAGAGAATTCTTTCAATCAGATGGTCACGCATCTTTTTAAGTTGTTTGTTTTCTTCAGGTATTATCAGTTCAACTGCTTTGGCAAAACCAACTGCACCGGGAACATTTTCAAGTCCTGCACGACGGTTAGATTCCTGGAACCCTCCATCCATCCACTTTCTTAGGGGAGTTCCCTTCCGAATGTAGAGACCGCCAATACCACTGGGTCCGTGTATGGTGTGGGCAGAAATAGTAATCAGGTCTAATGGCATTTTTTGAACATCTAATGGTATTTTGGTGAATGTGTGGGTAGCATCGGTATGGAAAAGTACTCCTTTATCTCGACAGATCTCGCCAAGTGTTTTTATGTCCTGAATGGTACCAATCTCTTGGTTAGCATGCTGGATAGAAACTAAAATTGTTTCAGAAGTAATCGCGTCCTTTAAAATAACAGGATCTACTAGGCCGTCGTGATCAACTTCAAGGAAGGTGACTGAGAAACCCTGTTTTTCCAGTGCTTTGGCGGTGTTTAAAACAGAATAGTCTTCAATTTTTGATACAATTATATGATTGCCTTTTTTTCCCTTTAAAGCCAGTGCAACCCCTTTAAGTGCAATGTTACTTGATTCAGTGTAACCTGAGGTGAAAACTAATTCAGAAGTTTGGGCTCCCATTGATTGGGTGATGGTTTCTCTGCTTTTTTCCAGGACTTCTCGGGCTTCAACACCCATAGAATATCCTGATTCTGAGGTAGGAATGGCGTAATTATCGAAAAAGTAAGGTTTCATTTCCTCAAAGACTCTTTCATCCAAACGGGTGATTGAGGCATTATCTAAATATGTATAATTTTCGAACATGGTATCATCTTAGTGATTATTTAGAAAATCTAATATTCTTTAACTTTTATGTATTATGTTGTTTAGAATACTGATTCATTTATTTCCACCTTACCTTAGATGAATAGGTTTATCGTTGATTCCCGGGCTTCATGGATGTAGGTACCTACTGCCCCGTATTCATCTATAAGTTCTTGGTGGAGATCTTCTTTTGTTATTCCCATGATTTCCATGGTCATTTCGCAGGCTATGATTTTTCCACCTAGTTCCTTGTAATACTGCATTAGCCTTTCTAGTGATGCCACATTGGCCTGTTTCATGCGGCTGTTTATCATTCGTTTGCCCAGTCCACCCATGTTCATTTTAGAAAGGGGACCTTTTTCCAAGCCGTCTTTTTTAAGACGTTCCAGTCCCCAGAAAGTGAAATACATAGTTACTTCCATTCCCATGGATAGTGCACCGTTTCCTATTATCAGGGCGCTATATATTTTATCCATATCTCCGCTGTGGACTATGATTGTTGTTTTATCTACCATGTTCTCTACCCCTTTATCTGCGGATTTTAATTTTCCATATCCCATCTTTTTCTTGAACATCTACTAGTTCTAAACCTAAGGCTTCAACAGCCATAGGTATCTCTTTCTTAGAAGCAGGATGAGTCCCTATTATTTCCACAATATCACCAGGGGATGCTTTCATTAAGGCTTTTCGTGCCTCAACTAATGGCATGGGACAAGTTTCACCCTTGACATCTATTTTTATTTCAGCCATTCAATCACCAACAAGATTTCATTCAAACATCAGCAAATTTTTTGGAAGTAAATATGTTCCCAAGAATGGATCATTGTATAATAAATTAAATTATCTCACAATATAACAATTGTTATATACACATATAAAACTTTCTATACTTAAAAAAATCTTAACAAAATAAGATTACTCAATCTATTAGTCCCATATTCATGTTCTAACTAACAAATTGTGATTTAAAACCATTCTACATCTTAATAGGCCCATACATGGATCTTAAACCCTCAATAACACATAATCTAACAATATAATCTACAGATTGGTCTTGTTTCTCTGCTATTTCTTTAATCTTTTTCACGTATTCATTTTCCAGCTCGAAATTTACTGACTCTTTTTGGTTTTTAGCCATGTTAACACCTACTTTTATGTATACAAGTCAATATATATAAAGAAGAATATTATTCCTATATTAATAATTCATCTTCAGTTTTGAACCTTTAATTGGACTTTGAATTATGTCCAATCTCTTCAACATTGGTTCCAGGGGCACGGTATGTGTTTGGACTCCTACTACATGGTAGGGGTCTGCTCCGAGGGCCAGGGCCAGAAACTGAGATATATTTAGATGAAACAGATTAAACTTCTCATTTAACCTCTTTTCTATTACTGGTTGGTAACGGTCAAACTGCATCTGGCAGTTGGGACACATATGAAGAAGTAGATCGGCCCGGTTTTCTTTGAGACTCAGGAGTTTTTCAGCAGTGACTTTCAGCGATGTTTCCAGGTTAGTGAAGCGCTGTCTGAAACCCGCTCCGCAAGTCATCCCTTTCTGATCGTACCATCCCACCGTCTTCACTCCACAAGCACCGGCCAACTCGTCTATGAGCCTAGGATCTCGCACTCCTCCCAATGTGTCTTGGTAGTGAACTTTGCAGTAGTGGCAGGCGTGATGGGCGGCTATGTTGAACTGGGAGAAATCTACTTTCGAAAGATCTTCAATGGTATCTTTTTTATTGAAAAGGACCTCTGCAACGTGGAAAATATTCTTCTGGGGGTCAATGTCTCCTTTATGATATACCATATTGCCTAGTCCCGCATCTTCCAGCATATCGTTTATTTCTTCCCTTGCGTTTGTTTGGTGGTTCAATATCTTGGCGGCCTTTTTCATGATGGCGTAGCAGGTGGCACACATAACTGTGATATTGGGGTGATCTGATTCCCGAGCAATCCAGAAATTCCGGGCAGCCAGGGCTGTGGTTGAAACCTGGTCAAAAAGGTCGTAGTAATGTCCCAGGCCTGTGCAGCAGGACTGTCTGTCTTCTCGGTGATATTCCACACCCAGCTGGTCAAATAGGAATGTGGATGAAGATTCAATGCCAGGATATTCCACACTCACTAGGCAGCTTTTAAAGAGCATAATTTTACTGTCGGGTATTTCTTTCATTTTAACAACCTTATTTTTTCCAATCGGGTAATGAATCCCGTGCTTTTAAGAATTCCTTTTATTTCTTCAATGGAATCTTCAGGAAGCACCACTGGACCAAGTCCCATTTCTTTTCTCACACGGTCCAAATTGATCTTTAGATCCAACCATTCCTCTCCAAAGTCCGATAGAAGACGGTCAAAGAAGGCGTTGGGAATAGAACCTATACCCATTTCCAGAAAACTCTCCCCATAGGTCAGGAAGGGAGCTATCTTCCCCATACCCTGTTCATGTTTAATGGACATCTGCCTTAAAATCTGATTCACCTCGCAGGCGTTAATATTGGCTGGACAAACACTGTGGCACGTGTAGCAGTAAAAACAGTTCCAGATCTCTTCATCTGAGATAATATCTTCATCCCCCTCCAATATTTTTTTTATCATTTCCCTGGGATTGTAATCTGTGTATCGGGCTGCGGGGCATAAAGATACACACATTCCACATTGAAGACATTTAAAGAGTTCCGGGGAAGGGGAGGCCTTGAGATCGTGAATTACCTCATTGGCCAGTTTAGAGATATTTTCGTTTATTTTAATGGTTCTCATTCCAGATTTACCTCTTGATTTTCATCAATTGTTGTGAATGTTGAAATGCATTCATTTAATTTTTCAACTCAAAGTTGTTTTGAATAATGGTTTTGGCCACTCTTTTGGCCAGGGCAGTGATGGTGAGTATGGGTGGTCTTCCCGGGGCTTGGGGTATCACGCTGGCATCGGCAATGTAGAGTCCCTTTACTTCGGTTTCAAGTGTTCTATCAACTACTTTTCCTATGGCTGCTGTGCCTCCAGGATGTGCACCTCTGATGGGTGTGGAAACTATGGAAGATGGGTCTACACCCACTTCGGTAAGTATATCAACGCATTTATGGTAACCTTCCTTCAATAGGTCCAAATCTTCTTTATGGAGTGGCTTTTCTAGGGTTCCGTCGGCGTGTAAGGTCCCGTTGGCCTGGTCGGCAATCTTAACCATTATCCCCATAATATCTTCAGGACCAGCAGGGAACCCTTTTTCAGTTATGAGGGGTTGCAACTGATTGGAGTAGTGGGGAGATAAGAAGTATGGGCCGAATTCTGATTTGATACCCATAGGAATCTCATGGTTAAGACCTGCATTCTTGAGATAACCACCAACGGTTATGAACAAATCTGTGAAAAGTCCCTCGCCAACTCCACGAAATATTTTAGAGTTTCTAAGAATTTTGGGAGTATTCAAAGCTCCCGCAGAAAGAACCACATTTTTAGCTTGAAAAATTTTTATCCTACCTTCAAAATCTACACCTTCTACTCCACGGCACCGTTGCCCGTCATATAATATTCTAAAAACTTCGAAATTCGGAATAAGTGTAGCGTGAGCATCAAAAGCTTCGCTGATGAAGTGATTAGCTTCCCATTTGGCTCCTTTAGAGCAGCCTAATATGCATAGTCCGCAGTTATCGCATATTGAGAAATCTATGAATTTAGGCATGGGTTCCACAAAGTACCCCAGACTTTCCATAGCTGTCCAGATCTGGCGGGTGGCCGGACCCATAAAACTTTTAGGTAGGGGATTCACTTTCAAATCCCCGCTGGCTTCAATGAGTTCTTCAAAAAGTTCAAGGTTGTGGATCTTAAATTGGGCGGTGGCAGAGTTAGAATAACATGTGGTACAGGCGTAGCAGGCGTTGGCCAGCGATACTGGGGTGGTTCCACCCACTCCCTCAATGTAAATCACTTCTTTCTCACCATTAAGGAAATCATATTCTCTATCATTTTGAGTTACATTTTGCTCGATTCCCTCTTCACCCATGGATAGCTTAATGGTTTTTATATGATCTACAGCATTTCCAGAGTTAAATTTTCCTTTTTCCAGTATCAGGATACTCATACCTATAGCTGAAAGTTCTTTGGCAACGGTTGCCCCTCCGGCGCCGGTTCCAATCACTATTACATTGTAAGTCATGATCTTCATTCATTATGATAATTTTATCTACAACTTATAACAATTGTTATGAATAAAGGTATGGAAATATTTACGAGAGAAATATTAGCAAACATAATGTCGTCAATTCAATTTTAACCTATTATCCTCTAAAATAATATCAAGATCTCCCAACTTGCTCCTAATATCATCGGCCAGTTTCCATTCCTTTTTTTCACGTAATTTTTCCCTTACTTCAATAATAATATCAATGAGCCCCTGGTTGAACTCTTTATCATTTTCCTTAGCTTCTTTTCTAGAGAAATCAATTCCGAAAATGTCTCCAAATTCAATTAAAAGATTTTTAATGTTTGTCAACGAATTCTTTGACACTTTAAACTGGTTTATGTCTCGGTTAACTTCTCTTATAAAGTCAAAAAACGAGGATAATGCTAAAGGAGTGTTTAAATCGTTGTCCATTGCTTCTAAAAAATTTTCCCTTGTTTCAATCAATATTTTATTTAATCTACCGTCTTTTTCCCCCGATTTGGGAAGATCACTTTCAAGAAGCTCTTCCAGGGTTTCCATGAGTTTGTAAATCCTTTTCAGTCCGTTTTGAGATTGTTCCAGTATCTCCTGGCTGAAATCAATAGGGCTTCGGTAGTGCGTGGACAGAACGAATAATCTGAAAACTTCTGGGGGATATTCCTTAAGCAAGTCTTGAATAGTGATGAAGTTGCCAAGGGACTTGGACATCTTTTCTCCTTTCACGTTCAAAAATCCGGTATGCATCCAGTAGCGCACCATGGGCTTCATTCCGGAGGCAGATTCCATCTGGGCAATCTCTGCCTCGTGGTGGGGAAAGATCAAATCTAACCCTCCCCCGTGGATTTCATATTGTGGTCCAAAGTACTCTTCGGTGATGGCAGTGTCCTCAATATGCCATCCCGGCCTGCCCTTACCCCATGGAGAATCCCACAGAGGTTCTTCATCTTTTTTCTTCCACAATACAAAATCTCCCGGGTTTCTCTTGGAGTTGTCGTGGTTAATCCGATGAACATTAAGTTCCTTTATGTTGCAGTTGGAAAGTTTCCCAAACTCAAAATATTGGGACTCATCAAAGTAAACCCCATTCTCGGTTTCATAGGCAAAATCCTTCTCTACGAGGGTTTCTATTTGTGCTATGATTTCGGGGATGTGTTCGGTTGCGCGGGCATAGAAATTAACATTTTCCACCCCCAATGTCTTCATGTCTTCCATGTATCTTTTCTCGAATTTCCTAGCCAGATCTAATGGTTTAATTCCAATTTCAGATGCTCTTTTAATGATCTTATCATCAATGTCAGTTATGTTCTGCAAGTAGAACACGCTGAAGCCACGGTATTTAAAGTAACGCGCTATTACATCAAAGGATATGTAGGTTCGTGCATGCCCTATGTGAGAGTTATCATAAACCGTTGGCCCACAAACAAAGAGTTTAACTCGGTTTCCTTTTAGTGGTTTGAAAATCTCTTTTCTGCGTGACAAGGTGTTATAAACTTTTATCATGAATATCCCTTGGAATTATAATAATTCATTTAATTGGATTTTTTGCTATAATTAAGAGCCGAGATTGGGATTTGAACCCAAATATCGTGGTTTGCAGCCACGCACCTAGCCGCTCGGTCATCTCGGCAAAATGATTTGCAGATTATATATTGCTGCATAAAAACATTAACAATTGTTATATATAAATATTGTTGATATTTTAAGTTTCTCAGCTAAATGCTGTTTGAAATGTATTAAAATTAATCTAAACTAAATAAAGCAAGATTGATACTTATTCGATCTTCTTGCCTGTTTCTGGACCTGGTTGTAAGGAGTAAATCTAAGGTGGGATGATGGATTAACTCCTTTTGAAAATAAATTGAATGTGAAAATGGGATAAAGTTTAAATAGTAAGATAATATAACAATTGTTATATCACTGAGGAGACTCTTTTACATATTTTTGCCTATAAATGCGAATAATATTAAAATATCCTCAGAAAATTTTGGAATTTCCATCATGTACTTAAAATGAGTAGCACATGTAAAGGAAGCATAGAAAGGACATCTATTATCAATAACGGAGGAAAACTTGAATGCCAGACGGAAATAAGAAAAAATATGGTTTAAGTACATTGGGATTACACGTAGGACAAGAAGATCCGGATCCTACAACTGGGGCTAGGGCTGTACCCATTTATCAAACATCATCTTATGTATTTAATGATACCGAACATGCAGCTAATCTTTTTGCTTTAAAAGAACTTGGGAATATATACACACGGATAATGAACCCTACTAATGATGTGTTTGAAAAAAGAATAGCCGCCATTGAAGGTGGTAATTCGGCATTGGCCGTTGCATCAGGTCAGGCCGCGACCACTTTTTCACTGCTTAACCTTAGTTTGCCTGGGGATGAAATATTATCAGCAAACAACCTATACGGTGGTACCTATCAGCTCTTCAACTATACATTTCCAGAGTTAGGTAGAAAAGTGAATTTTATTGAGTCCACTGATCTGAAAGCTATTGAAAACGCCATCACTGACAAAACCAAAGCTATTTTCGCGGAATCAATTGGAAATCCGAAATTAGACGTACCTGATTATGCTGGTATTGCAGAAATTGCTCACGAAGCAGACATTCCATTTGTAGTAGATAACACTACTGGTGTAGGGTTAGTAAAGCCTATTGATCATGGAGCAGACATTACAGTATTATCGGCAACCAAGTTTATTGGAGGACATGGAACATCTATTGGTGGTGTGATTGTTGATTCCGGAAATTTTGATTGGAGCAATGGTAAATTCCCACTATACACAGAACCAGATCCTAGTTATCATGGTCTAAGCTACTGGGAAGCTTTTGGTGATTTCCCAGGAATGGGTAATGTTGCATATATTTTTAGAGCAAGAGTAAGACTTCTACGTGACATAGGGGCAGCTTTAAGTCCTTTTAATGGGTTTCTATTTCTACAAGGGCTAGAAACATTAGACTTAAGGGTGAAAAAACATTCTGAAAACGCATTTGAAGTTGCCAAATTCCTTAATGGTCATCCTGCTGTAAATTGGGTGAGCTATCCTGGTTTTGAAGATGATCCGTCCCATAAATTAGCAGCTAAATATTTAAAAGGTGGTTATGGAGCCCTAATAGGATTTGGTATTAAAGGAGGACTCGAAGCTGGGAAACAGTTCATTGAAAATGTGGAACTCCTCTCACACTTAGCTAATATTGGAGATGCTAAAAGTCTGGTTATTCACCCTGCATCGACCACTCATCAGCAGCTAACTCCAGAAGAACAGGAAACCACTGGAGTAACCCAGGATTTTGTCAGGTTATCCATTGGATTGGAAGATGTGGAGGATATAATAGCAGACATAGATCAAGCACTATCCAGTATCGATATGGAAATTGACGAATCAGAAGAAACAGATAAATCAGAAGTTGATGAACTAAAAGGTTTCATTGGAGTATAAACGAATATAAACCATAATTTTGTATTTATGTGGACATATAATGTAGGTTAAGTTATGAAGAAAGAATCTGTAGGAGTTGTAGAAACCAAATACTACAACTTATCTGATCAACTAATTTTAGAAGGAGGTAACAGGCTAGAAAATGTTACCATAGCCTATGAGACCTATGGTAAATTAAACAAACAGAAAAGTAATGCGATTCTAGTTTGCCATGCCCTTTCTGGAGATGCTCACGTTGCTGGTTGGCATCAAGGAGATAGGAAACCCGGCTGGTGGGATATCATTATTGGTCCAGGAAAATGCCTAGACACCGAGAGATACTTCATAATCTGCTCCAATGTCTTAGGAGGGTGTAAGGGATCAACTGGTCCTTCATCCGTAAATCCAAAAACTGGGGTACCTTATGGATTAGAATTCCCCATTATTACCATTAAAGACATGGTCACTGCTCAGAAGAAGCTCATTGATCATTTAGGGATTAAACAGTTATTTTCAGTGATAGGCGGTTCCATGGGGGGTATGCAAGTCTTACAATGGTGCTTGTCTTACCCTGATATGGTAAGATCGGCGATTCCAATAGCCACTACAGCCTACTCTTCGCCTCAACAAATAGCCTTTAATGAGGTGGGACGAAGAGCAATTATTTCAGATTCTAAATGGAATAATGGAGAATATTATTCTGGAGAATTCCCTGATGATGGTCTCTCATTGGCACGTATGATAGGACATATAACCTATCTAAGTAATGACTCAATGTACCAGAAGTTCGGAAGAAGACTACAGGATAAGGACGAATACAGCTTCGATTTTACTACAGATTTTGAAGTGGAAAGCTACCTCCATTACCAAGGAGACACCTTTACCAAACGATTCGATGCTAACTCCTATTTATACATATCCAAGGCCATAGACTACTTTGACCTTACTGATAACGGTTCCTTAGTCGATGCCTTTAAGGATGTAACGGCTAGATTTCTGGTTATATCAGTCGATTCAGACTGGCTCTACCCTCCATCAGAATCCAAGGAGATAGTAATGGCACTTACAGCCAACGATGTTGACGTCAGTTACTGCCGTGTCAAATCTAACTATGGTCACGATGCGTTCCTTTTAGAGTCTGGGCAGCTGAGTTACATTATCAATGGTTTCTTTGCCGACACACTGGTGGTGGACGTCATGACACGGGACGTGGCCACTATAAAGGAAAATTCCAGCATAGAAGAAGCAGCTGGACTCATGTTGGAAGAAAAGGTTACACACTTGCCTGTTATTTCAGAAGATGATAGGTTACAAGGAATAGTCACTGCTTGGGATATTTCAAAGGCTGTAGCTAAGAAATACCATAAATTAGATGATATAATGACTAGAGACGTTATTACTGCCTTACCACAAGATCCTATAGATTTGGCTGCTAAAAGCATGCGAAAATATAACATATCATCACTTCCAGTGGTGGATGATCGGGGAATGATTATGGGAATCATTACTACTGACCACATTAGCACCTTAATGGCTGGGGATTAAATTTAAATTTTTGATTCTCATAATAGATAGTTGTTAATTGAAATTAATTAATGAAAACAAATAAAAACAATTGAATCAGTATTTTTTTACAGAGGTAAAAATAGGACAAAGGTGGAATTATGATTTATATGGATCATTCAGCTACATCTCCAGTTGATAAGGAAGTATTGGAAGCCATGATTCCGTATTTCAGTGATTCTTTTGGAAATGCATCTACACTGTACTCCTTGGGGAGGGAGGCCAGGATAGCTATGGAATCGGCACGGAAAAAGGTAGCTTCATTAATAGGTGCTAATCCTGAGGAGATATATTTCACTAGTGGGGGGACAGAATCTGATAATATGGCCATTAAGGGCACGGTTAACCGATTGAGAAACAAGGGGAACCATGTTATTACCAGTTCAATTGAACACCCTGCTGTTGATGAAACCTGTAAATATCTAGAAAAAAACGGTTTTGAAGTAACATACCTACCTGTTGGTGAGGAAGGCATAGTAAAAGTCTCTGATTTAGAGGCTGCAATCAAAGATGAAACTATTCTGATAACCATTATGCATGCCAACAATGAAATCGGCACTATCCAACCCATAGCTGAAATAGGAGAAGTGGCCAATGAGAAATCGATATACTTCCATACAGATGCTGTGCAGACTGTAGGAAAGATACCAGTTGATGTTAACGATTTGAAGGTAGATATGCTCTCCATATCCGCCCATAAGCTCTACGGTCCCAAAGGAATTGGAGCTCTTTACATAAGGAAAGGATTCAGACTAGATCCATTACTTCATGGCGGAGGACACGAACGTGGCATTAGGCCCGGAACTGAAAACGTTCCTGGTATTGTCGGGTTAGGTAAGGCCTGTGAACTTGCTGAGAACAAATTAGAGACCAATCTCCTGCAGGTGACGGAACTTAGGGACAGACTGATAACGAATGTTTTGGGAGAGATTCAGGAATCATACCTCAACGGTCACCCAACTAAAAGGCTTCCTAATAATGCTAACTTTAGATTCACTGGGATAGAGGGAGAATCAATGGTTCTTCAGCTGGATTCAAAGGGAATAGCAACTTCTACCGGTTCTGCATGTTCTTCCAAAAAGTTGGAGCCCTCACATGTTTTATTGGCGATTGGTTTGAAAGAAGTAGATGCTCATGGATCTCTTCGCATTAGCCTAGGAAAAGAGAACACTAAAGATGATATTGATTACGCAGTTAAATCAATAAAAGAAGTTGTGGAAAGTTTAAGGAATATCTCACCCTTGTGGTGTGCAGCAGAGGAAGGTGAATAAAGATGTATAGTGAAAAAGTAATGGATCATTTTGCGAATCCCAGGAATGTGGGTCAAATAGAAGATGCCAGTGGTGTAGGAACTGAAGGAAACCCTGTTTGTGGTGACCTGATGACTATCTACATCAAGGTTGAAGATGACATCATCACAGACATTAAATTCAAAACATTTGGCTGCGGAGCGGCCATTGCCACCAGCAGCATGATCACCGAGATGGCTATGGGCAAGACCATTGATGAGGCCCTTAAGATTTCCAGGAATGATGTAGCCGATGAACTAGAAGGTCTGCCACCGGTTAAGATGCACTGTTCTAATCTGGCAGCTGACGCCCTTCGTGCGGCTATTGAAGATTATAAGAAGAAAAAAGAAGGAAAAGGTTCTGAGGCTGAATCTGAAGAGTCCTCAGATTAAGAATTTATCCATATCTTTACTAATCCTTAATTTCCAACTTCTAATTTTATTATTATTTTAAAAGAATTGAGGCTTGAAAAAGCTTCAATTATAAACTAGGATAGAATTAGATCAAATAGCCTGAATCATGTCGCCAATTTTGACCCTGCCACCCTGGATCGCCCTGGTGAATATGCCTTCTCTGGGCATGATACAGTCACCAGCCTGCTTATAAATGGCGCAGCGAGTGTGACATACCTTACCTATCTGAGTTACTTCCAGGATTGCATGTTTACCCACCTGGATCATTGTACCGAGGGGGATTGAAGTTAGTTCAATGCCTTTGGTGGTTAAGTTCTCTGCAAAATCTCCAGGATGAACATCCAGGCCAATTTCACGCATCTTATGGATGCTCTCCTGGGCGAGAAGGC
>Ga0209048_10003761_pt1 | contig 14669 bp, 14 predicted proteins | sample FrelakmetCRP12CR_FD_187146 | JGI IMG/M metagenome (GOLD analysis project Ga0209048, IMG submission 187146) | Freshwater lake sediment microbial communities from the University of Notre Dame, USA, for methane emissions studies - CRP12 CR (SPAdes)... | ecosystem: Environmental > Aquatic >... | reverse complement strand
AAGCGCATCGCCGCGCGTCGCCATATGGTGATCCTCGGCAACATTAGCCCCACCCGAACGCTGCTTATGGGTCGCTGCGACGCGGTGGAGGAGGCGACCAAACGCTGCATCGATGAGGGGGTGGACGGCGTGGCCCCCGGTTGCAGCCTCGAGACTTATACGCCGCTGGATAACCTCATCGTCATGACCAGCACTGCCAAGCGCTATGGCGCCGAGCAAGCGAGGAAGGGGACGAGATGACCGCCCCTATGGTGCTAGGCATCGTGGGCTGTCAGGTGCTCGAGGACGAGATGGCCTACATCGTCGCCAACGATCAGGAGGTCAGGAATGTCCTGATCATCGATGGCACCGAGCAGAAAACCCTGGCATCCAAAATTCAGGGTCTGGCCCCGAACAAGAGCGTCGAGTGCTTCGATGAGACCTGGGACATCAAATCGTTCCAGCTGCCTTCCCCCTCCGAATTGACGGTCATCATTTGGCTCAAGCCGATAGAATTGCACCAAAGCCCTCCGCTCCTCCGGGAGGAGGTCATGAAGGCTATCAACAGCATGGAGACCTACGCCCAGAGCGTTCTGATCTTCTATGGCGATTGTGGCGGCGCCTTCCGCAATCCAAACAAGCTTTCTCAGGAGACGCGGGTCCCCATAACGATCCTCAAGGACAAGGACGGATCCCCGATTGACGACTGCTACGGCACCGAGCTGGGGGGCAGGGATGAGTACCGCCAATTCCTGATCGACCAGAGAGAGCCGGCCTACATCCTCAACACCATGTGGGCGGCCAATTGGAGACACTTCATGGAGGAGATCCAGATGCTGCGCGACGCCAACGACCTGGAAGAGGCAAAGGAGGTCTTCAAGTATATGGACTACAAGACAGCCATCGGTTTGAACACGGGGCTGGGGAACCAGGTTGAGTTCGAAAGGCAGCTAGAGGATTTCGCAAGAATCTTCGAGCTGAAGAAGGAGAACCACCGATGCACCCTGCACATCGTCGACAACTCCTACCATGACGCGAAGGCGCTTCTCCCGGGGCCGTCATAGATGTACCAACCATATCTGGCCTTAGAGATCACGGAAGAGGCTAGGCATGCTCGGCCATCTCTTAGCTATAATGATATCTTGTGAACGATTGGAAATTCAAGGTGATTATGCTGTAAGATCGGCGTCTTGCCATACCAATTAGAATAATATGGAATCACGATACTGGACAGGGAAAGAGAATGAAAACAATCGGATGGTTCAGCACTGCACGAGGTCCCGGCTCATACAATCTATTCCGCACCATGCTTGAGGCGCTCAGGAGCAAAGAGATCAATGCCAATATCTCCTTCATCTTCATCAACCGGGAGGAAAAGGGGAACAAGTGCAGGAGGAAGATTATCGATATGGCCGAGGAGAACGACATCCCCGCTATCATCTATCCCTCGGACACCTTCATGCCCGAACTGAAGGAGAGGGACATCTCTGCATGGCGCGATGAGTATGGCAAAGGGCTGAGGGAGAGGATCTCACAGCATAAAATGGACTTCGGAGTGCTGGCTGGATACATGCTCATCATGGACCCGGAGACCTGCCGGAGGTACGACATCATCAACCTGCACCCTGCCTTGCCGGATACTTACAAGGGGACCTGGGAGGAGATCGTGGGCCAGGTGGTGGACAATGATGATGAGTGCTATGGGGCCACTGTGCACTTGGTCACCCCCGAGCTAGACCGAGGCCAGACCATCGCCTACGACTCTTTCCCGCTGGCTAAGCTCAAGGCACAATATACCTCAAGGGACGATCTTGTCAAAGCGATCCGGGCTGAGGAAGTAAAACGGGAGGCGCACCTGCTGATGGCAACGATCAAGCTGCTGGTGGACGGCGAAGTCGTGATCAAGAAGGGCAGGCTCTTCGATACGTCAGGCAAGGCCGTGCATGAATATCCCTGTCTGGAAGAGGCCATCGATAGGAAGCTGAAGAACGGATGATGCTCAGCCAAGGAATCAGAGACTCAGAGCTCTAAAACTTTCTTCGCCGCGTTGAACCACATGTTGAAGTAGTTCTCGTTGCGCAGCTCCTGATGTTCCTTCACGTATTCCACGTACCATGTGGACATGCCGTCCCATTCGTCCACATAGCCTTCTCTGGTCAACCTCCAACCCGCCTCCTCGACCAGCGAGTTGGACCGGGCCAGGACATAGGGCATGGTGGTGGTGATCAGGTTCGATTCTTCTTCCTTACCACCCCGGGTGAAAGGGATGAGCTGGTGGACGCAGGCGAAGAGGTCATAGTAGACCAGATGGACCTCACCCAGTCTCCAGGACTGTTGATAGGGCAGTTCCTTGGGGAATTCCCGGGAAAGCAAGCGGAGCGTCGCAGGAAAGACCAGCAGCTCTCCGGTGAAGCGGTTGATGAAGCCGTCCCGCGCGAAGACCCTCATCTTCTTCGCCTGGTCCTCGGTCCAGAAGGTCTTGGTCTCCTCCCTGGCCTCGGGCGTGGCCCCGTCCGTCGGCCTGTCCCTGACCTCGACCTTTCTCGGTCTGGCCAGCGGGTCGAATGGATATTCCTTGAGGATGAGCTCTCTGCCCCTCCCCCTATCTCCGTCCGAGAGGGCCAGGCAGACGTCCATGATTATCTCTGAATGTTCGCGCATATGACCAAATACGTTCCTTTGGATGCGAATGACCTCAGTATCGCGTGTTGGGTTTAAGGATTGGCGACAAGGCAGCGACCGACTAGTTCCTCCGATACTCATGAATTCCTGGAAATCGTGGAGCTGGAATCAGTTTTTTAGCCATAAGATAGATTCAGGCATGCAATCTGTGGGAGAAGCATAGCCGGGGGAAAGACATGGGCGATGTCAAGGAGCAGTTCATCAGCAGCGAGGATGAGGATCGATTCGTTTTAGAGATAGATGACCTGAAATACCTCCTGGTCGACCCTGAGCCAGACCCGCTATCCGACCGGCCCATGGAGTACATGGGGCAATCCGGATTGACCAGGATGATCAACCTGTTCGAGCCCAAATTCGGGTGGGAGCGGAAGAAGTTTCGATTGACGCTCCTGATGCCTCCCGAGAAGGTGACGCCGGAAACTGCGGCCGAGGCGAAGGACATGCTGCGCAAACGGTTCGCAAGGCAAATGCTGGATAACGAGAACCAACTCAGGATGATCCGGCGCCGGGGTCTCTCTCAGATCCCTCGGGCGTTCCTGTTCCTCCTCGTATGCATCTCGCTCGGGCTGTTCTTCGGACTGGAGAAATTCTTCTACATCGCCCCGATCTTGGCCACTGCCCTCAGCGAAGGCTTCTACATCATAGGGTGGGTCGCCCTCTGGGGCCCCACGGACACGCTGCTGTTCGAGCCGGTGACGTTGCGCCGGGAGAACCGGGCTTTCAAGGTCCTCATGAAAATGGAGGTCGAGGTCATCAAACGGCCTTAGGCGCTCCTGACCAATGCTCGGCTCTGGCACCTTGGAGATGGAAAAGGGTCGCCAGACCGGGGCCGGACCGGTCACCTCTTTGGCGAATATCGTCTATGACGGCCTTCGTTGACCGAGGGGATGCTCAGGTCAGCAGGTCACATGCAGCACGGCGACCGCCTTGTCCACGCAGGTGGCCAGTGTCTCCAGGGCCTCGGGTGTCTTTCCGATGAAATAGGTGTAATCCTCCAGGAACTTCTCGGCCTTGGGGGTCAGTGGCATGGCGCCGCTGTGCCCTGTCCCGATGATGATCATCGCGGGCTCCTCCTTCTTGAGCGCCTTCAGCTCCTTCCTGGTCAGCGGGGTATGGCCATACTTCTCCTTCTTCTGCTTGGAAGGCCCCTTGTCCCGTTTCGTGATGGAGCCGTCCACATGCACGACGACATCGAACTCGTATCTGTTGCCCTGCATCTCGACCCAACCGTAACCGCAATCGCATGCCTTGGCCTTCGCGACCGGCTCGCTCTTCACCGGAGCCTCTTCCATGACTGGGGGCGTCTTTCCTTGACCCACGCTCCTCTTCCCTTTCGGCTGAGCCCTGGGCTTCCTCACCTTCGGGGTTTTTGGCACCTCCTCTTCCTTCACATCTTCCATCGGGGTCATGGCGCCAATGTAATAACCGACCCTTTCAACTGGCTCGTCCTCCTTCCTTCGGGGCTTAGATACCCTGGTCTTCGGGACTGCAGCGATCTCCTCCACATCCTCCATGGGGGTAACCGCTCCGATATAATAGCCGACTTTGTCAGAAGGAGCTTCATCCTCGGACCTGGCTGGCATGGTGACCTTCGGCTCGGCCATCCCTTTCACCTCGCTAACCTCTGAGGCCGGCAGAGCCTCGATGTGATGACTTTCGCTCCCTGGTGATGACTTATCCTTGGGGTTCGGCCCTTTCCTAGGCGTTCCCCTCCTTTTCGGTGCATTGACAAGACTCATTCTATCGTCCCTTTCAGTGCGATTTAGAGCACTCCTCTCTAAAATCCTTTCCGATGCCCTTGAAGAAGATCGGCTTTGGTTCGGTGAAAGGCCCTGAGCCGCATATTATATTACTAATCGGGTCTGTGATATGCATTGCCTGTCCGATCATCGGACCAAAATCAATGTCATAATTAGTCGAGGGAATCGATATGATCAAGAACAAATTACTTCGAAAACTGAAGGTGAAAGAGGGAAGCAAGGTCGACCTGGACGACTATGAGACGGGCTGGGCCCAGAACGAGGAGCTCAGGGATGCCGGGGAGGAGGCCGTCAAGGAGGCGGCCGCCAAGATACTGGAGGAGAACCGGCGGTCGCTGGCTGCTGCCCAGGAGCTGCTTTGGGCCAACGGTTCCCGTTCCGTCCTGATCGTCCTGCAGGCGCTAGATGCGGCCGGGAAGGATGGTACTATCCGGCATGTCATGTCCGGGGTGAACCCCCAGGGGTGCAGGGTGCAGGGCTTCAAGGTCCCCACGCCCGAGGAGCTGGGACATAATTTCCTCTGGCGCTACTCGAAGGCCCTCCCCTTGAAAGGGGAGATTGGCATCTTCAACCGTTCGTACTACGAGGACGTGCTGGTGGTCCGGGTGCATCCGGAACTGCTCGAGGCCCAGCGTCTGCCTCCCGGGAAGAAAGGAGGCAATTTCTGGGATGACCGGTTCAAGGACATCAATGCCTTCGAGAGGCACCTCAGCCGCAACGGGACGCTGATCCTGAAGTTCTTCCTGAACGTGTCCAAGGAGGAGCAGGGGAGGAGGCTGCTGGAACGGCTCGAGGACGAGGACAAGTACTGGAAGTTCTCAGCGGGCGACCTAAAGGAGCGCGGGTTCTGGGACGAGTACACGAAGGCGTACGAGGCCATGCTCAGCGAGACGAGCACGAAGTGGGCCCCCTGGCACATCATACCGGCGGATCACAAGTGGGCAGCCCGCGCGCTCGTGGCGGACATCGTGACCACAAACATCCAGGGGCTGCATATGAAATACCCCAAGGTCACCGAGGAGCAGATGGCGGAGATCGTCAAGGCCAGAGAGCAACTAAAGGGAGCCTAGGACCGAGGGCCGCGGAATCTTGTTCGAGGACCATCTCACTTCTTTCCCGCGGCCTGCCTCTTCCTTTCCGCCCGGCTCGGCTTTTTGGAATGCACCGGGTTCATGTCCACGGTGTATGGCACGAGCACCAGCTCCTTCGCCGCCCGCTTGAGGATCCGCTTCTCGACCTTGCTGATCTCCTCCCCCGGGAGACCGATATTGGCCAGCTCCTCGTCCCTAACCGCGAGGGCGGTCACCTCGCCGACGTTGGTGAGCCAGAGCTTGAACTCCCTGGCCTCCTTCTCCTCCGCCTTGGCCAGGATCTTGCCCACCCTGCCCAGCTCCTTCATGAAACCCTCGATGACGATGTCCCTTTGCTGGAACAGAGTCTTGGCGTCGATGCGCTCCTTGGCCACCCTTTCGGCCTCAGGCGATATCGCCATGATGAGCTCGTTCCCCGGATAGTTCGCGGCCGTCCGCGCGAACGCCTTCCTCAATACGCGTTGCTCCTTTCGAGCCCGACGAGGCTTATCCGAGATGATGATGGCCTGGCCCACCATGACCCCGGCCCTTACCAGCATTTCCCACTCCTCGGGGGTGAACTTGTCCCGGCCGGTCATGGAGCGGCCCCCTTGGCCCCCGCTGGTCCGGCCGTGGGCAGGACGGAGGACACCTTACCTTTGTACTGGCTCATGAATAGGTCGTAGTAGAAGCCACGCTTGCTCATGAGCTCCGTGTGCGTTCCCCGCTCCACGATCTCCCCCTCGTTGATGACCAAGATCATATTGGAGTCCTTGATGGTGCTGAGGCGGTGGGCGATCACGAAGCTGGTCTTGCCCTTCTGCAGCTCCTTGATGGCCTGCTGGATGAGCTTCTCCGTGCGGGTGTCCACGTTGCTCGTGGCTTCGTCCAGAATGAGCATCTTGGGGTTGGCTACCATGGCTCGGGCGATGGTGAGCAGCTGCCGTTGGCCTTGGCTCAAGTTCGCGCCTCTGTCGATGAGAACGGTATTATAACCTTGGGGAAGATGGTTGATGAACTCATCGCAATTCGCCTTCTTGGCGGCGGCGATGCACTCCTCGTCCGTGGCCCCCTCGCGGGCGTACTTCAGGTTGTTCATGACCGTGTCGGAGAATAGGAAGGCCTCCTGCAGCACGACGCCAATCTGGCTCCTCAGACTCTTCTGGGTCACATCATAGATGCTATGGCCGTCGACGGTGATGCTCCCGGAATCGATGTCGTAATATCTGGTGAGGATGTTGATGATCGTGCTCTTGCCTGCACCAGTGGGGCCGCACAATCCGATGGCGTCGCCGGGCTTGGCAATGAAGGTGTTCTTCTTCAGGATCTTGCGTCCCTTCACATAGCTGAAGTCCACGTCCTGGAAGACCACCTCTCCCTTGATCTCCGGCAGCTCCTGGGCGTCTGGCTTGTCGAAGATCACCGGCTTCTCGTCCAGGAACTTGAAGATCCTGACCGCGCCGGCCAGCGCCTTGAGCACGTAGTTGTAGTTGAAGAATATTGTGATCAGCGGGAGGATCAGCATCACCGAGAGGTTGATGAAGGTGACCAGCACCCCGATGTCGATCTTGTCCTTGATGAGCATGTTGGAGCCTACCAAGGATACGATGGCCACGCCGATGTAGGCGGAGAGGGCGATCAGCGGCCCGATGAGTAAGCCTAGGCTCTGAGACTTTACGCCGATGTTACGTGTGTCTCTGCTTATTTCATCCATGTCGTCCACCCGCTTCTCCTGGTAGCGGTAGGCGATGACGGTCTTCGAGCCTGCCAGGGTCTCCTCCTCGAACCCGCTCAGGTTCGCCAGGCCCTGCTGCATCAATTTGAATAGCGGATTGGCCAGGCGGCCCATGCCCCAGATGAGGGCCACGATGGCCGGGACGACCAGTAGCGCGATAAACGCCATGGTTGGATTAAGGATTATCATGGCTACGGCGATGATGATGAGCAGGAATATCCCTAGCAAGATGCTGCCCAGCGGCCCCTGGAACAGGGCGGCGACGGCATCGATGTCGTTGGTCACGCCGCTCATCAGCTCCCCGATGGGTTGCCGGTCGAAGACGTTTAGGGAGAGCTCCTGTGCATGGTCGAAGAGCTCCTTGCGCATCTTATAGAGCGCGTTCTGGGCCATATCCGCCAACCAACGATAGGCGACGAACAATGTGCCGAAGGCGGTGACTGCCAAGACTACCATCAGAACGACCATGTCTCGCAGTTCCTGAACGGTGCCCCCTGTGCTGATCAGATTGACCGCCTGGCCGACCAGGATGGGGCCCATGATGAAGCAGAATGTACCGATGCCGAGGAGGACAATCGTGCCTATCAGCTTGGCCTTATTTATGGCCAGGTAGCGCATCATGCGCATTAGGGTGCCGCTCTTCTTGGTCCCAGCCTTCTTTTCTTTGGCGGCGCTCATGTCACATCCTCCTGGCGCAGGCCGCCGAGCTGCGAATTGAAGATCTCCTGGTAGAGCTCGCTTTCCTTCATCAAGGATTCGTGGTTACCCATGGCCTTGATCTCCCCGTTCTCTAAAAGGACGATCTTGTTGGCCGTGAGAACGGTGCTTATCCTCTGTGCGACGACGAAGGTGGTGGTCTCCCCCATCACCTTCTTCATCTCCTCCTGGATGCGGCTCTCCGTGGCCACGTCCACGGCGCTAGTGCTGTCGTCCAGGATGAGCACCTTGGGCATGGCGCAGATGCCCCGGGCGATACAAAGGCGTTGTCTTTGTCCCCCCGAGAAGTTGGTCCCGCGGCGGGACACCCTGCGGTCGTAGCCCTCTGGGGTCGAGGTCAGGAACTTGTGGGCATCGGCCGCCTTGGCCGCCACCTCCATCTCATCGTCCGTGGCCTCGGGCTTGCCCATCTTGAGGTTCTCCCGCACATCGCCAGAGAACAGGATCGATTCCTGCAGTACGGGAACGACGATCTGCCGTAGGATTTCCTGTGGAATGTCCTTGACGTCGATGTCATCGATGGTGATCTTGCCTGCGGTTACATCGTAGAAGCGTGGGATGAGGTTGATCAGGGTCGACTTGCCGCACCCCGTGGACCCCAGGAAGGCCACCGTCTCGCCGGGCTCGGCCACGAAGCTGATGTTCTTGACCGTCTCAGGTTCGTCCCCGCTGCCGTACTTGAAGGCCACATTCTCGAACACCACGCGCCCCTTGTGCTCAGCCGGGTCTATAGATTTGGGCGTGGAAGGGTCCTTTATGTTCGGTTCCACCTTGAGAAGCTCGCGGATCCTGCCCGCCGAGATGTCCGCCGAGGAGAGCTGGGGCAGCAGGATAGAGAGGTTGAACATCTGGATAAGGATCATCAGCAGATATTGGCTGAAGGCCACCAGGGCGCCCACCTTGGTCGGGTCGGTGAAGGCCGCTTGCCCGCCTACCCAAACGGCGATGGCCGTTGAGACGCCGATGATGACGAACATGCTGGGCAGGATCCAATACTGCGTCCTCATGGGAGCGAGCGCGGCCTGGCGGTACTCGTTGTTGGCCTTCTCGTAGGACTCCTTCTCATGATCCTGCCTCATGAAGGCCTTGACCACCCTTACGCCAGAGAAATTCTCCTGCAGCCGGTTGTTCGATGCGTCCAACTTGTTCTGGCGCTCCTTGTACTGCTTTTGCAGCCGCCGGGCCACCAGCCACAGCACCACCGCCATGAGCGGTATGACGATGAGGAATATCCAGGCCAGGTCCGGGCTGAACAAGAGCACCGCGACGACCGCGATGATGATGGTGAACGGCGCTGCCAAGAGGAAGCGCATGGCCAGTTGCACGGCCATATTGATCTGGTAGATATCGTTGTTCAACCGGCTCATCAATTCCCCGGTGGAGTGCTCATCATAGTTCTTGACGGAATAGGTCTGGACCTTCTCGAAGGTCTTCCTGCGAAGGTAATCGCCGGTTCCCTCGGAGAAGGCCACCGCCATCATGATATTCATCGAAATAAAGAGGGCATAGAGGAAGGCCAGCAGGAGGATCGTGATGACCGAGCTGATGATCTGGTCTTCCCCTGCCGCACCTAGGAGGACGCCATTGTTGATGAGGTTCTGGACCTCATAGGGGATGAGGATGATCACTGTGCTGCTGGCCAGCACGAATAGCTGCGAGATCAGAATGAAGCGCCAGGATTTTTTGTACAGAACAAACAATCTAGCTATGTTGCCCAATGCCACCAAATGAATCCCTCCTGGCCCCTGCTCAGTAGGAGGAATAACGGAGGGTCTCTTTTATAATACTATGGACATCGGGCGACCTGGGCCCTTCTGGATACTATTTGAGTTGTTCCTGGCCAACGTGCTTGAGAATCGCCTGCTCGATGTCCCGATATATGTTCTCCCGTCCTAGGAAGTCGATGACGCCCTCCAGCTCCAAGTCCTTGAGCGCCATGGAGTGGATATGGACGAGAGCTACATCGATGCTTCGGTCGCGTGCGACCTGGATGACGCTCATCAACCCCTTCGAGGCCGTCACATCGAATCGCCTAGTGTGCACCTCCAGGTCTATGATCAGCAGCCTGATCTTCGGCTCGAAGCGCAGGATATCCAGCAGGCGCTTCTTGACGACCGGGGCATTCACGTAGAACATGTCGATGTTGAGCCTGTAGATCTTGACGCCCTCGGTCTCCCTCGCGTCCGGATGAAGTGCGATGTCGCGGTATTCCCCATCGGGCGTTCTGCCTAGGATCGAGCCGCTCTCATGGCTGATCTTCCAGATGACCAGAACGAGGGCCAGGATGATGGCCAGAAGAAGCCCCACCAGAACCTCGAAGATGAGGACCCCGAACAAGGCGGCCATGGCGCAGTAGAAGTCCAGCCGCATGAGATGATAGAAGCTGGCCATCTGCCTGAATTTCAGTGCGCCTTTGACAGCGAATATGATGATGACGCCGAGCACGAATTCAGGGAGGTAATAGAAGACGCCGGTCAGGAATAGGAGCACGACCATGACCACAAGCCCCGCGATGATGAGGGTCATTTGCGACTTGGAGCCACTTTTTTCTCCTGTATAGGAAGCAGACATGCTCACGCCTGTTCCGATGCCTTGGACCATGCCGGAACCCAGGTTCGTGGCCGCCATTGCCAAAAGCTCCTGGTCCGGGTCTATATCGTCCTTGTGGCGCTCCGCCACCTCTTGGCCTATCGCGACGCTCTCCGAGAAACATACGAAGGCTATCCCGATGGCCGCGGGGATGACGAGGTACACCAGCTGCAGGTTGAATTCGGGGATGACCACGGCAGGTAAGCCTGACGGTATGGTACCCACGACCTCCACGCCATGTCCTTCCCAACCGAGGAAGTACGACAAAGAGATCCCCAGGACGAAAAGCAGGAGGACCGCCGGGATCTTCTTGAACCTCTCCTCCAGGACGAACAGCACCACGATCGCGATCAATGCCAGCCCGAGGGTGAAGAGATTCGTCTGATCAAGTGAGACCAGTATCTGCCAGAGCTGCTCGAAGAAGTTCCCGCTGCCCTTGGGCACCCCCAATAGCTTCGGCACCTGGCCGATGATGATGGTCAGGGCCAGCCCGAAGAGAAAGCCTTTCATGACGGGATAGGAAATGAGGTTCGCCAGCACTCCGAGGCGCAGGATGGCCATCACCGCCAGGATCACGCCGACCAGCATCGTGATGGTGACCACCGCCGCCAGCACATCCTCGTACTGGGTGAGCGCCAGGCTCGCGATGGCCGTGGCCGCCAGTATTCCCATGGCGCTGGGGGTGCTGACGATCGACCGCTTGCCCGAGCCGAAGATGGCGTAAAGGAAGAGGGCCACTAGGATGGCATAGAGACCATGCTGCGGCTGAACGCCAGCCACCCCGGCGATGCCCATCGACTCAGGGATGATCAGACCTGCGACCACTATGCCGGCGATGAGGTCGAACCTGATTTCCGATATCTTGTAGGTTCGGACCCATTGCAGGATGGGTATGTGCTTGGCCAGCTTGCTCATGGTTTGGGCGTCCGAGTTTCAATGCGCACCAGCTCATTTAATGCTTCGGGCCGAATTGCATTCCTGCCGACATGACCTCTAATCAATCAGTTAAGTGGCAAAGATCCAACCAGCGACCCTACTCAGGAGTTCATTTGGACGCCTTTGGATCTTTCGAAGCCCGCTTGGCCATTACGTGTTTGACCCCTATGCCCATCATCATCGCTACCACGGTCGCAAGCACCACCATTCCGATGAGGGCTTCGTTGATGGTCCCAGTCGACGCGACCACCGTGACCAAGAGGATGGCGGTGAGGGGAGCGTTCAATGACAAAGCCATGGCAGCCGCCTCGATGCAGAGGACCAGCAGGACGATGGGTACGCTGGGGAAGGCGAGAGAGAGCGCTAGTGCGAGCATGGTGCAGGTGAACAGCGTCGGGAATATCGGACCTCCCAGGTAGCCGCTCTTGAACGAAAGGGCGAAGAGGATAACCTTGAGGAGGGCAAATAGCAGCAGCATGCCAATCCCATAAGTCGCGGAATCCGCGATGATCTCGGAGATTTGATCCTCCCCGGAGAACATCACTTCCGGGACGAAATAAACCACGATGGCGATGATCACCGCCGCTATCATGATGCGCAGGATGACATTGTCCTTGAACCGGCCCATCACCTTTCCGAAGAACTGTAGCCAGATACCCATGAATATGGCGAGGAGGGCTCCAATTACGCCCAAGATGAGGGCGAATGCGACGTATGACAATTTGAACTGGTCGATGGGCGGAAAAGGTATCTTACCCAGGAAGGATTGGAAGCCCAACAAGAAGTAGATGAGGAAACCGATGACGCCCGCCAACAGGTTCCAAATGACGAATGAGAGGTTCTTCTTGGTCGTGAGCTCAGTGGTGAAGACCGCCGTGAAGAGCGGGTTCCCAATCAGTCCATTGTATGCCGAGGCGAGCCCGGCGATGGTGTAACCGAACCTGGTCTCCTTCGCCAACCTAAATTTCTCCTCGAACCAGACCGAAATCTGCCGGACCAGGAATCCCAAGGGACCCTCGGGACCCACGACTGCCCCCGATAATAAGGAGAGGAAGGAAGAGAGCAGGGTCCCGGGGAACACCTTGTAATCGATCTCCTCCTCACCTGAGACGGAATCGGCCAAACCTCCGGTTATCACGGTGGGAGCCCGGAGGTATTTCACGCACAGGCCGACCAACAATGAAAGGAAGATGACCAATATTGGTACAATCCAATTGTTCTGCAATACGAAATCGTTCTTCCATATGATATTCTGAAGCTGTTGCCAGGTCACCAACCAGATGATGGTGAAAAGGATCGCCACTACTGCGATGAAAATGACCATCCAGATCTTGGGTGAATCCCTTGTCTTCAACGCCGCCTTTGAATTGTTTTCTTGGACGATGGCCGAGGGCTGCTCTGCTGAAGACATTTGATCACTCGCTATTCCATCTCCTAATTAAGATAATTCGCATATGATTCAATTCGCATCCATTTGTAGGTTTCGCATCATAGGATGGTGGATATTAGGAAGCCTACAAACATTGAAGAATAGAAACTAAAATAACCCGATTCGAGGCGCTTGACCAATCCTCTCGATATCATCTTGATCCTGTTCGGAACCATCCTGTTCTATTCGCTCATATCCAGCCGGATCAATGAATCGATCATCACCCCGCCGATGATTTTCGTCGTGGTCGGGCTCCTGGTCAGCCCCTTGGCACTGGGATTTATCGACTTCAAATCCAATGAAAACTTCATCCTGATCTATGCGGAGATCGCCTTAGCCATCACCTTGTTCACCGACGCCGCCAGCGTTGATTTCAAGAGCGTCCGGAAGAACAGATTACCAGTCAGGCTGCTGTTGATCGGATTGCCCTTGACCATTGGTTTAGGCACGATAGCGGCATTGGCGACATTCACCAATCTCAGCCTGGGTGAGGCGGGTCTGATAGGTGCCATCCTGGCCCCGACCGACGCCAGCCTAGGCCAGGCCATCGTGAAGAACAAGCATGTGCCAGAGCGCATCAGAGAGGCGCTGGACGTGGAGAGCGGGCTGAACGACGGGGGAGCGGTCCCGTTCTTCGCGCTGTTCCTGGTCCTGGCACAGGCGGAGGGTGGGCAGATCTCGCTCTCCGGTTGGGCGACCTTCGCCATTGAGCAAATCGGATTCGGCATCATCATCGGTGCGATAGTGGGATTCTTGGGGGCTTATTTGCTTAACAAATCGATCCAGAAGGATTGGGTCAGCGCCAGGCTCCGCCCGATAGCGTTGATAGCCCTCGCCCTGGTGGCCTATTTCGTCGCCACCGTCGCCGGTGGAAGCGGGTTCATAGCGGCCTATGTGGCCGGTCTCACCGTGGCGGCATACAAAGCAAAGGTGACCGATGAGCTGATCGAATTCGCGGGCGCCGAAGGTGAAGTGCTGAACCTGGGGGTCTTCTTCATTCTCGGGCTGCTGGTGGCTCTGGTGCTCCCCGCCTTCACCTGGCTTGTCGTGGTCTTTGCCATCCTCAGTCTGACCATTGTGAGGATATTACCCGTGGCAATATCCCTTATCGGCTCAAAGCTGAAGGCCAAGGACGTCCTATTCATCGGCTGGTTCGGCCCCAGGGGATTGGCCTCCATCGTCCTGGTCATCATCGCGTTCCAGGAGGCTCCGGACATAAGTCATATCGCAACTGTGGTCGCGGTTGTTATGGTAACGGTACTAATCAGCGTCTTCGCGCATGGCGTGACCGCAGCTCCGATGGCCCGAAGATATTCCACTAAGAACGCAGACCATGAGCCGAAAGCATGACCGATTGGGGGAATATGCTATAAGATTGGGAGAGTAAATCCTAATTGATTGGGGGAATCGAACTGAAGGCTCTCATCGCATATGATTCGAGTAGGGCGAAAGCCATGGGCAAGAAGATCGCCGATGACCTTAAAAATTGAACCTCACACACTTTTCTCTTTTTTCAAAGAATGATGTCCTCTCTCTTTATCGAGAAGACCTCGACGAAATGGTGCGGATGGTAGGACATCTTCGCCTTCCTCAATCCTGGTACGCCGAGGTCTGAAGCGCGATCAATGAAACGTAACTTATCTGAGATGGAAAGGGCCATCTCCTGATTGATGGCCTTGTATATCCCGTCGAATCTCTCCGAGCCTTTTTCATAATGCACCACAGCCGTTTCATCATTCATCCTTTCCCCTATGGAGACCGCTTCGACCTCT
>Ga0209048_10003760_pt1 | contig 14669 bp, 9 predicted proteins | sample FrelakmetCRP12CR_FD_187146 | JGI IMG/M metagenome (GOLD analysis project Ga0209048, IMG submission 187146) | Freshwater lake sediment microbial communities from the University of Notre Dame, USA, for methane emissions studies - CRP12 CR (SPAdes)... | ecosystem: Environmental > Aquatic >... | reverse complement strand
CAATTAACAAGCCAACGCATGTATTTGAGTGTTTTAATGATGAAATTAAGGATTTAAACTTGTTTAAAAGATTAAATTCTAGTGAAAAAATCATACTTATTAAAAATGATGAAAATTATGGTTTTGCTGAAGGTAATAATATAGGGATGAGATTTGTATTAAAAAATTTCGATTCTGAATACATATTACTTCTGAATAATGACACAGTTGTGGAAAAAGAATTTCTAAATGAGTTGATCAACTCCGCTAATAAATACCCTAAAGGTGGAATAGTGGGTCCAATAATCCGTTTTTACGACAAGCCAAACATCCTAAACTCCGCTGGTGGAAAATTCATATGGTCCTTGGGAGCTGGTTATAACATAGGTATGGGAGAAAGGGACTTAGGCCAGTATGATGAAATTTCTGGATATGATTATCTTATGGGTGCTTGTCTTCTAATCAATACATTTATAATAAGAAAAATCGGTTTGCTGGACAGAAAATTTTTTTTATTATATGAAGAAACAGATTTCTGCATTAGAGCCAAAAAGGCAGGTTATAAACTCTTATTAAGCCCTAAATCAGTAATATATCATAAAAAAGGGATTTCAACCTTTAATAGTCCAATGAAGATGTATTATATGTACAGAAATAGACTTTTAATTCTTAGAAAACATCAAAAACCATTTAAAGTACTCCTTTATGGTCTAAATATCTCTTTAAGAACTCTAATAATTATAATTTATCACACAGCAAAAGGAGACACTGAAATTTCAAAATCAATCCTTAAAGGATATATCCAAGGATTAAAATGATTCTTTTCTTTAATTTCTAGCTATAACCACTGACTAATAAACTTTTTTGTAAGCTGCCAGAGTTTTATCTATGGTATTTTCCCAACTAAACTTTTTAGCCTGCTTAGGGCCTTGATTTTTCAACTTTTTCTGTAGTTTCTCATCATCTAAAAGTGTTTGAATATTATTGGATATCTCTTCAACATCTAATGGATTATTTATATACAAACCCGTTTCTCCAACTACCTCAGGAATAGAACTATTATTGGAAATGATTATAGGAGTTCCACAAGCCATAGCTTCAAGAGGAGGGAATCCAAAGCCCTCATAAAGTGAAGTAAACACCAAAGCACTCGCCCCACTGTAGAATAAAGGTAAAACCTCATAATCCACATATCCTGGAGTAATAATCCTTTCCGACAAACCATTTCCTTTGTCAATTTTTTTAATAAAGGCCCTCAAATTATTTTGATTTATCGGGCCAACTAACACTAAATCTTGATCTATCTCTCTATAAATCTTGCTATAAGCCAAAATGAGATTTTTCAAGTTTTTTCTAGGATTATCATTGCCCAAATAGAATAAATAATCCCTCTCAATCCCATATTTATTTAATACTTCTTTATTGAGTGTTCTTGGATAAAAAAAAGACAAATCAACTCCTGAATGCACTACCTCAATCTTTTCATCTTTAACCTTAAAATTGGATTCCAAATCTTTTTTAGTTGAATCACTATCGGCTATGATCAAGTCACTATTTTTAATTAATTTTGGTAATATATAGTTAAAATTGAATTTTATTATCCTACTATGGATACCTGGTAATATAACAGGGGCAATATCATGTACTGTTGATATTCTTTTTATTTTACGGCCAGAATTCTCAAATAGGAAAGGAGCAAGATTATCTATGTTATGCAAGATTTCTATATCCTCATCAATTATTTTTCCCAGCAATAAACTCCCTAAAAATATTTTTAAATTTGGTTTAGAAGTTAGAAATCGATTATTTATCAATTCAACTTCTAATCCACGTTCAACTAACCCCCTGACTAAATATTCACCATATTTAAATTCGCCAGTTCTCGTAATAGGTGGTATAATTCCTATTTTCATTTTTTTTAACTTCCAGTACCTTTCAATACCCAAGAACCACCATTATCAAATAATTTTAAAATTTTATTTTCCAGATCAGGATCACGAACATAATGTGTACCTTGTTTACCGTGAACTAATAGCACCTTTTGGTTAATATTAAATGTGCCCAAAAACACGTAAGAATTATTAATTAAGATATCAGAGTAAAAATTTTGCTCTCCTGCCGGATCAGTTTGATATAAATAGGAATATCCACCAGTAGAGGGTTGAAAGATAAAATTGATGGGTTTCTTGTCCATATAAATGAAATTTTCAATAGATACGCTTTTATATACATCCGCAAAGATCTTTGTTTGTGGATCACCATTCATTTTTAACCACTCTATTCCATTTATTTCTTGATTATTTACCCAAAAAAAGTCTTGATTTTTATCCAAAGCAAATCTGCCCGACTTAGGTTGATCAAATACTTGGTATATAAATGCCGTATTGAAGAGAGAAAATATTAATAAAAAGATACCTAGAGTGTACAATGAATTTTTTGAGCTTATTTTAAATGATTTTAGCTTAAAAATTTTTTTTAAGATTTGATTAAGACCTTTAATAACTGTTATAAAACCCAAGACGAAAAAAATTGCCAAGAAAAATAAACTAATATGGAATAACCGATCAGTATTCAATGCTCCAGCGAAATAAGGGAATATGATTCCTATAACTAATATAAAAAAACTTGCAATTGATAATGCTTTAAATTCAGGATTCATTTTTTGATAGTTACGGAATAATAAACTTAATAATCCAATTGCAATAAGAACTTCACTAATTAAATATAGACCTCTTTCTATCGATTGTAAATAAGGCAGACTACTTGATATATAGTAGAATCCTTGAGAAGTTTGGAGATTCAAAACATCGGTAATGGAATTAATAATACTATATGCAATCATTGTTACATTTTTGAAAACAGAAGCATTTGAAACGTATATAAACCATGCTAAAGCAAAGGATAGGATAAATAAAAAGAAACTATAATTTATAATTTTGTACTTTTTAACTCCATCCAATTTTATTCTCAATTTAATTGGAAACCTGTTTAATATGAGAATGATCAGAAAAGATACTCCTATAATAAATAATAATATATACGACAGCCCATAATGGGAAACCACTAATGAAAATCCAAACAAAACCATTAAAATAGATTTGCGATAATCACTAAGTTTTTTTTCTACTAAGAGCATCAGGATAAGAACCAAGAAAAGTTCTGCAATTTCCTGTCTAGCAGTTGACGGAATTGTAGTAAAAAAAGCATTAGTAGTAATAAAAAATATGCAAGCTAAAAATGCTATTTTATGATTAGTCAATCTATTATAAACTACAATTAATCCTACAGGAACCAAAGAAAATATTACAGGATATACTACTTTAAAGCACCATACGAGACTTAATTTTGAAATAATAGAATAAATTGGAGCTAATAACACTAAGCTTAACATAGCATTATAATCACCTTCAATAGATGGGAACCATAACGCATTTTTAAGTACATAATTTGCCGTGATTAATTCAGCATTAAGGTCAGCACCCCAAACATACGAACTAATCAAAGAAGTATGTAATAAAAGAGAAAGTGACACTACAAAAATTACCAGCGAATAGAATCTTTCTGGAATCCATTTTAATGTGACTAATGGGAACACTGCAATGATTAACAACAAAACCATTTGAAGATTGTTGTTCCCATATCCATTAAACAAATATGTTCCAAATATTGAAAAAAAAGGAAGTAAACAAAGAAATAATACAGTAGGTGATAATATTTCTTCAACTTGAAGAAAACTTGGTTTTGAAAAATTTTTGTCTCTTAAATAACTAAAAATACTTAATAATAAAACGAAGATGTTTATCGTGATAATTAGATTAAAAAGTGAAATAGGCTTCGAAATTCCAAAAAAGGGATAAACAGTATTCATAAATAATCCAATTAACATTAAACTCCCGATACTCAAGCCAACGGAATAAAGTACAGTTTCAGCATTACCTATATTATGAATCTTAAGAATTCGCAAAATTAGAATGCCTGGTATGAAAGTTAAAAATATGAAAGAAATAAACTGTCTAACAATGGGTATTTGAACATTCACTGAATCTAACCCTATTAAAACCAGCAAAAAGATTTGAATAGAAAAGATAAGCAAAAGAAAAGATTTAATATGCCAATCATTCATCTGAAAAGGGTTATTTATATGCATTCTTAACCCCTTTAAGTAAATCTGAATAAAGTCTCTCATATTCCTCAGAGACAACATCCCAAGTCTTTATTCTAGAACTTAAAGGACCAACTTGCACATCATTTCTAAAAATTTTAATAATCAAATCAGCAACTTCTTTCGGGTTCGGAGGATATTCAACCCCGAAACAACCAGGTTCATTCAAAAATTCATTTAATGCTGCTCTTTTAGTTACTAAACAAGGCGTACCTAAAGCTAGGCACTCTCCAACAGTCATTCCATAAGCTTCAGAATTAGAAAGAAGTACGGATAAATCCGCCTTTTTTATCTCTTGAAGGAGTTTTTCCTCATTTAAAAAGGATTCCCATAATACATACTCATCTATCCTCAGCTTATTTGATAATTTTAATAAATTTTCCAATTCTGGCCCTTCACCTATTATTTTTAAAACAATATTTGTTTCTCCCAAATCATATACAACGGACTTTATAGCCTTTAAAATCGAGTCAATGCCCTTTCTCTTAATAAGATAACCGAAATAAATTAAATTAATTTTTTTCCCATGAGATTTTTTAGCCACATCTATTCTATCTACTCCATGAGGAATTAAAGAAATTTTAGATGAATCAACATTCAAGCTTTTAATGACATTTTCGCATTCAAACTTTGAAAATACAACGAAATGAGAGCATTTATTAATGATGGGTTTACTAAAAAATTTATAAAAATCCCATAAATATCTGCCTGCAAATGTTTCTCTAACAACATCAAAATGCGGAGAAAAAACTATAGGAACCTTAGAATCTAATTTTTTAATTAAATACACAATTTCTGTAGAAAATAAATTATGATAACCATGCACATGAACTATATCTGGAGATAATTCCTTAAAATTTTTTTTTAAGAAAAAATACATTTCGGGACTAAAACCATAAAATGTGTCAGCAATTTTTGATTTAATTCTAACAACTTTAAAATCTTCATATTTTTCTTGATCCGGTAGCCCATGATAATTATTTTGGATAACAGTTACATCGTGACCTTTTTTTGCAAGATTTTTTGAGATCTCATATATAGCCTTATTTATTCCGCCTGGAGTCGTTAACTCTAAATAATTAAAGACTAGAATCTTCATAATACTTCCTCTGCATTACGAAACACATGAGATATCTGTCTATACTAGTATTAAAAGATATTCTTACTAACAAAGGAGGAATAGAATTATAAGCGAATTTAGTATTTTATATTTGACATAAACCACATTTTATTAATAATAAATTTATATTAACGTTAATTTTGCAATATATCCAGAATCAAGATAATCATAAGTTTGATTTACAAATTTTTTTTCTTTGTATATTTTATTTTGAATATCCAACAAAATAAGACCACATAAATTCTCTTAGAGAAACATTATCTGATATGTAGCTATATAATTCACTATTAAAGTAAGATAAATGATCCGACTACTTCTCTAACACTCCAGGAACATTAGAGGATGTCACTCATCAGGAAGGATATATTTTCAAAAAAAAGAGATTCAAAAAATCTTAATCGTAATAATTATACATTTTTAATTCCTAAAATCAAGATATGGAATCTCTATATCATAATGATCTATGGTTAGTTATATTTCTCAGCCTGATTGGTCTAGCCCTCATCCAGTTTTCACCACTGCAGATTTATCCATTCACCCTCCTCCCCTATCTACTACTATTTCTGCCTGGCTACGCCTTAATCGCTGCTATAAAACCCCATGGTGGTTTAGTAGGTAGATTGATGATTGGTTTTCTTCTGGGTTTATTGTTATTTTTAATCCTGGTAATTGTTGCTTACTTAAATTTGTCCTCTCTGATTAGCTTACTCTTGAGTATATTATTCCTTCTGGTGATATTATTTTCACTGGTGGCTATTATCCGCCGGCGCAGGACCCTCAAAAATTCAGAAGGTCAAATGACCCTAGATGAATCTATCAGACTAATGAAGGAAATTAAAAGAAAAGCAGAAGATGAAGCCCCAGAGGAAGAGGAAGAACCTCCCAGAGATGAAATCCCAGTTATAATCGTGGAACATGACGAAGAAGATAAAAATATCAAACAAGAACCTGACAAAGAAGAAGTCGAAAAAGAAGAACCAATACCCGATAAAGTTGAATCAAAACCTTCACTATTACCCACAGAAAAAGTAGCAACGGTCAATAAAGCTTACCCTGCTATAAAAGAATCGAAACCTAAAAAGTCTGAAGAAAAATATCATCCTAAAAAAGATTTTCAAAAGCACAATATTGTCAATCTCTTCGATGAAGCTAGAAGAGAAAGGGAAGAGAATAAAAAAACCGAACCATTAAAAAAAGTGAAAACAGATGAAACGATTTCATCGATGAATTTCTTCAGGGGCCTTAAAGCATCCTTTCAGGGAAAATCTCGGCTAAAGATTAGCCTATCTATACTCCTGATTATAGTCTTGATCCTGGCCATCAGCGCCACAGTCTACATCATTATAAAACCTATACCTGGAGAGAAGTTCACTGAGTTCTATATCCTGGGACCGGATGGAACAGCCAGTAATTACCCTACCAATCTAACTGCTGGCCAACAAGGTAAAGTGATTATTGGGGTGGTGAATCATGAGTATACCACTTTGAATTACCAGTTGGTGGTGAAAATGAACAACAATACCCTTAAGAATGAAACTATCAGTCTCCAGAACAATGAAAAAAGGGAAATAGTTTTTAATTTCACTGCCAATCCAATTGGCCAAGATAAACTGGAATTCTTGCTCTACAAATTACCCGATAGTCAAAATGTGTACCGTTCACTACATTTATGGATTACCTAAAAAAATGGAAATTCCTCTATTCATCCCCATCTTAAATAATACAATTCATAACTATAATTAAATCTAAAATCTTTTTTTTACCAAAAATACTAATTGAAGAATATATAATGTTAGGGTGGATCAAGAAATTCGAAAATTCTTAAATAAAGATAATTATTGAAATTATTCTAGCTTTGATACTTCTTACTAACCTACAGTATGAGTTACAAAAAACAATCAAATATAAGAATAATTGTGACCATAGTCACCAATAATGATAATAAGCTGATATGTTTGTGAATCAATGCACAAATTTTAAATATAGAGAAAATATATAATAATACTGTATGATTTCAACCTATACCACTACCTCCATTATCACCACCACTACTACCCCAACATCTGTCATAACTACTCCGGTTTCTCCATCTGATATTATGATTTATAGCATTGTTACGGTGGTTGCACTAATCGTTTTATTAGCCTTAAAGGTAATTACTAGTTCTGAGGCCCATAAAAACACTAAAATTGCTCGTTTAAGTAATGGTTCTAACTTGGCATTTTTACCATTATTATCGATTTTTCTGCTGTCAGTAGTTCTTTATGAGATAATTACTATACTCTAAGTCACTATTTTTATGAATTTAAGTTCTCAATTGTTTATTTTTTATATCTCCTACAGGATTAATTCTAGTAAATAGTTGTATTAAAATGGCAAATTTATCCAAACCTAAATATCTTACAAAAATTTGTTAAATATTTAATAGGACTTAGAGATTAATTTATTTAAATAAAAAATTTTTTTTAATCTTCCTTTATAGACTGAACTTTCCAAACTCTTTTAAAAATGCCATCATCCCGGGAGAGCAATTCATTCCAAGTTCCTGATTCAACTAGACGACCTTCTTCCATTAAATAAATTTGATCCGCAGCCTGAATAGTTGAAAGACGATGAGCAATCACTAAGATGGTCATATCCCCATGCAGACTTTCCACCGAGTCTAAAATACGCTTTTCATTCTCCGAATCTAAATTACTAGTAGCCTCATCCAAAATAAGCAATGCAGGTTTCCGAAGCAACGCCCGGGCCAAGGCCAAGCGTTGCCTCTCACCACCAGACAAACGAACACCTCGATCTCCAATCAATGTATCCAAACCATTAGGAAGTTTTTCCACAAAATCTCGGGCAGCAGCCAGTTCCAATGCATCAAGCAGATCTTTCTCCTCAGCATCTGGCCCAGCTAAAAGTAAATTATATCTTACAGTTTCATTGAAGAGGAAAGTTTCCTGAGCAACATAACCTATCAGACCCCTCCAAGAACCAGGCACAACAGGCAACCCATCCACCAAAATCCGGCCTGTCTCCGGCAGGATAAGACCCATCACCAAATCAGCCACTGTACTCTTCCCTGCGCCAGAAGGCCCAGCAATAGCTACAGTTCTCCCTGCTGGTATACGGAGGTTGAAATCCTTCATAGTAAAATGGTCTTCTCCCCTATAGGAGAAAGAAACATCTTCCAGACTAATCTCTTTCTTAAATATGATCTTTTCATCAGATTCAGGGATATCACGGTTCTTCAGGCACTGTTTCTCCAGATTCATTACATTAGCAAAGGCCGGGATGGTGTTAATAAAATACTGGTAGCTATGCTGAACCAGTGAAAATTGGGGAATCATCCGTACAAAAAGATAAATCAACAAAAGCAGACTAGCCGTGGGTAATTTTATGACCTCAATTAATACCAGTACCAAAACAGCCAGCACCACTACGGTTCCCACGTCAAATAACAGTTTAACATTAGCATAACTCTCAACTGCACCTAAGTAACGATCAGCAACCTGGTTACTCTGAATAGAAAAGAGCCGAATGTTCTCCTCCTGCATTCCAAAACTCTTAATAGTCTTCATACCATCCAAATGCTGCATAATAGAATAATACAAATCCCGGGTGGAGGTAGTGATATCCTCCCCACTAGAACGTGAAAGGCCAGCTCTCCTCCGGAGTAGGAGCAAAATAACCACACCCACCACAAAAATCAGGCCAGTGAAAAGACCAGCCAATTTAAGAGCGAAAATAATATACACCATCAAAATCATCACCCCAGCAATTAGGCTGAGGAACTGACCTGTGCCGTTGCTGATCCTTTCTATTTCATTAGTAAGAGCGTGAGCAAAATCCGAAGATTTCATTCCCGTGAAAAACATCCAATTCGAATTGGTGATAGCCTGGTAAAGACGTTTACGCAGATGAGCAGCAAACTGAAACTCAATATCCACAGTCCTCATTGTCTGGACCCGGTTCAAAACAGCACTAAAACTAATAACAGCCACATATACAATTAACACCATCAACAGAGTAGGATGCAAACCCAAACTCGAAAACAGCCCCGAAACGAAGCCTGTGATCTGGCCCAGAGAACCCTGACCCACATCCAAACCCACCAACTGTAATAGTGGAACTAATAAAAGCAGACCCACCCCTTCCATCAAACTAATTAAAACCATCAAAAATAGTGCAACAATAATCTTACGGGGCATATACTGTGCCAAAGATTGAGTGTACTGGCCCAGCAATCCCCCATTAAAATCTGATAGTTTAATAGCCATAAATTATACCCAGATGAAATATCCTTCCCTTACTGATTAAGTTTAACTCACTAGACTTTATATCTCATTTAGGGATAGTTTAGATTTTTCGAAAAATCAAGAATAATGCAGCAAGTTTTAGGATATCAGAAAATTTGAAAAAAAATTGTATGGATCTACCCCTGGACCTGGACCTTTATCTAAATAGTAATTTAGGAAACCCATCAAGATGCGAAATTACATCCAGGACAAATCTAAACCTGGGATATAATATTTTAAATCCAGAACCAAAGAAAATTCGAACTCTGACAGGTTTCAACTACAAGAAATGTAATATTACCGTAGAATAGAATGATCTTAGTTGCTTTTCTAACACAATATTTATATCTCTTTATCCCACAAAAATAATCATGGAATCCCCATCCCAAGAAGAACTATGGCTAGTGCTGTTCCTCAGTTTAGTTGGATTAGCCCTAATTTGGCTTAAACCACTACAATTATATCCATCCACCCTTCTACCTTACATTTCACTCATACCATACGTGTTACTATTTTTCCTCCCAGGATACGCCATCATAACCACCATCAAACCCCGTAAAGATGAAATAAGTCCAGCAATCAGGATAGTTATAAGCTTCATCTTAGGATTGTTATTTTTACTATTAATTCCCATTGCCATTATTTATTTCCAACTAAGCTACCTAGAAAACTTAATCCCCACACTACTATTCCTCCTGACAATATTTTTCACAATCTTGGCTATCCTACGGAGATCAGCCGTTAAGGATTTAGAAGGTCAAATTACCCTGGATGAATCTATCAAGCGGATAAAGGTAATTAAAAGGAAAGCAGAACAAGAAACCGTTCCCAGCGAAGAAATGCACGAATATACCCCCATGCCCGCTGAAGAACCTGAAGAACCTGAAGAACCCTCTCAAAAGAATAGAATGAGTGTGATGCGCCTCTATGACACCGGAAAAACACCAGAAACAGATAAAAAATCCATAAATGAGGAAAAAATTAATGATATAAAACCCATACGGGAAGAGATCCTCCGACTTAGAAAGGAAGAAAAAAATGGGGAAAAAACCATTCCCCTCCAAGTAGAACAGGCCGTGAAGAAAGAGGATCTATTAAGTGCTTTTCAAACAGAGATGGGTAAACCAGTATGGCTTGACCATATGAACGATGATAAGACAGGTTTCAGGAATTGGGATCTCTTACTAGCTCTACTCCTAAGCGGGCTAGCCGTCTCCCTTTCCTATTATAATCCCCTAAGAACACCCCAATTAACCACAGTTGCCTCTTACGCCATGGTACTGTTCATGGTGGCATACACCCTTTTAGTTGTCATATTTCCAGATAGAAAAAAAATAGGCCTGTTAAATCGCATAGTGACATCATCCCTCATAACAATCCTATTACTGATCCTGATTCTCAACTTTGGAAATACAGATTTGATAACATCTTTACCCTTACCACTCATCCTATTCTTTGCCCTTGCCACCCTTATCCTGGTATTAGTGGCTGCTCTGCGAAGAAGATCCCTACCACCAGAGAGTACTGAATTAGGTTTGGAAGAGATCATAAGAAGAGCAGAAGAACTAGAAATTCTTGTGGAACACGACGAAGAAACGCTGAAAACCTTGAAAGAGTTAGAAAAAGAAATAAATGAAGAACCCCCCACAGAAGAAAAACAACCTCCCAAAGAGGAAATTCCAGTTATAATCGTAGAACATGACGAAAAAGACAAGGGAGAGTGGGATACAGAAACCATCATAGTAGACCACGATAAAGATGATGAAAAAGGAATAGAAGAAACATCTATTATAGTTGAACACGACGAAGGACTAGAGAAAGATATCGAAGAAGAACCTGCCAAGGAAGAAGTTGAGAAAGAAGAACCACACTATAATAAATATGAATCAAAACCTTCATTATTACCCACAGAAAAGGTAACAAAGGTCGATAAAGCTTACCCTGCTGAAGAAATATCTAAACCTAAAGATTCTGAAAAAAAAAAGACTGATACTAAACCCCCAGAGTCTACAACAGAAGAGTCATTGCAACCTGAAGAATCTGTAAAAGAAGAAACAGAGACTGAATCAAAAGTTCCACCCAAGAAAGAAGTGGAAACAAAATCAGAACCTTCCTCCAGAAAGGAAGGAAAAAAAGAAAAAATTGGAAAAACAGTACATGAGCCTGTTAAAGAACAGTTTAACTATGGCGATCTGGTTTTAGTACCCCTCTTCGCCTGCCTCTCGGTGTTCTATATTATTATCCCCCTGTTTCCTAAGACTTCGCTAACTGTAATGGTTGCTAATTCCCTACTATTCATCCTAGCTGGCTACTCCCTAGTCGTTGCTTTATATCCAAAGAAATTTGATGCCAAGAGACTAATAACAGGGATCCTACTTGGAATCTTTCTAGCCGTAGCCTACCAAATAGCCTTGTTTTCGAACTACTTCACCTTTTTCTCAGGAAACATTAGGCTGTGGCTGTTGATTTTTATCCTCATTTTCTGTTTAATCACCTACTTCCGCAGACGAAGAGCTGCACCAAGTGACGAGATATTGCAGCCTAAAAAAGACTTCAAAAAATCTAATATTATCAATCTCATCAGTGAAGTGATAAGAGAAAGGGAAGAGAAGGAAAAAACAGAACCAATACCAAAAGAGGAAGACCCCTTCCTAACTCTTAGATCTCGGGCTGAACCAGTAAAAGCAGATTCAGGTAAATCAATTAAAAAAGATGGGCATTCCGAGCATGGAAGGTTCATGAATTTCTTCAGGGGCCTTAAAGCATCCTTTCAGGGAGAACCTCGAACACAGGTAGTGCTGTCGGTAATCCTAATTATAGCCCTATTAATAGCCATCAGCGCCACAGCCTACATCATTATAAAACCTAAGCCAGTAACAATGTTCACTGAATTTTATATCCTGGGGCCGGGTGGGACTGCCAGTAATTACCCTACCAATCTAACTGCTGGCCAGCAAGGCAAATTGATTATTGGAGTGGTGAATCATGAGTATGCTACCTTTAATTACCAGTTAGTGGTGAAAATGAACAACAACATCATCCAAAGCCAGACCATCAGCCTGCAGAATAATGCAAAAAAAGAGATCCCCATCAATTTCACTGCCGGTCCACCTGGCCAGAGTAAACTGGAATTCTTACTCTACAAATTACCTGATAACCAGAAAGTATACCGTTCACTGCATTTATGATTAAAATAATGTAAAATGGAATCTAATTCATATATATCTTTGATCATCTAAACCAATTCAGCCATAAATAATTAAATCTAACAATTTTTTTGATTAAAAATACAATTAAATGATAAATATGATTTCTGAAGGATCTACCGTCTAAAAATGATTTTATAAAGAAGATTCTTGATTTTTTCTTGTTCAAAACCTTTCCACATATTTACATGTACTGTAGGCATAATTTATCACACCCAGATATTTGATTGATTATATAAAACGAAAATAAATAATTTTGCCATCCCCATAGCTACTAATCAAAAAAAATGGAGATTATCTCATATCTGACCCATCGATGGTAATTACATGACTTAATATACACCATCCTCACCTAAATGGCTGAAAATCGAAGAGCTAAAAAGGGTTTATTGCTATTCTAATTAGGTTTGATTTACTAACATTACCCGTTGAAATAGATAGTTTTTCATTTTTTTTCTTCTATAGTGCCCTCGTACTCAAACCCAAGGATAATTCACTTAGATACCTTAGGCATGGAGGTTAAGGGCCCTGTTCCTGCCCGAAAAATTCTCTATTTCACCGATCGAAACATTTACATTGGTGAAGGAAAGTTAATAGTTGGGATGGGATATGGAGTAGGGGGACTTATTGGTAGTTATATTGAGAAAAAGGTTGTTTCTGACAAAGAAAAAGAAGCTCGTATAATAAAACTTCCTGGAATTGGCAGCCAAGGATCCATCAAAGTTGATGATATGTTGATCTATTTATTTTGAGTTTTTAATATTAACTGAGTGGGAAGTATGTCTGAAAAAGAAAAAAAATAGGATATTTTTTTTTAGCTGGTTTTGACACTGCTGGCAATGGATTCAAATTGTTGCTGGGTATTATTCGGAGAGCTGAGCAAAGCCAGATATCCTTTCCCGTTTTTGATCCAGTAGGCATACTGATAGTACGTTGAAGTTGAATTGTCCTTCATAATCACTTCAACACCTTGTACACCATCAATGGCCAATGTTTTATCAGAAACGTATGTAAAAGAAGACTTGGTTTTCATATATGTCACAAATTCACTGGTGGTAGCTAATGTTTGACCCGACCCAGGGTTGACACTCATCACTCCAAAACTCTCGTTAGTCTTTTCATTCCCCACTACGCCTAAGACTGTGCCAATACTTCCTACTGTGTTCTGAACATTAGTTTTATTCAATTCACTCCAGGTCCCGGGATAGGTGAAACTTACACCGTTGGCGGAAAAGGTTTTATTCTAGGTCTGGTCGCTGGTACAACCCGAGGCAAAAACAACTAACATTAAAATAGACATTATTCCAAAAACTGCTATTCCAGATTTTTTCAAAATAATCCCTCCTAACATTATCTTCTACATCAATAAAATAAAATTTTTCTGTTATTTCTTTTTTGGTGCTCCTAAACTATCACCTTACCATCTCGGACACATTTTTGAACAGTTCATTATATGAGCCTTGATAGATAGAACGGAGGGTGCCACCTAAAGCCACATCATAGATGAAGTGAATAAAACAGACCCTAGCAGTTCAGGGAGCATCTGAATGATTTTATCGAGAACTGGATCAAAATTATCGTTTTATACTACGTCATAAATTCCGGCAATATGAAGTAAAACTAGCCCAAGCCGGATAGGATATAATATGATGATGCTATCACGAAATGGATACTAAGATGCTTAGAAACAAGAATATACAATGAAATATTAAGCAGATGAAAATGAATGTAAAGAAAGGTAAGAACAGTCCCTGAAGGGAGATATCATTAGGGTAATTTAACCAGAGAAGAAAAGTGTTGGAGTGTTTTTGACATATTATTGTCATACTTCCCTCCGAGGTTTGGCATGGAGGAGACGGTACAATTTGTCTTTCCACAATAATATTATAAACAACATTATATATAAAAATCGCTTA
>Ga0209048_10003759_pt1 | contig 14669 bp, 16 predicted proteins | sample FrelakmetCRP12CR_FD_187146 | JGI IMG/M metagenome (GOLD analysis project Ga0209048, IMG submission 187146) | Freshwater lake sediment microbial communities from the University of Notre Dame, USA, for methane emissions studies - CRP12 CR (SPAdes)... | ecosystem: Environmental > Aquatic >... | reverse complement strand
GCATTTGGGGTTGGATCCTGAGCAGGTTGTCAAGAACATTATCTACGCGGAGGCTTACACGTCTGATCACCAAGCTTTTCTGCTTGATAACGCTGATGAAGTGATCAAACAGAACAACGTTAAACTGATCATCGTAGATTCTTTGACTGCACATTTTAGAAGCGAGTATATTGGCCGCGAGATGTTGGCTCCTAGACAGCAGAGACTGAACAAGCACATGCATAAGCTCATCGGTTTGGCTAGGGCCTTCAACGCTGTGGCAGTTGTGACGAATCAGGTCATGGCTAAGCCAGACGTGTTCTTTGGTGACGCAGTTCATCCCATTGGGGGACACATTGTCGGTCACACAAGTCACACGCGTGTTTACCTGCGTAGAGCAGCGCATGGCCCTATACGTATAGCTCGACTGGTTTCAAGCCCGTATTTGCCTGAAGGAGAGGAAATCTTTAAAGTAACTGAGAACGGTATAGAGGACGCTACTGAAGAGGACAAGATGAAACCTCGTGGTCGTTAACGATGCCTATTCCATCAGCTCTGGTAACAAGATACTTTCAGCTCATAGCCAGTAGACAGTTTACAGAAGCTGAACGCGAGCTTGAGAGAATCACGCAGAAAATGCAGAAGACTGAATGGAACAGAGGCTTTTTCAGAGCTTTGTACGGCATGTTCCTTTCACGCAAGACTAACGGCGACGCTTACGCGTTTTTCCCCAAGCTGGATCTGAGTGACAAGGCTGCATTGCATGCCTATAGGCGCGAGTTTCTGGAGCATGTAGGCAGCAAGCTTCATGGGGATTTTGACCGCGGCTACTTCTCGGCTTGGGCCGATTGCATGCGGGTGCTCAGCAGGATCAACATCGTTGACCTTCCAAATGCTAACGGCGCTCCAGACAATAAAGAGAAAGTTGAAACCGTCAAAGATGACCAAAGCCAAGTTACGATGGAGAACTTTCTCAAAGAGGAAGAGGACTGAGACTCCCCACTATTATGGTGTAGAGCAAAGCCCAGACGACTATCCATGAAAGCAAGTATACACCTATTCCCGTCGTGATGAGTTTCTGTGGCTTCTGTACCACGCTTCTGAATTTGAATTTCACAGCATAGTAGGACAGCAAGTAGACGATTATTGCTATGGATGCGCTGTTGAAGAAAGTGCTCATTGGAAATGGACCTTTGGCTGGCGGAATTTCATGGGCCGCTATGACGTAGCCTGCACATGCGAGTGCAGTTGCGATGCCCATTGCAAGTCTCAGCCAGTAGACCTTTTCCAGAGGCTTCATCTATGTTCAACGCCTTTGCAGTCTATATTTGCATTCAGATTTAAAGTTGCCTATTTATAGTGTTTTGAGTTATACCTTTTGCTTGTGGGAAGTTGGGCAAGAGAGAGTTCACAAGTTTTGATGTTGCCGCTGTGGTTCGCGAGTTAAAAGATGTGATAATAGGTTCTCGCGTTAACAACGTTTACCAACTGGACAATAAGACGGTGTTATTAAAGCTGCATAAACCGGATAAACCTGCATTGAACTTGATCTTGGGGGCTGGCAGGCGATTACACCTGACGTCATATGCTGTGAAAAAACTTGAGAAGCCGCCCGCGTTCTGTATGGCATTAAGAAAGTATTTGCGAAACGGTTGGCTGGCGAGCATTGAGCAGCACGAGTTTGAGCGCACTGTGGTTTTTGCTTTCAAGACGAAGGCGGGTGAGTTGCAGCTTGTTCTGGAGCTTTTCGGTGACGGCAACATCATTCTCGTAAGTGAGAACGGCGAGATCTTGCAAGCATTGGTCTACATGAGAATGAGAGACAGAAACGTTCTTCGCGGTGAAATATTCAGTTTTGCGCCTTCCAATGCACAGAACCCATTGAAGATCACTTGGCAAGAATTTCATGATGGGTTGGAGAATCTCGGTAGCATTGAAGTCGTAAGAGCGATTACGAGACTTCTGAGTATCGGCGGAGTTAATGCAGAAGAGGCTCTGTCGAGAGCAGGCATCGACAAGACCAAGCTCTCGAATGTAATAAGTGAAGATGAAGCCAAGGCTATCTTCAATGGTTTGAAGGATTTGACTCTGCAAGCAACTGATAGACCTTTGGAGCAGGGTATCATATTGGACGGGGTGGGACGCTTCGTTGATGTCGTTCCTTTTAGGCTCAGGAAATATGAAGGAGCAGATTTCACGTTTCACTCCTCCAACAGCTTCAATGATGCTTTGGATGAGTATTATGCAAGAACCACTGTCGCAGAAAACGAAGCAGTCAGCATGGAGATCGACCAATTGAAGCGTGAAGCCGACAGGCTTAAACGTGTCATCGCAGAGCAGGAAAAGGTTTTGATTGAGACTGAAGGTAAAGCAGAAAAAGACAAGCAAGTCGGCGACGTGATCTATGCCCACTGTAATGAGCTTCAGTTGTTGCTAGACAAGTTCTTAATGGGTAAACAGAGTGGCAAAGACTGGAAAGAAGTCACTCATGAGATTCAGACTGAGGCGACTGCTTCAGGACATGGTTTTTGCTTCGAGTCTTTCGACACAAAAGGTTTGATAGCAAATGTGCGGGTTGACGATCTATCGTTTGGTCTCGATACGCGTGCAACAGTTTTTGAAAATGCATCTCGCTTCTTTGAACGCGGAAAGCGTATCAAGCAAAAACTGGTCGGCGTAAGAGTAGCGTTGAACGATTCACGCGCAAAGCTCGCAGAAGCTGAAGTCAAGATTCGCAAGACTGAATCTACCCAGAGCGTTACACCTGCCGAACAGACTGCCAAGCTTGCCAAGCTTAAGCTTGAGAAAAAGGAGTGGTTTGAGAAGTTCAGATGGTTTATGTCTTCTGAGGGTTTTTTGGTCGTAGCCGGCAAGGACGCAGTCAGCAATGAGGTTCTGATCAAGAAATATACAGAACCAGATGACGTTGTTTTCCATGCTGATATCGTCGGTTCGCCTTTCGTTGTCATCAAAACGTGCAAGAAACCAGTTGACGATAAAGTTCTTCGTGAGGCGGCTGAGTTTGCTGCAGCGTTTTCTAGGGGCTGGCGAGAGGGCTTTGGAAGTGTCGATGTCTACTGGGTTAAGCCTGAACAACTGAGCAAGAGCGGGCCATCAGGCGAATACGTAACGCATGGTGCATTTGCTGTGAGCGGGAAACGTGAATGGATACGAAATGTCCCGCTTAGAATAGCTGTGGGCATCGTAGTCAGCGATGTAGGAGAGATTGGATTTGTCGGTGGACCTGTTGACGCTGTTAAGGAACGTGCAAAAGCATGGGTTATCATTGTTCCTGGAGACCAGAATGGCAAGGAAATGTTCAGACATATCTTGCACGTCTTGGTTGAAAACATGGCGAGAGAACAGCAGAAGAACATTCTGGAGACCTCGATGGAGAGAATAAGAGTTTTCATTCCTTTTGGCAAGGGGAGAGTGCTGGAAAAGTAGTGCACTTTTGTACTAAGTTGCTAACTTGATTGAGACTGCGCCTAATAACCAAGAGCCGCTAAGATTTCTCACTGGTTTGAATGTCCGATTAAGCCAGTATCAATTCAGCACCCGTATCATTGCTTCATAAACAATATCTAATTCGGCAAACCATTGTTAAACCTTGAGGATATATGTCGAGTAGTACTATTCTCCAACAGAAAGACGTTCAGAAGACGAAATGTACAAAATGCGGAAGAAGAACTGCAACTAAAGAGGATCACCTATGCGACACTTGCCGCTTCGAGCAAACCCTAGACAACATATTCAAGAAAAGACAGGAATAAGCGAATCTAGGACTGTCTTCGTTCGAAACGTCTTGTTTAGGTAGCCAGTAGTCTAGTAGACGCCAAACCTCTTTCTCAAGCTACCCCTGATCATGTCAACGCTCGTCTGCTCTTCCTTCAACACCTGACTTTTCATGTCATCCTTTGTCTGTGCTTCACGAGCTGTAGTCTCTTGGTTGTACTCATCAATGTCCCTGTTAGTCCGTTCTATCACCTGTTTAACCCAGTCAAGCTTGTCCTCAATGTCATTGACCGTGGTCACGAGCCTAAGCTTCTCACCCACAACAAACAGTTTCCTATCCCACAAGTGTCTGCCTGACTTCCACTCCCGCTCGAATATGTCTTGCCAAACGTGATCAGGCACAGCCTCTAGCGGTAAATCAACAACGAAAGCGTTGGCAAAGTAGTGGTCCTTGCTTATGGCAACAGAATCAGCATCGATAGACTCTGAAAGCTTAACCTTCTTTGCCACTTCCTTCAAACACAACCACCAAAACGATACTCGCCGTCTAGACTTAAAAATCCTATGCGGAAAACAAGGATTGCACAAACCCAGAACTCTGCCAGATCATCGTGGACGCATCTAGAAAACCCTAAATGCTTCAACCATCGAACTAGGCTTACTGGAAGTGCAGCCATGCCCCACAACGAAATACGAAAAGACTACCTACTCAACCGCTGGGTCGTCATAGCCACCGAACGCGCCCGAAGACCCACAGACTTCGCGAAGGACGAAAGAAAACAAGCCAAAACAAGCACCTGCCCACTGTGCCCTGGCAACGAACACATGACACCACCAGCTGTGCTGGTCTATCTTGCAAACGGCAAAAAAATCAGAAAAACCAAAGACGAAAACGGCAAAACCCATAAGAACTGGCTGATCAGAGCAGTTCCAAACCTTTACCCTGCCTTCAGCCCACCAAGAAGCAAACTCGCCTATAGTCAAATCATGAAGACTGACGATTTCGGCCTAGCCATTGGGCATCATGAAGTCATAGTGGAGTCACAAAATCATGACGAACACCCAGCCAACGCAAGGATGCAGCAGCTTGTGTACGTTATCAATGCGTACATAGATAGGCTTCGAGAACTGTCAGCAAAACCCTATGTAAGATATGTTTCCATATTCCGTAACCACGGTTTAGAAGCCGGCGCCTCACTTTCGCACGCACACAGCCAGCTAATCGCTACACCTATTGTGCCGAGAATCGTTCAAGAAGAAATCGACGCAAGCAAACAGTTCTGGAAGCAGCACAGGAAATGCATCTTTTGTGACATCATTGAAAAAGAGCGCAAAGGGCCGCGATCTGTATTTGAGAACCCCGAGTTCCTAGCATTCACTCCGTACGCAAGCATTGATCCGATGGAGTTCTGGATTATGCCTAAGAAACATGAATCGACCTTACTCAACCTGACACGGGCTGAAGTGAATTCTCTAGCAGAAACTATGAAAAAATGTCTCAACGGACTGAAGACATTGGTGAATGATCCACCCTACAATTATGGTTTCCACCTAGCGATGGACGGAAAAACCGGCAAGTACTATCATTGGCACTTGGAAGTCTATCCTAAACTCTCGATATGGGCTGGGTTCGAAAAAAGCACTGGTATGTACATTAACACGGTCACGCCTGAAACCGCAGCCGAAACCCTACACAATGTCGTTTCATGAGGTTTTGTGTTTTGGCTTGATTTGCATGATGTCTTCAATGTAGACTCTTAATGGTTCGGCCAAACTCCATGCTTGAGCGACGCAGCCTCTGGGCAAGTATGGTGGATCGCCGTCGAAGACTTCGCTGATTGCCCCTAATCCTCCTTCTAGAATCTGCCTGCCAAAAAATTCTTCGAATAAATTCCTCAACGTAGAATCATGCTGATACTCACTTTGGTTCTTAACCCTTACAAACGCTGTTGCGAATGGTCCCAACAACCAGGGCCAAACTGTGCCATTATGATATGCGTTGTCTCTGCTTCGTCTATCGCCAGAATAGACTCCTTGATACCTCGTGTCATTCTTCACCAGCGTTCTTAAGCCAACTGGCGTCAAAAGCTCATGCTGCACAAAGTCAACAATCATCTCATTCCTCAAGCTATCGAGCATTGTGAAATCGAAAGAGGCTGCCAAAATCTGGTTTGGCCGCAAAGAGTCATCTCGTGCCTCGTCGTTGATAACGTCAAACAGGCAATTCCTCTCCGGATTCCAGAATTTTTCAGCAAAACTTTTCTTGGCTTTCTTGGCGACTGCGGCGTATCTCTCAGATTCACTCTTCTCATTAAACCTGTTTGCCAGCATTTCCATGATTCTCAAAGCATTGTACCACAACGCTTGAACTTCAACAGCCTTTCCAGCTCTCGGCGTTACAGCTTTACCATCAACAGTCGCATCCATCCACGTCAATTGACCACCGTGAGAAAGCAAACCATCGCTATCCATGTAAATATCAAAAACGGTTCCTTTGACGTGACTGTCGATAATGGTTCTGAGTGTTTCCCACAGTCGCTCCTGAACAAGATCGTAATCGCCTGTGTATTTCAGATATTGTAAAACTGCGTTCACAAACCACAAAGACGCATCGACCGAATTGTAAGCAGGCTTTGCTGGAAGGTCTGGAACATAGTTCGGGATCAAACCATCCTTGCAATACTTGCTGAATCCTAAGAAGACGTCTCTTGCATCCTGAAACCTTCCCGTCACAAGCATCAAGCCGGGCAGCGAAATGAACGTGTCTCTTCCCCAGCTTTCGAACCAGTGATAGCCTGCAATCACCGCTCTTCGTCGAACATCAGACCATTTGACAATGAACTCATCGGTTGCCAAAACTAGAGTGTTGAGCCACTCACTCATCTGAACTCCTGAGTGTGTCTCTCTGAACTTAGTCAGATAATTGGCACGCCGTTCAACCTCGTTATCTAGCAACACGTTCATGTCATAGGAGTTGGTGGGTATTTCAGCAATGATCCTTCGGGCAGTGTCCACATTCTCATCTGCAGCTACAGCGATGGCGAAGTTTCCGTTCTTGTGAGCCTTCACCTCAAAACTGAAGACTCCGCTTTGGTAGCAATCGTCTAAGCAGCTTTCGCCACGCGCAGCTTCTTCACGGTAAAGCATGCCTTCAATCCATTTCCCTTCAGCGAAATATCGGCCCCCGATCGTAGTCATCGCTAATGCAGACTTTGGGAAATCAAACTTGACGCACACCTCTCCGTCCTGCTGGCTTTGAACAGGTTCTTGGGATGTCCTTCGCTTTTCAGTGATAGAATGGAAGTGTCTCCAATTCAAAAGAGGAAAAGCTCGAAACTTGACATCAAAGTCCGTTCGATTTAGAACCTTGTAAAGGATGACAACAGCATTTTTCTCATAAGGCATGAAAACTGTTCTCTGGACTTCAATGTTCTGTACATTATAAGTGAAAGTTGGAAAGGGCGAGATAGCAAACTTCGTGAGAAAGTCATAACCCCTCGGTGAAACCCTGTCCTGAAATTCGTTCGTCCCAAGCAAATACGTATCGTTCCCAATGCTTACTTCTTCATCCACCTTCTCCAGACAGACTCTTCGATCACTCGGAGGATGAAAAGCCGCAACAAGCAAACCATGATATTTCCGAGTATTCAAACCAAGAACTGTCGACGACGCGTAACCACCTAAGCCATTTGTCACTAGCCATTCTTTCTTGATTGCATCTTCAAAGCGCGAGAGAACCTCATGGTCAAGGCATATGGCGGGCAGGTTCATCTAGGGCATCAGCTTCGCGATATTTCTCTCCCGTGGCTGCCCGAAAAAGTTAGCCACTGGATTGCATTTAGTCCTGAACAGCAGAAGGTGAGGCTTCTTCAGTTTGTATTCGGTCAAGGTTTCAGCGTATCCCATGCCCTTTGCAAAAACCAAATCAACAGAATTGTAGACGTCAAGAAACTCCGCAGAAACTTCCTTCAAAGCCAGACCGACAGAGTCTGTCCCGCTCGTTATTATCTTATCCGCAATCTTGCTGATTCCAGAAGCTTCGGCGTCCTCCAAAGTAGCATCATTCAACACAGGTCCACCCTTAACCCCCACTGTAACTGTCAAGCCCATGTCCTTCAATTGCTCAACCAGCAAACTGTCAAAGACGATCTCGCCTGCATTGTCCGCCAAATAAAGAACCGTGTGTGCCTTCTTTGCCAACTCGTAAGCACTGCCAACATCGTCTATCGCCAGGTACTTCAAGGCATCTCTGAAACTGCTTTTCAAACTCCCAAAAGTGAACTTGTGACCCGGAATGTCAAACTCCATTATGTTACCAACTATGGCACAAAGGCAAGCTCTCTTAAACCTGTCCTGCTGAGCATAGCCTTCCTCCACAAGTTTCCGCGCATACGGCAAGAGCCTCAGCGCCTTCTCATTGCTTATCCTCTTGCTTCTCTTGTACGGGTCATCGCTGCCTGAAACCCTTCTGATAATCCTATCCCTCTTAGTGCCCAAATCCGCAGGCACAGCTGTCGGTCTGAACTCTCGGTTCAGAAGGCGGATGATCTCGCTCATAGCCCTGAACCGTAAAGCAGGATTCGGAGTGGCTTCCGTAGCCTCAGCTGCGGCCCTACTGAGAATACAGGCTGCACATTCAGCTTCAACTTTCAACTAGATCAGACCAGCTTAGCTTTTTGTGGCATCCGCAAACTCACGCATTATCGCATATGGGTCTTTCGCCTTCACTATTCCACTTGCAACCAACACGCCCTGAGTACCAAGTCTCAACGCTGCAGCGACATCCTCGCCATGACTTATCCCTGCTCCACACAGAATCGTAACGCCTGTGTTCACTTTCCTCACAAGCTTGACCGTGTCAGTGACGACTTCAGGCTTAGCCTTCGAAACCGGAATCCCCGTGCCTATCAGTTCAGGCGGCTCAATCGCGATAATATCCGGCTCAAGTGCTGCCACAGCCGCACAAGTAGTTGGGTTGTTAGCGCATACCACTGAAACCAAATCGTTCTCACGCACTATTCTGACTGCCTCATCAATCTCGGACAACTTAAGCCTCCTTTCCGAATGGTTAATCAGCGTTCCAATCGCCCCTGCTTCTTTAATGGATTCAACAAGTACATGACCAGTGTAGCCTCCGGGCTTGATCGGATCCACATGTTGCGCAAAAACTGGTATCTTAACCATGTTTGCGATGCTTCTTATATCGGTGAATTGTGGAGCTACTCCAACGGATACGCCTGTTTCCTCATTCACTTTTTCTGCTTTCTTGGCAAGCTCAGCCGCTCTTTTTCCAGTTGATTCAATGTAGGTCTTGAAGTTGACAACGATCATTGGTGCCTGCAGTTTTTTCGCCAAATACTCTTCACCGACTACTAGCATGGACGTAGCTGCTAATATCGTTTTAGAACATAGTGAGGTTTTCTAAGGGCGACTTGCCAGTTCCAACGCATGAGTTGGGAGAGCGTTTTTTCCGGGCACGAAGACTGCTGCCGCAATGGTAGTGGTCCACAGTCCTGTTTTGTCTCCAGTTGCTGATTGAGTCACGTTAGCAGTTTTGATTATCATGCCAGTGGTTTTGAACAGCTGTTCTTTTTCGTGCCAGGCGATTTCTGGGTCAAATTGGATTCCCATTGTTGTGGCGAGCATTGTGGCGGCCAAGTCTTCAGCGTAGTCACCAGCTTTGTCGTCAGGTTGCCCGAAGGAATGGTGTTCCGAAAGATATCCGTAACTGTGTTTTCCTGATGGAATTGCCACTCCTATCGAAGAAGCTATTAGCCTGTGTGGTTCATTGGTGGAGTTTCTTGCTAAGACGATGAAAGTTATCTGTCCAGGCCTTATGAACTTCAGACCTTGTTCTCTTGGGATGAGCTTGCATCCAGGTGGGACGATGCTTGAGACACTGACTATGTTGCAGTGTTGTATGCCTGCGTCTCTCAAGGCCAGCTCGAAAGACTGTAGCTGCTCTTTGTGTTTACCGTTGCCCTTGGTCAAGAAGAAGTATTTTGGAATCATTTCGCAATACACTTGCCAAGGTCCACTTATTAACATTGCGATTTTCGGTTCCGTTACCTCTTCGTCGGTTTGTCCAATGTGTTACTTTTCGTCTGCTCGCTTACGGGTTCTGTCAGGCTCTACTTCTTCTCAGGGTAACGTTGCTCTCTGTTGCATAGCGGGTGATAGCAACTAGAATCTAAACTGGATAACACTATCTTTTAGTCGTTTGTCAACAAGGCTGCACAATTCAGGGAATCGACCACGAAGGAAAAGCTCCGCTTGTACTGCACTATAAATTGGAAAGGGTATCTTTGCGCTAGTGTCTTTTCTATGGTAAAATTCTTCAGCTTTTTCCATTTTTTTGGGAATATTAGTGATTAGTATCGGTTCAAAATTTGAAAGTGAATATAGGGTATCGCATATAACAAACACGCTATCATCAATCGATAGGTTGCCTATAGCAGAACCTTTTATGATATAAATTGAGTTGTGCAGTATCTCCACGGTTTCTTTTTGTTTGGTTGAGGGTTCGTCCCCGTGGAATTTTAAAGCGAAACTGTCGAATACTTGTTTCGATGTAACTGCAAAATTAGAACTTTCTGGGAGTTCTGCCTGTCTCTCGATTATAAGGTTTGCAACAAAACGTGAAGACATCCAATTTTTGTAAACTGCTGGAGATAGTGGTTTTTCCATTCTGAAAGCGTCATGGAAGAATGAATGGCATAAAACTAATATGATCTCCCGTGGTTGAACACTAGGATTGCTCATAAGAACCACTGATCAGATTCGCAGGATATTAATCCTTAGCACGTTTCAGCAGATATGAAACTGGATCTCCATCTATCTTCTCAATATGATATTCTGGCAAAGAGTTTACACTAGTTGTCACAATAACTAGATCATCGGGGTTTAGGTTCTGCTTCTCGGCCTCAATTTTTGCTCGGCCTTGCAAAACCTTGACCTTTCTGATTCTAATATCCAATGCCATTTCTAGAACCACACTTAACTTAACAGAACCCTTCTGTAATATGTCTTTCTATTTAGGTTTGCTCTGTTAGTTATACTAAAGCCTTATGAAAACACCAACTATATTCAAAATTCATCCCTTCGAAGAAGGTAACTTAATACTAACAAGGTAATAATTCCCAAATCTGAACGAATTAGTATAGCCTTTTCTGTTCAATTTTGCTTGCGTTTTGAATCAGTGTTATCCACTTGTTCTTTCCTTCGCTAGTTAGTTCTTCAGTTTCACGCCGCTTCGTCAAGTACGCCAGTCTCTGCCCAACCGAACAGAGTTCTCTTTCAAGTTCTGCTATGTCAATCAGTGAAGATACTGTTTAATAGTCCAAGTGCCTATGATGTTCTTGTGGAACGCAAATCACGGCGAAGAGAATCCAGTGAACAACCGCTCGGGCTTGGCTCATTCCTAGTGGCAGCAGTAAGGAGACACGAGAATGCGATTGCGTCGGTGTTGATTCTTATCTTGATCTCGACTATAGCATCTGTTGCTTACTTGATCTGGCAGAAGCAGTATGGAATGTTATACGTGAACTGCGAAGCCTATCATAATGGGGATTGGGATTTTCCTACAGCAATAGTAGTGAACGTCACTTCTGATGGTCGCGTAATTGGTCAGACCTCCTCTTGGATTCGACTTTTGAATGGACAATATACGCTATCTTTTCCGAACTATCTGAATTACCAGCCACCTGAAAACCAGACTGTAGTCATAGAACCGCAAAACAATACATATATTACAGTCTCCTACCTTGAGCGGAAAGGGTACATCGTCGTAATGAGCTCAGCCGCTCGCTATTTTTCTGGAACAGCCTACGTTGACAACCAACTGTTAGGAACATTAGAAACCGGCAGTCACGCTGGAGAGGGGAATTCCTTCACAAGCGAAGTCGAATCTGGGAACCATACGGTATCCATCGCTTCAGACTACTATGAGCAAATCTGGAAAAACCAGACGGTCACAGTGGGCAACTGTGACAGAGTGGAAGTTGATGCACCATATCCGGAAATAAACTATAACCCGGCATATTAACAATTGGCTGAAATGAATCATGCTTGGTAGTTCCGTTAACTCTTCGTGGAATTGTTCAGTGTGTTACTCTTCGTCTGTTGACTAGCGTTCTGAATCAGTGTAAGCCACTTGTTGTTTCCTAGAACTTTGATTCCGCAAAGTTCTGATGGAGTTTTACCGTTAAGGCTTTCGTGTGGCCTTATGTAGTTATGGAATAGCTGATACCCTGTGAGGATCGCTGTTTCCTTTGTTTTGAGTCCCCTCATAGTTTTTTCTCTGTCACGGATTTCACCGTTTAGCCGTTCCATCTTGTTGTTGTTATGATCTCCTTTCAGCGTAATGTGGCGTATGTGTTCTGTTCTTGGTCCTTTTAGTGTCCAGAACTCCTTTTTGTATGCATCGTGGTAAGTGGCTAAGCCATCAGTAATCAACGTCATACGTTTTCCGAAAGCGTCACATTCCTAGCTCTGATCCTAGCTCTCTAGGTAAGTCAAACGTAGAGGAACCCCTCGGCGATGCAGAGACTTGAATCGCAGTTTGCTGATTGTTCTAGGGAAAAAGATAAAGCACTTCCGGCATAGTCTCTTTGGGATTGGCCAAGTGTCGCGTTATCAAAGCGTTTTCAAAGACGAAGCAAAACTCGACATCAACTACATTCCCCACAGGCTTCCACATCGAGACAAAGAACTGCGTTTACTCATGGAATTCTTCAGTTTCATGCTGCAATTCCCGGAGAAAATGGCTCAAAGAGTATTGATAACTGGTGACATCGGTACGGGCAAGACGGTGCTTGCTCAGCGTTTCGGGGAAGAGATCACTCGCGAGGCTAACAGGCACAACATAAGCATCCGTTATGTTCACGTCAACTGTCGTGAATACCGTGGCAGTCTTTTTCTCATCTTGCAGCATATCGTTTCAGACTTCCATCCGAATTTTCCCAAGCGAGGCTATTCGGCTGAAGAACTCCTCAGAAACCTAGTTCAAATGCTCGATGAGGAGAAGGTTTACGTTATTCTGACCCTTGACGAGTTTGACAGCCTAATCGAAAGAGAAGGCTCTGATGCCGTTTACAAACTGACCCGAATGCAAGAAGGCAGACAGAACAAACCGCAAAGACTTTCGTTGATCTGCATCCTGCGAAGTCTAGATTCAATCAGCCATCTTGACGCGAGTACACGAAGCACCCTGCAGTCCAACATAATCAACCTCAAAAAGTACTCAAGAGAACAGCTGACTGACATTCTTAACGACCGCGTCGCTGTGGCCTTCAAGCCTTCAACGGTGCCTGAAGATACCGTAGACTTAACCGCTGAACTCGCCTATTCTGAAAACGGAAATGCTCGATTTGGAATTGAACTGCTCTGGCGAGCAGGCAAATACTCGGACGCTGAAGACTTGAGCTCTGTGACACCAGAATGTGTTAGGCAAGCTTTTTCAAGCATCATCGCAACCGTGCGAAAAAGCGATCTAGCCTCTCTAAACTTCCATTCAAAACTCTTTCTCTTAGGTATGACCCGGCTTTTCAAGGAGAGTCAAAAAGCTAACGCCTCTCTAGCAGAAGCCGAGAAAGCCTATGCGATCGTATGCGAGGAGTTCAAAATAAGACCGAACAGTCACACGCAGCTTTGGAAATACCTTCAAGACTTATCAACAATTGGCATATTGAAGACGGAGGTGTCAGGTACTGGTTCCCGTGGAAGATCAACACTTATTTATTTCCAAGTTTCAACTGATGAGTTGGGAAACGAGTTGAAAATGGTTTTAGAAAAAGAAGGAGCGTAGAAAGCTTATGGACGTTGAGGATGTTTTCTCTTCAAGGGCTCGCATGAAAATTCTGAAAATACTAGCACAGGTAGGCGAGCTTAACGGCTCTGAAATTGCCCGCAGACTTGGCACAAACTACGAAACAACAAGCAAACACCTGAAAGCTCTGGAGGATGAGAGTCTCATCATACACAAAGTCTTTGGAAGAATACGCCTTTACAGATTGAACGAACACTCAGTGAAAGCCAAAGCTGTCCAGAACCTCTTGGAGGTTTGGGAGCGATTCCAATAAGAACAACCTTTCTGAATCATCGAGTTTATGGCGAGAGTAGTGACGATAATTCCTGAATGAGGATTGATGAGAACAGCTTGACCCGCTTCTTGGGCTCGTCCAGATCAGATCCTTGACAGAAACAAAACAGAAGGGAGAAGACTTTTACTTTCAGAACCGAAGAACAAGCAGTGGAGTAATCAAGAATGACGATGGTTGACATTTCCGACAAACCCGAAGTCACCCGAGAAGCAACTGCCCAAGGATGCATCAAGCTCAAAACTGAAACTTTGCATTTGATCAAGGAAGGGAGAATAGCGAAGGGAGATCCATTGTACGCGGCGAAAATAGCTGGAATAATGGCTGCCAAAAGAACAAGCACTCTAATTCCACTTTGCCACCCTCTACCCATAGCAAGAGTGGAAGTCAAAACCGAGATTCTGGGCGACTCCAGGGTGCAAGTGACCGCTACAGTCAAAACAAAGGCTCAAACAGGCGTCGAGATGGAGGCCTTAACTGCAACAGCTATCAGCCTCCTAACCATATGGGACATGGTCAAACAATACGAAAAAGATGCCAAAGGACAATATCCCTCAACAGCCATCGAAAGCATCCAAGTCGTGAAGAAGTTGAAAAAAGGTATCAACCAATGAGCGAAAGCACAAGAAGGCACAAGGTAGAAGCACCCGCGAAGCTGAGGTTTGCCATTTTAACATGTAGTACGTCGCGCTATCAGCAATTGAAAGAACACGCGCAAGTGAAGGATGCATCAGGCGATCTGATTGAATCCACCCTCAAAAACGCTGGACACGCAGTATCAATCAGAAAGATCCTCTCAGATGACAGAACCATGATTGAAGAAAGCGTAAGACACGTCCTAGATTCCCCAGACATCGA
>Ga0209048_10003758_pt1 | contig 14676 bp, 14 predicted proteins | sample FrelakmetCRP12CR_FD_187146 | JGI IMG/M metagenome (GOLD analysis project Ga0209048, IMG submission 187146) | Freshwater lake sediment microbial communities from the University of Notre Dame, USA, for methane emissions studies - CRP12 CR (SPAdes)... | ecosystem: Environmental > Aquatic >... | reverse complement strand
GGCCCTTGCCTTGCGGCTCGGGCCGACGCGTCTCCTCGGGCTGGCCGCCGCCGTCTTCGCCGTGGCCTGGGTGGGGCAATTCATCGGCCACAAATTTGAGGGCAAGAGGCCCTCGTTCCTGACGGACCTCTCGTACTTGCTCGTCGGCCCGGCGTGGCTCCTGAGCAAGCTGATGCGGCGTGCCGGGCTGGCCTTTTATTAAAGGAGGACCGCCTGCCTTCGGCGCTCGCCCTGCGAAGGGCCGGGCCCCGAGCTGCTCACGTCCGGGTGGCGGCGGCGGCGCCCACTGCCCCCCTTGCACCCGGTGCGGCGGTCCGCCGCCGCTGCAGCAGGGCGTCCAGGGACCAGGGCCCGGGGCCGGCGGCCAGCAGGAAGATGCACGATAGCAGCTGCGAATAGTCCGAGCGGGTCTCGTGCAGCACGGCCCACCAGCCGACGGTGGGCGGTACGGGCGGTTTGGCCAGGGGAGAGGTGCCGTAATAGAGGGCGATTTTGGTGGAGAGAATGGCCACCACCATCTCGATGATGAAGGGGAGGCTGATGAGGCGCGTCAGAAACCCGCTCATCAGCAGCAGGCCGCCGCCAATCTCCAGAAGCGCGATGGCCGGAGCCAGCACCTCCGGCATGGGCATGCCCAGCTTGGTGAAACGGCCCACCCCCTGGTTGACGTAGACGAATTTCAGGATGCCCTCGGAGAAGAAGACGCCACCGGCCAGCAGGCGGATGGCAAGTGTCGCCCGAGGGCCGGAAGTCGGAGGCTGCGTGAAGAAGTGGATGACGTCCTGAAGGCGCATGGGGGGACTCTCCGTGGTTGGCTGGGGCGGCCTGGAGCGCCCGCCCGCGCGCACCAGATTCGAGGAGGGCTCCGTCTATTCCCCCCCCCCGGTGTGCGGTGGCAGCGTTTGCGGCTGTCGGCCCGGGGACGCTAGCCTTCCTTCCCAGCGTGCGGATGTCCTCTCCACCCAGGGCAGGTGCGGCCGGCGCGCTTCTGCTGCTCGCTGCGGCTGCGTCCGCCGCGCCCTCCGCCGGACGGCCTGAGGTTTCCCTCAACCACCTTTCGGTGGTGCTGGATGCGGCCACCGCGCGGGAGTTGGGGGCGAATGCCTTCCTCAAGGACACCTTCGCCGCCGTGTTCCAGAAGGCCAACGTCTCCAATGACGGCAAGCGGTGGACAGGGACGTACCTGTACGGCGAGCGGACGTACCTCGAGGTGTACGAGGCGGGGCCGGCGCAGGGCGAGCCTGGCAGCAGCGGCATTGCCCTCGCCGTCGAGCATCCCGGGGACGTGACGCGGCTGGTGCTACCCCTGGCGGACGCCGGGGCCGAGGCGACGGTGGTGCTGCGCACCGCGCAGGGCCCGAGTGGTGCCCAGGTGCCCTGGTTTTACCAGCTGCGCGCCTTCTACCGCACGGACCCGCCGTCCAACACCACCCGCTGGGTGATGGAGTACCAGAAGGACTTCCTGCGCACCGTCGAGCCGGGAAAGGAGGGCATCAGCCGCGCACAGCTGGCGGCGCGCTTTCAGCAGAAGAACCGACTGGTGAAGGACATCGTCGGCGCGACCGTGGCCCTCGGCGACCGGGAGATGGAACGCTTCCTCCAGGAACTGCAGGTTTACGGCTGGACGGTGCGCACCGACGGGGCCAAGCGCATCGCCTCCGGCGGGGGAATGGTGCTGACGCTCATCCCGCTTGCCCCCCGGGTGAGGGGCCTGACGGAAGTGCGCTTCCAGCTGGTGAAGAAGGGCGTGCCGGCGCAGACGCTGCACTTCGGCCCGACGTCCGTCCTCTCCATCGGCACCGACGGCACGGCCGTCTGGACGCTGTGAAGCCCATGTCGCTGGTTGCCTGTCCAGAGTGCGGCCAGCAAATCTCCTCGCAGGCCGCGAGTTGCCCCCACTGCGGAATTGCGCTGGCGGCGCGCGTTGCCGGGCCCGGGCCGGCCGCCGGGGCACCCGAGCAGACCCTCTGGGAGGCGAGCCCCTCGCCGCTGCTGCTGTTGGGGGAGGCCGTGGCCACCCTTCTGGTGGTGCTGGTCGTCATTGTCCTGGTGGCGGTTGCGCTGCCCGCCGTGCTGGCCGCGCTGCCCGACGGCGGCAGAGGCACCTGGGTGGACCCGCACAAGACGCCCCTGGTCCTCACGGTGGTGCTGGCCGTCTACCTGGCCCTGCGGGGCGTCCGCATGACAGTGCATGCTGCGCGCCTGCGCAGCACGCGCTATCGCCTCACCAACCAGCGCCTGGTGGTGGAGAGTGGGCTTCTGTCGCGCGGGATGGTGGAGGTCGACCTGCGCACCGTCGATGACCTTGTGTACCGGCAGGGCCTGGTGGACCGCCTCCTCGGCATCGGGACGGTGGGCGTCGTCTCCTCGGACAGAAGCGTTCCGCGCCTGCAGCTTCTGGGCGTGAAGGACCCGCGGGGGACGCGCGAGCTCATCCGCAGCCAGGCCTATGCTGCCACCCAGCGTCAGTTCTTCACCCGCTCGACGTGACGCCCGTGGCCCCGGTGCCCCGCTGGGCCTTCGGCAGCCGGGCCCAGCTTGCCCACGCCGTTCTCCTCGTGGTGCTGCTGACGGCGGTGTTCGCCGCGCTGCGGGGCCTGGCCGCGGTGCTGCTGGGCCCGGACTTCGACATGGACGTCCCCTCCGTCGGCCTCTTCGCCCTGTTGGGGCTTGCCGTGCTGGTGCAGGCCGGGGCCGTGGTGGGGCTCGGCCTCGTGCGTTGGGGACGCCTGCCACTTCCGGCGCTGGGCTGGCGCAGCCTGAATCCCCAGGTGGACTGCGCCGCCGGGCTGCTGGGCTTCCTGGCCGTGGCCGCGGTGGTCCTCGCCCTGCGGGCCGCCGAAGGCGGCCCGGTCCCGGAAACCCTCGGGCTGTGGCTGCACCAGCCCTTCGGCGCGCGGGCCATCGCCCTGTGCATTGGCCTTCTGGCGTCCTTCAACGAGGAGTCCCTCTTCCGCGGCTACCTGCAGAAGGGCCTGCTGGTGCGTCTCGGCCCGCCCGCGGGCCTGCTGCTGGGGGCGGTCGTCTTCGCGCTGTACCACGGCAACTTCGCGCCGCTGGCGCTGCTCGGCAAGACTCTCCTCGGCCTCGTCTTCGGATTCCTCGCCATCCTTCGGAAGAGTCTCGTCCCTGGGGCCTTGGCGCACCTGTTGACGTGGGGGGTGATGGGCTTTACCTGACGGCCCGTCCCCGTCAGGGGCTGGCGCCCGGTGCTGCGCGCGGCGCGGCGGCACTGCGGGGCCGGGGCACCGCCCGGTTGATGGCCAGGCCCAGCCCGGCTGCCGCCGCTGACACCAGGGCCCACAGGCTGAGTTGACCCTGGTCGATGAGGAAGCCGGCCAGCGCGGGCCCGAGAATCTGGGCCACCGAGAAGAGGGACTGGTTGAGGCCCAGCACCACGCCCTGCTCGTTGCTCTGCACCTGCTGGGTGATGAGGCTGGTGAGGACGGGGCGCAGGACGCCGTTTCCGAAGGAGGAGAGGGTGCCCGCAACCAGCAGCAAGGGGATGCCGAAGGTGGCCGACAGCACTGCGTAGCCGGCGGTGATGCTGAGGAAGCCCGACGTCACAAGCGGCGTCTCTCCGAAGCGCCGCACCAGCCGGCCGATGAAGCCGCCCTGCAGGATGACGCCCAGAAGCCCGGCGTAGGCGAAGACGTAGCCCACCTGCTCCGGCCCGAAGGGCCGGCCGTTCCAGAACAGCCGCCGCTCGCAGAAGAGGGCCAGCCCGCCGGTGAAAGCGGCGAAGGCGAAGCTGAAGCAGAAGAACTGAAGCAACAGCGGCGCAAGCCCGGGCCGGCGGAAGTACTGGGCGTACTCGCCCCAGGCCAGCAGCGACAGCCGCCGCCCCCCGGGCCCGGGGGTGTCGGCGGCCGCGCCCGCGGGCTGGGGTGGCTTGCCCCCCGGCAGCAGGAACGCGGTCGCCAGGATGCTGGTGAGCGACAGTCCGGCGGCCACCAGGAAGGGCACGTGGTAGCCGTACTGGGACAGGAAGCCCGACATGGCCGGGCCCAGCAGGAAGCCGAAGCCGAAGGCGATGCCGATGATGGCAAAGGCCCGCGCGCGGTTCTTCGGCAGCGTGACGTCGGCGATGTAGGCCTGGGCCAGCGAGAGGTTCCCGGCGGTGAGGCCGTCGATGATGCGCCCCAGGAAAGCGACCCACAGCGCCTGCGCTCCACCCAGGATGAGAAAACCGGCGAGGGTCCCCACCTGGCTGAACAGCAGCAGCGGCTTGCGGCCGATGCGGTCGCTCCACCTGCCCAACAGGGGACCGGAGAAGAGCGAGCAGAGGGCGAAGACGGAGATGAGGAGGCCGACCTGGGTGGGGGAGGCCCCCAGCCGCTGCGCGTAGAAGGGCAGCAGGGGCAGCACGATGGTGAGCCCCAGCACGTCGACCACGACGATGAGGAAGATGGGGAGGAGCGGATGGCGCTTCACGGGCGGCTGGAGCGCTAGCCCAAAGCCGCACCGGCGGCAATGCCTCCCGGAACAGGATGTCCCCCGCCCTACGGCGGACCGAAGCCGAAACGCGCGAAGACGGCCTGCGCCGGCGAGGAGAGGAGAAATTGCAAATAAGCTGCCGCCATCCCCGCCTGCGTCGAGCGCACCACCAGCGCCATCGGGTACTGGGCGAGAACGTTGATGTCGGCGGGGATTTGCAACACCTGCACCTGGCTCAGCACGCTCTGGGCGTCGCTCTGGTAGACAATCCCCGCGTCGGCCTCGGCCAGCACCACCTTGGTAAGCACCTGCTTGACGTTGAGTTCCCGGGACACCACCCGGGCCTGGACACGGGCGCTGAAGTCCGGCCCCAGCACGTGGTTGGCCCGTTCCAGCAGTTCCAGGGTGTAGCGGCCGATGGGCACCTCCGGCGTGCCGATGACAAGCCGCTGGACGCGGGGCAAGTCCGCGAAGCGCCGCAGGTGCGCTGGGTTGGTGCGCGGGACGACGAGGACCGGGACGTTGCTGACAAAGCGCTGCTCCGGCCCGGCCACCCCCGCCTTCTGGGCGAGTTCCATCTGTCGGGAGTCCGCGGAGAGGAAGGCGTCGGCCCGCGCCCCCTGCTCGAGCTGCGTGCGCAGTTCCTGGCTTCCCGCGAAGTTGAAGCGGAGGTGCACCCCTGGGTGGGCCTCTTCGAAGGGGGTCTGCAGTGCGGTGCAGGCCTCGCGGAGCGACGCCGCCGCGAAGACGACCAACTCGCCAGGCCCGGCCGGGGTGGGGGCCTCGGCCGCTGGGCTATTCAAACTGGCGGCCAGCACCAACAGGGGCAAGAGGCGACGTCCAGGGCGTCTCGGGGTGGGGTGCACGCGTGTTTCCCTGATTGGGCCCGTGCCGCGCCGCTGGGGCTTCCGCTGGCTCCCGCAGGGCCGGTCGCTGCCACCACAAGAGTTACCCCAGTCGGGCCTGGGAAACCCATGTGAATCTGTCGGGCACGCTTCGTGGACCGACCGAAGGGACGGCTCCCGTTGTCTCCCGGGGTGGCGGACGACGGGGTCGACATTGCCCGGAGGCTGGACCTAGCGTCGGGGCCCATGGGTGCACGGTGGTGTGGGAGGGACGACCGCCACTTCGGGCGACGTGCGTGCCGGGACACCGCGACGTCCGGGACCGGGGTCGCGTGAGCGCTCAGAACGACGGAAGCGGCGTCGAGTGGATTGTGGAAGCCTTCGGCTGTCGCCCAGAGGCGCTCCGCTCCGAATCGTGCTTGCGCTCGCTGTTTGACCGCGCTGTGGAGGAGTTGTCCCTGCGCCCGGTCGCCCCCGCCTCCTTCCACCACTTCCCGCCGCCCGGCGGCATCACTGCGGTCCTGGTGCTCTGCGAGTCGCACCTCACCTGCCACACCTTTCCGGAGCGGGGGTATGCCGCCCTCAACCTGTACTGCTGTCGCGTGCGCCAGCGCTGGGACTTCGCCGTCCACTGCCGCGAATTCCTCGGCGCCCAGCGTACCCAGGTGATGGAAGTCAGGCGCGGTGGACTGCCGGGGGGCGCACGGTGACCACCGGGGTTTCCTCCGCCTGTCCCCAGTGTGGCGCTCCCCTGCGCTTCGGGGGGGCCGCCAGCCTTGCCGCCGTGTGCGCCTACTGCCGCTTCGCCTCGCTGAGGACGGGCGCCAGGCTGGAAGCCGCCGGGAAGGTGCCGGACCTCGTCGCCACTGACACGCGGCTGTCCATCGGCACGGCGGGAAAAGTCGACGGACGGACCTTCACGCTGCTCGGCAGGCTACAGCTGTCGCAGGGCGAGGCCGTCTGGAACGAGTGGTACGCCTCCTTCGGCGATGCCACCTGGGGCTGGGTGGCGGAGGCCCAGGGGCGTCTCTTCGTCACCTTTCCGAAGCCGACGGCCCCGGGGCTCCCGCCGCTGGGAGCGCTTCAGCCGGGGGTGGAAGTCCGTCTGCCCGGGCTCGGCCGCGCAACGGTGGATGAGGTGAACGAGGCGCGGCTGGTCTCCTTTGAAGGGGAGCTGCCCGTCCGCCCCGATGTCGGTGAGAGGTGGCGCTACGCCGACTGCAGCACCGAGAGCGGCGGGTTTGCCACCCTGGACTACGGCTCCGGCGGCGACGCGGTGCTCTACGCCGGACGCGAAGTGAGTTACGCCGAGGCCGGGCTGGCCGACTGTGCCCCCCTGGCTGTCCCGGCGGCCGCGGCGCGCGCCCTGCGCTGCCCCAACTGCGGTGGGCCCATCGAGTTGCGCCGGCCCGACACCAAGGCCTTCGCCTGCCCCAGTTGCGGTGGCCTCCTCGACGTGAGTCAGGGGAACTTTCGCGTCCTGGGAATCCTCGAATCCCGGTCCAAGCCGCCCATCCCGCTCGGGGCGCAAGGGACGCTGCTCGGCGAGACGGTGCAGGTGCTCGGCTTTCTGGTGCGGAGCATCACCGTGGACGGGGAACGCTTCGCTTGGCGGGAACTGCTCCTGCACGGGGCAGGGGGCTACCGCTGGCTCTCGGTCTACAACGGGCACTGGCTCTTCCTGCGCCCCCTTCCGGCGGGCAAGGTGGAACTGCCCCGCCTGACGGGCGGCGCGGCCTACTACCAGCACCGCGGCTTCAAGCATTTCCAGGGCGGCCTGGCGCGGTACGACGAAATCCAGGGGGAGTTCTACTGGGAGATTCGGGCCGGCGAGACAGTCATGACGAATGACTATGTGGCGCCTCCCTGGCTACTCTCCTCGGAGACCACCCCGACGGAGACGTCCTGGAGTCTGGGCCAGTCGGTGACGGGGGCGGACCTCTGGAAAGCCTTCAAGCTGCCCGGCGCGCCTCCGCCCAAGGTGGGCGTCGGCCAGGCAGAGCAGAACCCCTTCGGGGCTCGCCTGGCCCCTGCGTGGAAGCTGGCCGGCGCAGCCCTGACGGCGCTGCTGCTGCTGGCGGGCCTCTTCGCGGCGCGCGCGCCGCGCCAGGAAGTGCTGGCCCTGGACGTCCCGCTCGCTGCTGGGGACGTCACCCTGTCGGAGCCTTTCGACGTCAGCGGTGGGCCACAGGCCCTGGAAATCACCGCCGAGGCCGCGGTGGAGCAGGCCTGGGTGGGGCTCGACGTGGCCCTCATCGAGGAGGAGACGGGCGAGACCGAGGTGGTGGCCTTCGAATTGTCCTCTTTCTCCGGAGTGGAGGACGGCGAGCGCTGGTCGGAGGGTTCGCGGCACGGGAGTGCTGTCATCGGCTCGGTTCTCGATGGCCGCTACGTGCTGCGCGTCGAGCCGCAAGTCGAGCGTGGGCAGGGCTTGGTGCCAAGGACGGCGCGCGTGCGCGTGGTGCGGGGCGTCTTCCTGACGACGCCGCTGGTGCTGGCCCTGCTGCTGGTGGCAGCCTGGCCGCTGCTCCTGGTCCTGCGATTCGTGGCCTTCGAGAAACGGCGCTGGCAAGACAGCGACCATCCCTGGAGCAGCTCGTGAGGGGCCTCGACGGAAGGAACAGCGGATGAGGACCGGGCCCTATGCTGTGTTCTGCGCCCTGGTCGCCATCGCCTTTCTGGCGTTGGAAGCCCGCGGCCTGAACCTGCTGCCCGAGTCGCACCATGTCAGCGTTCCGTCGTCGGTGCGCGGCGCGCCGGGTGGCTACCGTACGTACCGCAGCTGGGGAGGCGGCGGATTCCGGGGAGGCAAGTGATGGACCTGTTCAACATCAAGTCGCTGCTGGCGAGCATCGTCTACTCGGCGGTCGGGGTGGTCATCTTCCTCATCGCCTACAAGCTGCTCGAACGCTTCATGCCGTTCAACGTCGACAAGGAGCTGGCCGAGGACCAAAACACGGCGGTGGGAATCGTCGTGGGCTCGGTGATGATTGGCCTGGCCATCATCATCGCCGCCGCCATTCACTAGGATGGCGAGTCGCCCAGCCGAGGGGGCCAGCGCCCGCGCGGCACGGGCGCGCACGACCGCCCTGTTCGCGGCGGTGCTGCTCGTCTCGACGTGTGGCCTCGTCTATGAGTTGGGCGCCGGGGCCCTCGCCTCGTACGTCCTCGGCGACTCGGTGACCCAGTTCTCGCTGGTCATCGGCATCTACCTGTCCGCCATGGGCCTCGGCGCGCACTTCTCCCGCTACCTCGAGCGGGGGCTGGCCAGGCGCTTCGTCGACCTGGAGCTGGCGGTGGCACTGGTGGGTGGCTTCTCGGTGCCGGTGCTCTTCCTCTGCTTCGGGCGGGTCGCCCATTTTCGTCCCATCCTCTACGCCGTGGTGGCCCTGGTGGGGACGCTGGTAGGGGTGGAGATTCCGCTCTTTCTGCGCATCCTGCGGCGGCGCCTCGAATTCAAGGACCTCGTCGCCAACGTGCTCTCGGTGGATTACCTGGGCGCGCTGGTGGCCTCGCTCCTGTTCCCGTTGCTGCTGGTGCCCCGTCTGGGGCTGGTGCGCACCTCGCTGGCGATGGGACTGGTGAATGGCCTGGTGGGACTGTGGAGCACCTGGCTGCTCGCCGAGGAGCTGCCCTCGCTCGGCTGGCTGCGTCTGCGCTGCGCGGGCGTCATCCTGGCCTGTGCGGTTGGCCTCGCGGGCGCGAACTGGATGACCTCCCTCGCCGAGGAAGCACTCTTCTCGGACCCCATCATCTACTCGCGCCAGTCGGCCTACCAGCGCATCGTCATCACCGCCGGGCGCGGAAGCTTTCAGCTGTTCCTCGACGGGAACCTCCAGTTCTCGTCGGTCGACGAGTACCGCTACCACGAGGGGCTGGTGCACCCGGCCTTCGCCACCGCCGCCCGGCACGAGAACGTGCTGGTGCTGGGAGGCGGCGACGGCCTCGCCGTCCGGGAGATTCTGCGCTACCCGGACGTGCAGCGGGTGACGCTGGTGGACATCGACCCGGCGATGACGGCGCTGGCCGTGAACCTTCCCATGGTGCGGGAGCTCAACCGCAGCTCCCTCCTCGACCCGCGGGTGCGGGTGGTGCACGAGGATGCCCTGGCCTGGCTTGCCGACCTCCCCAAGGAGGAGCGCTTCGACGTGGCCATCGTGGACTTCCCCGACCCGAACAACTTCTCGCTGGGGAAGCTGTACACCACCCGCTTCTACCGTCTTCTCCGGGCCCACCTCGCCCCGGGCGGGGCGGCCGCCGTGCAGAGCACCTCCCCGCTGCTGGCGCGCACCTCCTTCTGGTGCATCGCCACCACCATCGAAGCCGCCGGCCTCTTCGTCCGCCCCCTGCACGTGGCCGTCCCCTCCTTCGGAGAATGGGGGTTCGCGCTGGCGCGCGCCGAACCCTTCGAGGTTCCAGGCCATGTGCCGCCCGGGCTGCGCTTTCTCTCGGACCCGCTGCTGCCCGGCCTCTTCCAATTCGGCCCGGACCTGGCCCGTGTGCCGGCCGAGGTGAACCGCCTCGATAACCAGATTCTCGTCCAGTACTACGAGGCCGAGTGGAGGCGCTTCGAATGACGCGCTTCACGCGGCGCGACCTCCTCCTGGCATTTCTGGGCCCGGCGGTGGCGACCGCCTGTCGCGGAGCGAAGCCGCCCGCGCTGTCCTTCGACGGTGCCATCCTCGGCGCCAACGACAGTCGGGGGCACCTCCTGCGGACCGGTTTCAAGCCCACGCCCCAGCTGCAGACACGCGCGGCGGTCATCATCATCGGCGGTGGCATCGCCGGCCTCTCGGCCGCCTGGCGTCTGTCGCGCGCCGGGGTGGAGGACTACCGCATCCTCGAGCTCGACTCGGAGCCCGGCGGCACCTCCCGGGCCGGCCGCAACGCCGTCACCGCCTTCCCCTGGGGCGCCCATTACTTGCCGTGTCCGCAGCCCCACGCCCGCTCGGTTGCACTGCTGGCAGTGGAGATGGGCGCGGCCGAGCGGCGCAACGACGGCCAGCTCGTCTTCGACGAGGCGCAGCTGTGCCGTGCGCCGCAGGAGAGGCTTTTCATCGCCGACCGCTGGTACGAGGGACTCTACCCGCGCGCCGGTGCTACGCCCCGGGACCTCGACGAATTCGCGCGCTTCCAGGCCGAAGTCCGGCGCTTCTCCGGCCTGCGCGATGGCCGGGGCCGGCGCGCCTTCGCCGTTCCCATGGAGCACGGCTCCGACGACGCCGACATCGTCGCCCTCGACCGTCTGTCCATGTCCGACTGGCTCGCATCCAGGGGCCTGCACGGCGAGCGCATCCGGTGGTTCGTCGAGTACGGCTGCCGGGACGACTATGGAACGACCCTGGAGGGGACAAGCGCCTGGGCGGGACTGCACTACCATGCCTCCCGCACCGACCACGGCGGCCCGGAGGACCTGCTCACCTGGCCGGAGGGCAATGGGCACATTGTGTCCCACCTGGCGCATCGGGCCGGGCGGCGTCTGCAGACCGGGGTGGTAGTGACGGAGGTTCGGCCGCTGGAGCGAGGCGCCGAAGTGGTGGCCTTCCACGCCGACACGGGCCGCAGCGAAAGCGTCCTGGCCGACCACGTGGTGTTGGCCATCCCGCGCATGGCGGCGGCCCGCGTCTTTCCCCACCCCCGGCTGGTCGCGGAGGCGAGGGGCTTTCACGCCGGAGCCTGGCTGGTGGCCAATGCGACGCTGCGCCGGCGCCCGCTGTCCCGCGGCTTTCCCGAGGCGTGGGACAACGTCCTCTACGGCTCTGGCAGCCTGGGCTACGTGGTGGCCACCCACCAGTCCGACCGCCACGGGGGTCCGCCCGGCGCGACCGTCTTCACCTGGTACCTTTCGCTGACGCACGCCGACCCCGCGGAAGCGCACCGGTGGCTGTATGCCCTGTCCTGGCGCGAGGCGGCCGAGCTGGTGGTGGCCGACCTGCGGCGGGCCCATCCGGACATCGAATCCTGCATCGAGCGCCTGGACGTCTGGCGCTGGGGCCACGCGATGATTCGGCCTCGCCCCGGCTTCGTCTTTTCCCCGGAGCGGCGCGGGGCCTCCCAGGCCCTGGGAGATGTCCACTTCGCGCACACGGACCTCTCCGCCCTCTCGCTGATGGAGGAGGCGCAGTACCACGGCATCCGTGCCGGGGAGGAAGTCCTGGCGCGGATGGGTCGGGCCTCCGACAGCCTGCTGTGAGTTGCCACGTGGGGCGTCGCGCCCGCGCTGGCGGTGCATGCCCTGCCCCCCGGGCCGGGGGGCGCTAGCCATTGGTCCAGAAGGCCCGGGCGAAGGCCGACGCCGGCGCCACGCGCAGCGCGTCCACCGGCCCGCGCTCCGTCACGTGGCCGTCTTCCAGCACCAGCATCTGCCCCCCCAAGGCACGCGCGTCCTCCGCCTCGTGGGTGACGACCAGGGCGGGGACGGCCAGCCGTCGCAGGTGCTCGGCCAGAAAGCCGCGGAAGCGGACCCGGCTGGGGGTGTCCAGCGCCGCCAGCGGCTCATCGAGAAGCAGGGCGTGCGGCTCCATGGCCATCGCCCGGGCGAGGGCAACGCGCTGCCGTTCTCCGCCGGACAGGCTGCTCGGCAGCCGTTCTGCCAGCGCGGCGGCGCCCAGCTGGCCCAAGGCCTGTTCCACGCGGGCCGCGCGGGCCGTCTTGTCCAGCCGGGACAGCCCGAAGCCGACGTTGTCCCGCACCGAGAGGTGGGGAAACAGGCCCGAGTCCTGCGGCACGTAGGCCACGCGGCGTTCCTCCACCGGTAGACACCGGCCCGAGGTGGCGTCGAAGAGGACGTCCCCGCCCAGCACCAGCCGCCCCGCACTCGGCCGCAGCGCCCCCAGCACCGCCAGCAGCAGCGTCGTCTTCCCGGCGCCGTTGGGTCCGGTGACCAGCAGTGGCCCGGGGCCCGCGGCAAACTCCACCGCCAGGTGGAAGCTGCCCCGGCGGAGGTCAAGTCGCGCGTCGAGCACCCTCACCTCCGAGGAAGCCGTGCGCCCGCCGGCCCACCAGCAGCAGCAGCCCGAAGGCCACCACCACCAGGACCAGCGCCATGGCCTTGGCGGCGCGGACGTCGGTCTCCAAGGCGGTGTAGATGGCCAGCGGCAGCGTCTGGGTGCGCCCGGTGAGATTGCCGGCAAACATCAGCGTCGCCCCGAATTCCCCCAGGGCCCGTGACCAGCTCAGGGCGGCGCCGGTGATGAGACCCGGCATGGACAGCGGCAGGGCCACGCGGAAGAAGGTGCGCGCCGGCCCGGCCCCCAGGGAACGGGCCACCAGCAGCAGAGCCGGGTCGAGCCGCCGGAAGGCGGCCGCGGCCGCCAGGACGTAAAACGGCGCCGAGACAAACACCTCGGCCAGCACCACCGCTGCGGTGGTGAAGGGCAGGCCAATGCCGACGCGCTCGAGCCACGGCCCGAGAAGCCCCCGGCGTCCGAAGGCGAGCAGCAGCGCCAGTCCGGAGACGGCCGGGGGAATGACGATGGGCAGCTGCACCAGCGTGTCCACCGCCCGTGGCAAGCGCCCGGTGCGGCGGGCCAACAGCCAGGCCAGGGGCGTCCCCAGCACCAGCACCAGCACCAGCGAGGCACTGGTGGTGAGCAAGCTCAGCCCGAGCGCCGCCACCGCCAGGGGGTGGCGAAGCCCGGCCAGCGCCTCGCCGAGGCCGGTGGACAGCAGCAGGGCCAACAGCGGCGCCAGCAGGAAGGCGAGCAGCACGCCGGCCGCCAGCACTGGCAGGACCAGCTGCACGCGGCGGCTCCACCCCCTCATGGCACCTCAGCCAAGCTGCCGTCCGGGCCAGCGCGCCGCCTGCGTCCGGCCGGCCTGGACGCGGTGTCTGAAGGAGTCGGCATCCACGTGGGGGGGGGCAGGGACTGTCAGGAAAGCCAGCCGGTGTGTCAAGCTTCCCCGTGGAATCTGCCGTTGCCCCACCGAGGAACCCCTCCCGTTTTCTGGGGTCTGTTGTCTGCCAATGCCTCCCCGTCCATGTCGCTTTGCCATGCGCCGGGCGGGCCATTCGCTATGTGGTGGGTACGTGATGTCCATCGTGCGGCCAGTCCTGAGCTGCCTTGGCGCAGTGCTCCTTCTGGGCCTGCCGGCCTGCCAGGAGCGCCCGGCGCAGGCCGCGTTCGCGGTCCCGGCCGAAGCGGCGCCCGCGGCCCCCGCCCCCCCGGCGCCGCCCCGGGGCCCTCCGGTGCCGGTGCAGATGCCGTCCCTTGCGCCGCTGGTGGAAGGCCTTCTGCCGACGGTGGTCAGCGTGGAGGTGGACCCCGGCCGGGCGCCGCTGTCCGCCGACGGGGAGGATGAGGAGGACGGGCCGACCGCCACGCCGCCCCTGCCGGAGGGCCATCCGCCTGTCCCGCGCGGCGGCGCCCCGCGCGAGCGCGCCGGTGCCGGCGTGCTTCTCGGCGGGCGCGGGCTGGTCCTCACCAGCTTCCACTTCCTGCGGGAGGCCTCGGGCCTGCTGGTGCACCTGGCCGACGGCCGCGCCTACGAGGCCGAACTGGTGGGGCGCGACGCGCCCACGGACCTCGCCCTGTTGCGGCTGCGCAATGCGCCGAAAGGCCTTCCGGTGGCCCGGCTGGGCGACTCCCGGCGGCTGCACGTCGGGGACTGGGTGCTCGCGGTGGGGAACCCCTTCGGCCTGTCCTCCAGCGTCTCGCGCGGCATCATCAGCGCGCTGGCCCTCCACCTGGGCGGCCCCTACGACGACTTCCTACAGACGGACGCGGCCATCAACCCGGGCAACTCAGGCGGCCCCCTCTTCGACTTGCGCGGGGAGGTGGTGGGCATCGCCACCGCCGTGCCGATGGCGGCTGGCCTGGGCTTCGCCGTCCCGTCCTCCGTCGTCCTGGAGTTGCTTCCGCAGCTGGAACGGGAGGGCGGGGTCACGCGGGGTGCCCTCGGTGCCTTCTTCCAGGACATGCCTCCGGCCCTCGGCCGGGCCCTCGGGGTGGCGTCGGGCCAGGGGGCGCTGCTCTGCGGATTCACCGAAGACTCAGCCGCGCGGCGGGCCGGCCTGCAGCGCGATGACGTCGTGGTGGCCCTCGACGGCCAGCCGGTCGCCTCCCAGCGTGACCTCATCCACAGCGTGGCGCTGCATGCGCCCGCCTCCGTGGTGAAGCTGACGTTTGTGCGCAGCGGCAAGTTCCAGGACGTCCAAGTGGCGCTGGGGGTGCGCACGGACCTCGACGGCACCGGGCCCCTGCGCCGCGCGTCGGCGGACGAGCGGCCAGCGCCCGACGACGCTGGCCTCGGACTCGAACTCGCCGACCTCACCCGCGACGTGGCGGCGCGTCTTCAAATCCACAGCCAGGGCGCCGTGGTGGTGACTGTCGCGCCGGGCGGGGCGGCAGATGCCGCCGGCTTCATTCCCGGCGCCGTCATCATCGAGGTGGCC
>Ga0209048_10003757_pt1 | contig 14676 bp, 9 predicted proteins | sample FrelakmetCRP12CR_FD_187146 | JGI IMG/M metagenome (GOLD analysis project Ga0209048, IMG submission 187146) | Freshwater lake sediment microbial communities from the University of Notre Dame, USA, for methane emissions studies - CRP12 CR (SPAdes)... | ecosystem: Environmental > Aquatic >... | reverse complement strand
CGCGGGCGCCGCGAGCCGCAGCGCCCACGGTCCGCGGTTCTCCAGCGCGTCGACCGCTCCCGACCAAACCCACAACACGGGGGCGGCCGCCGCCGCGCGGGACTCGCGCAGGCTGCCGTGCGCCGCGGCCGCGACGTCGAGGTCCTCGCCAGCAAGCGCGAGCGCGACCTTGTGCTGTGCGAGCGTACCCTCGACGCTCGCGCTCGCCCGCGTGAAGGTCCCTGGCGGCGTGACGATGCCGGTCGCGGACACTTCGCCCTTGATCCTGCGCTCGGCGTCCGCCGCCGGCACGCCGACGGAGCCCGACGGAGGCACGGCTATCCGTGCGTCGAAGGTCGCGAGCGCGAGCGTGGCGCCGATCCGGAGCGCGCTGCCTCGCGCCTCGAGCTCGATGCCGCCGTGGTCGAGGTCTCCGCGCAGATCGAGCTTTGCGGAGAGCGCACCGGCCAGAGGCCGCGGCGCGCGCGACGGCAACAGCGGCGCGATCTCGGCGAGGCGGGGCGCGTCGAGGACGACGCTCAGCCGATCGTCGGCGCCGCCGAAAGCACCGCGCGCGGTGAGGGTCGCGGAGCCGAGCTTGACGTCGACGGCCGCGTCGCGCACGGCGCGTGGCGTCACGGTCCCGTGCAGCGAGCCGGAGACCGGTACACCGGCGATTCGGCTGCCGGGGTCCAGCGCGACGTCGGCGGCGACGCGCCACACAGGCTGCAACGCGCCGGTCGCGGTCACGTCGGCCCCGAGGTTGCCCGCGGGAAGATCGCCGAAGCGCGAAGGATCGAAACCTTTCGCCTTTGCCGTCACCGCGAATGCCCGCTCGCCGGCGAGCGCGAGACGGCCGCTCCCGGCAAGCTCGCCGTCCCCGGCGCGGACACGGAAGCGCTCGACGACGAGCGCGCCTTCGGCCACGGTCGCGGCGAACGCGAGGCCGATGCCCTTCGCCACCGTCCGATCGGCGACGTCGCCGACGATGCGCTGCCGGGCAGCGTCGAGATCGGCTTCGACGGTGCCGGACAGACGCGTCGCGACGGCGGGCGTGTAGAGCTGCTTCAGGTCGACGTCGCGCACGTCGAGCGTCCATTTGCCCACACCGCCGGTGAGCGGAACCCGCGCGCGGCCGGCGAGGCGCCCCCCGCCGCCCAGCTGGGCAACGATATCGTCGAGCGTGAACTCTTCGCTGCGCCACGCGAAGCGCGCCGCCAGCGAGCGCATCGGCAATCGCTGCGCATCGAGCGGGCCGGCAATCGCGTTCGCCGCGTCGACGCGTCCGGCGAGTGCGCCGTCGACCGGACGGGCCTGCACGCTGCCGCTGATCCGCGTCGCCGGCAGCGCGGCGTCCCACGTGGCGAGATCGAGATTCGTCGCTTCGAGCGCGATCTCGTCGAGCACGACCGCGGCGAGCGGCGACAGCCGGGCGCGCAGAGTGAAGTCCGCGTCGCCCGCGCGACCGCCGGCGTCGAGGGCGACCGACGCGAGTGTGCCGGAGACGGCGACGTCGGCGCGTCCGCCCTTGAGCGTTGCGTCACCGGCAGCGGCGAGCTTGCCGTCGAGCGCGAATGGCGCGATCGCTCCGAGCGCGATCGTGCCGGTGATCGTGCCGCGCGCCGTCACGAGGGAGAGTCGGTCGATGCGGTGGGCGCGGGCGCCGCCTTGGTAGCCGAACGCGATCCCGTTGATCGTGCCCGTGTTCGTTCCGACGGTCCAGTCGAAGCGGCCGACCGCGATGCTGTCGATCGCGACGTCGGTCGGCAGTGCGAGGCTCTGCGGCAGCGGCGTTGCCGCATCGGATCCCTGCATCGCGACGGTGATGCGCTGCGCGCCGAGCCCCTTGATCACGATGCCTTGCGACCACAGCGCGGCAGGGCTCCACGTGAGCGCGATCTCGTCCGCAGTGAGCGCCGCCTCGGGTCCCTTCCACGCCAGTCGCTTCACGCGCACCGTCGACAGCAGCGAGCCGGCCGGCTCGTCGACGGTGAGCCGGCCCTCGCTGCGGGCGACCAGGATGCGAATCGCGAGGTGGAGCGCAGCTTCGCTCGCGAGGAACGCGCCGGCAGCGCCCAGCGCGACTGCCACGACGCCCAGTGCGAGCGCGAGCCGGCGCAACGCGCGCCGCACGCCCCCCGTCGGTGGCGGCGGTTCGCCGGAAGCGGTCTGCACCGTATGTTCCATGGCGTCAGAAGGAGAGCCCGACCGAGAAGTGCATGCGCACCTGGTGGGTCTGCTGGCCGTAAGCGATGTCGAACCGGAACGGCCCGAGCGGCGTGCGCACGCGCAGGCCGCCGCCGTAGCCGACGACAAAGCGGAAATCGGAGAGCGAGTCGGCGGCGTTGCCCGTGTCGACGAACGCGGCGAGTCCCCACGACTCGCTCATCCAGCGGATTGCCTCGACGCTGCCCACCGCGAAGTAGCGGCCGCCGACCGTGGCCGTGCCCTGCTTGACGCCGAGGCTCTCGAACTCATATCCGCGGACGGTCGTGTCGCCGCCCGTCCGGAACAGCAGCGTCGACGGAATGCCGTCGCGGGTCGGCGCCAGCACGGCGCCCGCGTCTGCGCGCAGATTGATCTCGTGCACAGCACCGAGGGGAACCCACGCCGCGAAGCGCCCGACGACGCGCCCGAATCCGCGCGTGGAAACGCCGGGGATGCCGCCGCCCAGCTGCGCGCTTGCAATCCACCCGCGGCCGGGCGCGATCAGGTTGTCGACCTCGCGCCAGTACTGCTCGCCCTCGACGTAGACCGCGTGCGAGCGCTGGGACGGCGCGTCGGAAGGGTGCTGGTCGTCGAGGTAGAAGGTGGCCGAGATCGCGCGTTCGCGGCGCTCCTCGACGGTGTGCCAGCGGGTGCCGATGGCTGCCGTCTGCGTGATCAGGCCCTCGATGTCGGTGCGCTTCGCACCCAGGCCGTAGGTACCGATCCATCCGGCTTCGTTCGCGGGCTGCGAGAACCGCAGCGCGGCGGCCTGGATCTTGGTGTCGAGCTCGCCGTTGACCAGCATCTGCAGGCCGCGATCGTCGACATTGACGTCGCGGTAGTTGACCTTGGCATTGAATTGGACGTCGGTCGAATAGCCGATGCCGGCCTCGAGGTTTCGGGTCGGGGCCTCGATGACGGCGACGCGGATCGTCGCGTCGTCCGGGTTCGCGGTGTCCGGATCGATCGTCGCCTGGACGCTCGCGAAGTAGCCGGTGGTGTTGAGCCGGCGGATGAACTGCTCGAGCGCGGCCTCGCTGTAGGGGTCGCCGGGGCGGATCGTACTGTAGTTGCGCACGATCGAGGCCCCGTACTTCGCGAGCCCCTGGATCTCGAGGGCGCCGAAGCGGAACGGGGGTCCGCTGTCGAGCTCGACGGAGAGCACCGCCGCGTGCGCATCCGGGTCGATCGCCGCCTCGCTGCGCGCGATCCGTGCCGCGGCAAAGGGGCCCGCGCGCAGCGTGGCGAGCGCGCGGTCCTTGGCCGCGGTCCACGCGGCCTGCCGGAAGACGTCGCCCTCGGGAAGGCCCCAGTCCGCGCGGATCTTCGTGATCGCGGCGCCGCCCAGCGGATCGGCGACAACAGGGCCTGCGACATCGATGCGCACCGCAGCGATCCGGGTCGGCGCACCCGGTGACATGGTCAGCGTGACCGTCACGGGTTTCGCGTCGCGGTCGATCGCGACCTCGACGTGCGCGGAGAAGTAGCCCTCGGTGGCCGCGGCCTCCGTGGCCTCGTCGCGCGACTCGCGCGCGAGCCGGTCGAGGAGCTCGGCGGTCATGTCGGCGTAGCCTTGCCACCGGACGAGCCCGATGCTGCGCTCGATCACTGCAACGAGCGATTGCGGCGCGTCGATGACCAGGCGATACGCGGGCTCCCTGGTCGCCGCCGTCGTCGCTGTGCCGTCCGCGGTTTCGGCCGCGGTGGCGCTACCGGTCAGCAGCGCGGCCGCCAGCCACAGCGCGGGCAGCCACTGCGGGGGACGACGAGGGGAAGTCGCGGCGCAATGCACAAACGGGATTATCGTCGATCGTCGAGGCGCGTTCTGCGATCGGGGCGCGCGGCCCAGGAAACGGGTCGTCCGGGCGCGCGGCCGGCGCCGGCGGAAGCTCGAGTGGCGGTGTCTTCGGCAGCTCTGGAATCTCGCGCCGCGGCCAGTCGAGATTCCAGTCGACCCCCGGAGGATCGCCCAGGCCCCACAGGCCGATGCCGACGCGCGTTACGCCGGCGCCGTCCTGCCGGATCGCGCACCCGCCCTGCGTCGTGCACGCGAAGATCGCAACGAGGATCGCGGCACGGCGACCACGGAACAGGGCCACGACGGCGTCAGAAGCGGTGCAACAGCGTGAGGCCGAGCACCGGCGCCGTCTTGTAGTCGTCGCGTCCGACCTGGTTGCCCTGCGCGCTGTCGACGGACAGGCGACCGCCCGCCGACACTCCCGCGTAGAGATCGAGCCGCGTCGCCGCGCCGAATGTGCGCGAGGCGCGCACGAACAGCGGGAAGAACCGGTTCTCCCCGACCCCGCCCGGCGCGATGCCGGTGTCGTTCAGACGGAAACGGTACGACCGGTACGCGCCGCCGCCCGCCAATTCCCAGTTGTCGTCGAACTTGTACGCGAGCTCCAGGCCGGCGCCGCCCGCGGGGCCGGCACGGAACGGATTGGCGAGTCGCCAGCGGTCGTCGATCTGCCACTGGATGATGAGGAACGGAAAAACCTTGGTCTCGTCGATCTGCCGGAAGACGCCGACGCCGGCGCCCAATACGAGCTGCGGCGAGAATATCTTGGTCGCGGACACGATCGCGCCATAGTTCAGCACGTTGCTCGCGCTGGCGCCGGTTTCGTAGGCCCACTCGATGACGGGGGTGACGCCGAACCGCAGGTCGGCCGCGTACGCGTAGTCGAGGTTGATGCCGAGGCTCAGCGCATTGAGCTGGTCCCACGGCGCCTGGCCCTGGAACGCGACCGGGTTCGAGAAGCGCCACTTCTCGTAGTCGTAGCGCAGCGAGAGGCCGACGCCGATCTGCGGCGTGACCTGCCGGCTCCACGCGCCGTTGACGATGACCGACGCCCAGGCGGCGTCGCCACCCTTGTCGAGGTCCGAAGCGAACTGGTTGACTCCGGTGACCGAAAGCGTGCCGTTGAGCTCGTTCGGGCTCTGCGCCTGGGCGAGTGCGATTGTCGGCAGCAATGCGCCGGCGAGGGCGAGCGTGGCGGCGGGAAGAAACGGACGGCGGGGCGGCATGGGGAAGGCTCCGGTTCGCCCGGCGGCGCATGGCACGCGACGCGAGCGGCGTCGCGATTCTACCCGAACCCGCGCGCGACCCGCGTGGCGACGGCGGGCTCGGTGCGATGCGTCCCCGCGCGCAAGGCGGCGCGCGATTCGCGTGCGGGGTCAGCCCATGAAGCCGAGATCGCTCGCCGGGAAGCGGGCGAGATTCGGGAACACCGCCGGCAACTCCGCCGCGCTCGCGCCGAACCATCGCGCGAGGGTCGCCCCGTACTGGTCGAGCGCCGTCGTCGGGATCCAGCGCCCTTCCTTCTCGGCATCGTCCGGTCCGCCGAGAACGAGCTGCGGGAACCGGCCGTAAAGGTCGCCGCCCCTGACGGCGTCGCCGAGGATGAAATGATGGCTCCCCCACGCGTGGTCGGTGCCGCCTCCGGCAGCCGGCTGCAGCGTTCGACCGAAATCCGACAGCGTGAACGTGGTGACCTGGCTCGACACGCCGAGCGCGGCGGTCGCGTCGTAGAAGGCCTTGAGCGCCGGCGCGAGCTCCGCGAACAGCGCCTGCTGGCGCCGCAACTGGTCGTTGTGCGTGTCGAAGCTGCCGAGCTGCACGAAGAAGATCTGCCGCTTCGCCCCGGTGACGGCCCGCGCCTCGATCAGCTTCGCCACCTGGTAGAGCTGCTTCGCCGTGTTCGACGTCAGCGTCGAGAAGAGCGGCGCGACCGTCGAATTCGCATTGGCGAGAATCGGGTTGACCAGCCCCGACAGCCGCAACGCCTGCGCGCCGATCGCGTTGGCGCTGCGCACGAACGTGTTGCCGGCGTCCTGCGCGAGCATCTCCGTGAGCGCGGCGAGCCGCGCGTTCGCGGCGGTGCCGCCGTTGTATCCCGCGAGGGCGAACGATCCGCTGACGGGAACGGTCAGCGGCGTCGTGCTCGCCCCCGTCGTGTACAGCACCGTGCCGTCGAGAGAAGTGACGACGGGAAAACCGTCCGCCCCGTTCTGCGCCGCCACCCGATCGGCGAGCCGCCCGCCCCAGCCGGTCGCACCGGGAACGTCGCAGATGGCGCTCTGCCACTGCGCCTGCTGGTCGGAGTGCGAATACAGCGACTGCGGTCGCAGTCCCGCGCCGTATTGCGCCTTCGTCGTCGGTTGCACGAGCGTCCCCACGTTGGCGAGGATCGCGAGCCTGTGCTCGGCGAACAGTCCCTGCAGTTCGGCGAGATCGGGATGCAGGCCGAACGGCGTGCCCGAGGAGAGCGGCTGGATCGGCAGCAGCGAGGACTGCGCGAGCTGGATGCCGGAAGCCGCCGGGCGCGCGGCGGCGTATTGCGCGTAGCCGGTGGCATCGAGCGGGACCAGCGTGTTGTTGCCGTCGTTGCCGCCGAACAGGAAGACGCAGACCAGCGCCTTGTAGTCGGCCGCGGTCGTGGTCGCCGCATTCGCCGCAGCGGCGCGGCCGACGAGATCCAGACGCGAAGCGAGGGCGAGCGTCGAGAGTGCCGTGGCCCGGCGCAGGAACGCGCGGCGGGCGGGATGTCCGAGGGTCGTCATGTCAGTACCCGCCCGGCCGTCCGAAGGGTAATGACTGCGCCCCCTCGGGGGGCAGCGAACGCAGTGAGCGTGGGGGTCGTTTCATCGCAGTACCCGCCCGGCCGTCCGAAGGGTAATGACTGCGCCCCCTCGGGGGGCAGCGAACGCAGTGAGCGTGGGGGTCGTTTCATTCTAGCGCTCCACCTGGTATTGGGACGACGTGGCCATGAGATAGAACGCGGTGCGGGCGCGCGTCAGCGGACTGGTTGCCGGGACCGCGCCGACGGCGCGCAGGATCGACGACCGCTGAGCCGCGCTCATCGTGCCGTGCAGGAGCAGGGCATCCAGCCGGTCGAGCAGCGCGTTGGGATCGGCCGCGGCCGCGGCGAGCGCCGACCAGTCCGGCTGCGTGCCCGTCGCGCCCGGCAGCGTCGCGAGCGGCGCGATCGTGCCGAACACGAGCGTGTTCGCGAAGTTGTAGCGGTTGATCGCGGTGCTCGCGTTCTGGATCGCGAACTCGGGGCCGACGCTGGACGTGCCCGGCACGACGTACGTCGGCGGGTAGTAGTTGAACACCGACGCGGGGTAGAAAAGCCGCTGCCCGAGCGCGCCGCTCTGGCTGCCGAAATAGACGCCGTCCGTCTGCGCGGCGAGCGCGCGGGCGAGCCCGGTCATGAAGAGCACCGGCTCGCGCAGCTTGCCGTAGCCCGGGTCGAGCTTGACCGCGCCGCGCGCTTCCGGATCGGTGAGGACCGCGCGGACCACGGCCTTCATGTCGCCGCGCACGCCGTGGCCGTTGTCGGAGAACGCCGCGGCGACGCGCGCCACGTACTGGGGCGACGGATCGCCGGTCACGAGCTTCTGGATAAGCTGGCGGCCGATGAACGGCCCGACATTCGGGTGCACGAAGATGTTGTGGATCGCCGCCGCGAGCTCGGTCTGCATCGGCTGTCCGCCGGGCAGCGCGGCGTCGAGCAGCGGACTCTTGGCGCCGGTGTCGTGATTGCTCGCCACGCCGACCATGTCGCCCAGAAAATTCTTCGGGTTGTGCCGGCGCTGGGTGGCGCCCGGCAGCGGCGGGTAGGTCCATCCGGTGTACACGTGCGCGAACGCCTCGATCGTGTCCTGGTCGTACGAGGGGATCGGGTTTCCCCGGGCGTCCGGCAGCTGCGTGCCGTCGGCCCGAAGCTCCCACACGCCGATCGAGAAGAGCTGCAGCAGCTCGCGCGCGTAGTTCTCGTTCGGGTTGACGCCGGGGGACGGCTTGTCGTTGTTGACCATGTTGAGGTAGTCGCCCATCACCGGCGACAGCGTTACCTTCAGCAGCAGGTCCTCGAAGTTGCCGAACGCGTGGTCGACGAAGATCTGCTGGTACTTCGCCATGCCGTAGGCGAGGTTGATGTCGAGGCCCGACGTGACGAGGATCTGCGACAGCGCGAACGCGACGCGCTGACGCAGCTGGTCGCCGCCGTCCACCGCGTTCCTGAAGAATTCGTTCTGCACCAGGAACAGCGAGTAGTTGTCGCGGGCGCACCGCGGATTGGGGTCGGCCGCGCAGAACGTCGCCTGCCCTCCGGCGGGCGCGTATGGGAAATCCGGGTACTTCGTCGCCGGCGCCGCGAACTGCTCCGCGAGGTACGCGGAATTGCCGACGTCGACAACGTGCGCGACGAGCGTTTCGGTGGGCCCGAACGTCGCCTGCTCGAGGAAGCGCGTCACGTCCGCCTTCACCTGCGCGGAGGACAGCGGCGAGCACATGACGACACCCTCGAGCGTCGCCTTGCCGGCCATCTTCTGATGCATCGTAAGGTCGGTCAGGTACCGGTAGTTCACGTCGCGCGGCGAGGTGCCTTGCTGCCGGCTGCGGTAGACGGGCGTGGTTCCCGCGCGACACGACGCGGTCGCAGCGTCGGGTGCCGCGATCCAGAACGCGACGCCGTCGAAGGTCCATTGCGGGTCCGTCCTCGCGCTCGCGCACTCGTCGGCGCTCGCCGTGTAGAAATGCGACGCGGGGCCGCTTCGCTGCGTTCCGTGAAAGCGACAGACGGGTACGGTGCCGGGCGCGTCGGTCGCGCGTGCCCACGCCTTCCATTCGACGCCGGTGCGCGACCAGCCGGGAATCGCGCCGCCGGCATCGAGCGCCGCCGCTTCCTGCGCGGACGCGGTGACGAAATAGCGGTCGAGGGCCGCGTCGCGGAACTCGACGACGGTGGCCGTAGGCTCGGCGGCCAGTGCGGCGCCGCAGGAACCGGCGAGCGCGGCCACGCCCGCGATGATTCGGCGCCGCGTGCGCGGCGGGATTGCGAATCGCATGCATCTCCTCCTGGTCGTGCCGCGCGGCGATCGGGGTCGGCAAAGACGCGTCCGCGGCGAACGCGGGCTGCGCCATCGGCGTCCCGCGTTTCCGTATAACGCGGAAGCGCGAAGGAGCGCCGACCACAGGATGCCTCAACTTTGTAAATCTTCGTTTCGGCGGCCGACCGGAGGTCATTCCAATGTCATAAAAGGCGCACCGCCTGCGGCGAATCGGCGAATCCCGTCCCACCGGTGCCTGACGGCACAACCCGGTCCCTGTCGGGGACTGCCGCGGGGCCAACCGCGCGCCCACAGCGCCGCGATTCGGGACGTTTGAACGTGTTTTGTCGAACGATCGTACGTTCGGCCTGGCGGCGCACATGGCGTCACCTGGGTTGTGTGGGGGCCGAGGCATCTAAGTCATTGTTTTTTATAAGTTACGAATCTTTGTGCAACATCGGGCTTAAGTTCTTGTAAGAAAAACGAAACCAGTTGACCGGGCTACTTTTGTTCCCTTATAGTTAGCGTCGAGTGGTAAAAAGTGGGTTGAAGTGGGATTTTATGTGCGTAACGGCCAGGAAACGGCCGACGTACGTGAATAAGCACTCACTATCACTCATTGCGGCGGGAGCGACGCAGTGGCGCAGGGAGGAGCGGGTTCGACGGGTTCGGGTGCAGCCGTGTTTCGGGGCGTGACCCAGCTCGCGCTCGACGCCAAGGGCCGGCTCGCGATTCCGGCCAGGCATCGCGACGCGCTGGCGGGAAGCCCCGACGGCGCGGAGCGCGCGCTCATCGTCACGGCGGACCCGAGTCGCTGCCTCCTCGTCTACCCGCGCGCAACGTGGGAGCCGATCCAGGGGCGCCTCATGGCGCTGTCGTCGTTCAACGAGCAGATCCGCGGGTTGCAGCGCCTGCTCGTCGGCCACGCCGATGAAGTCGAGATGGACGGCGCGGGCCGCGTCCTGATCCCTCCGCCGCTGCGCCAGTACGCCGGCCTCGATCATCGCGTCGTGCTCGTCGGGCAGGGCAACAAGTTCGAGCTGTGGGACGAAGCGCGCTGGCAGGAGCTGACGGCACGCGCCATCACGTTTCCTGCCGGCGGCCTTCCCTCCGAGCTGGACGGCTTCAGCCTTTGATGCACGATGGCGCCCACGTCCCCGTCCTGCTCGAGGAAGCCGTCGCTGCGCTGGCGATCGGCGCGGACGGCACCTACGTCGACTGCACGTTCGGTCGCGGCGGCCACGCCCGCGCGATCCTCGCGCGCCTCGGTCCGTCCGGGCGCCTCGTCGCCTTCGACCGCGACCCGGAAGCCGAAGCCAGTGCGCACGGAATCGACGATCCGCGCTTCGCGTTCCGCCGGCTGTGGTTTTCGGAAGTGCCTTCCGCGCTCGCGACGCTCGGCGTCGAGCGCGTCGATGGCGTTCTCCTCGACCTCGGCATTTCCTCGCCGCAGATCGACGACCCGGCGCGCGGCTTCTCGTTCCGCGCGGACGGGCCGCTCGACATGCGGATGGACCCGGCCCGCGGCGAATCGGTGGCCGCATACCTGGCGCGCGTCGACGCGCGCGAACTGACGGAGGTGATACGCGACTATGGTGAAGAACGGTTTGCTCAATCGATTGCAAGAGCAATTGTTGCGGCTCGCGCGGTCGCACCCGTCGTCCGCACGCGGCAGCTGGCCGCGATCGTGGCCCAAGCCGTCGGCGCGCGGCCACGGGGTGATCGGAGTCAGGATCCGGCCACGCGGACGTTCCAGGCTCTCCGGATTTTCGCCAATCGCGAGCTCGCGGAGCTCGCGCTGACGCTGCCGCGTGTCGTTCCGCTGCTGAACACAGGGGGCCGGCTCGCGGTGATCAGCTTTCATTCGCTGGAGGACCGCATCGTCAAGCGCTTCCTCGTTTCCGCTTCGCAGCCTTTCGGCGGCGAGCCTCGGCTCGCGCGGCTGCCGCTGCCGGCCGCCGCGCTGCCCGGCGCGCCGCTGGCGCTCGTCGGCCGCGCGGTGCGTCCGTCGGAGCGCGAGGTCGCGGCGAATCCGCGCGCGCGGAGCGCGACGCTGCGCGTCGCCGAGCGCACGCGCCATCCGGTGCCCGCGGGCTTCGGCGACCCCCGGCGCGCGTGACGGGACCATGGTCCGCGTGAACCTCCTGCTCCTTGCCGTGCTCGTGCTCTGCGCGCTCTCGCTCGTCACGTCGCGGCACCAGGCGCGCAAGCTCTTCGTCGAGCTCGAGCGCGAGCAGGCGAAGGCGCGGGCGTACGACACCGAGTTCGGTCAGCTGCAGCTCGAGCAGTCGACGTGGGCGATGCCCGCGCGCATCGAGAAGATCGCGCGCGAGCAGCTCCGGATGCAGGTGCCCGGACCCGCCCGCATCGAGGTCGTCCCCGAGGGTGCGCCGCGATGACGGGCGTGTCGGCCTCGCTGCACCGCGCCGCGCCGATGCCGGCGCTGCCGCGGTTCCGCGCGCCTCTGGTCTTCGGGATGCTGCTGCTGCTGTTCGTCGCGCTCGCCGGCCGCTCGCTCTACCTGCAGTGGATCGACAACGAGTTCCTGCAGGGGCAGGGCATCTCGCGCTACGGGCGCACGATCGAAGTGCCGGCGCACCGCGGCCGCATCGTCGACCGCTCGGGCGAGCCGCTTGCGATCTCGACGCCGATGAAGTCGATCTGGGCGTTCCCGGGCCAGGTCGAGATGGCGCCCGGCCAGCTCGCGCAGCTCGCGCGGGCGCTCGAGACGACGCCGGCCGCGCTGACGAAGAAGCTCGAGGACGGGAGCGACTTCGTCTTTCTCGCGAAGCAGATTCCACCGGACGTCGCCGAACGGATCGCGACGCTGAAGATCAAGGGCATTCACGACCAGAACGAGTACCGCCGTTTCTATCCGGCCGGGGAAACGATGAGCCACATCATCGGCTTCACCGGCGACCGCGACGTCGGGCAGGAGGGCATCGAGCTCACGCAGCAGGAGTGGCTGGGCGGCAAGCCCGGCAGCCGGCGCGTGATCATCAATCGCCGCGGCGAGGTCGTCGAGGATCTCGAGGCGATCAAGGCGCCGCAGGCGGGCCGCGACCTGGCGCTCGCGATCGACACGCGGCTCCAGTATCTCGCGTTCCGCGAGCTCAAGGCGGCGGTCGACGCGAACAAGGCGAAGGCTGGCGGTCTCGTCATTCTGGACGTGCAGTCCGGCGAGATTCTCGCCCTCGCGAACTGGCCCACGTACAACCCGAATGCGCACAACCGCGTCGCCCGCGACCGGATGCGCAACCGCGCCCTCACCGACGTGTTCGAGCCCGGCTCGACGATGAAGCCGTTCACGATCGCCTCCGCGCTGGAGAGCGGCCACGTCCGTCCCGACACCGTGATCCAGACGGCGCCCGGCACCTTCAACGTAGGCCCGAACACGATCCACGACGCGCATCCCAACGGTGCGCTGACCGTCGAGCAGGTCATCCAGAAGTCGTCGAACGTCGGCGCCGCGAAGATCGCGCTGTCGCTGCCGTCCGCGACGATGTGGCAGACGCTGTCCGACGCGGGCTTCGGTACGCCGCCCAACACCGGCTTTCCGGGCGAGGTCGCGGGACGGCTGCGGCCGGCGAAGACCTGGAAGCCCATCGAGCAGGCGACGATGGCCTACGGCCACGGGCTCTCGGTGAACCTCGTCCAGCTTGCGCGCGCCTATACCGTCTTCGCGAGCGACGGCGAGCTGAAGCCGGCGACACTGCTCAAAGGCGGCGGCGCGGTCGCGGGTCGGCCCGTGGTGAAGCCCGAGACGGCAATCGCGGTGCGTCACATGCTGGAGCTGGCCGTGCAGCCGGGCGGCACCGCGCCGAAGGCCCAGGTGCGCGGCTATCGCGTCGCCGGCAAGACCGGCACCGCGCACAAGCTCGAGGGCCGCGGGTACACCAACAAGTACGTCGCGTCGTTCGTCGGCTTCGCGCCCGTGTCCAATCCGCGGCTCATCGTCGCGGTGATGATCGACGAGCCCTCGGCCGGAGCGCACTTCGGCGGCGAGGTCGCGGCGCCCGTATTCTCGTCCGTGATGGGGTCGGCGCTGCGCACGCTGGGCACGCCGCCCGACGCGCCGCAGGACAACGTGATCCTCCCCGCGGAAAGCGCGCCGGTCCGCGAGGAAACGTGATGCTGACGATCGCGATGCCCGCATTCGACGCTGCCGCGCTCGTCGCGCGGCTGCCGGTCGCGCCGCGCCGGATCACCGCCGACAGCCGGCAGGTGCGCGCGGGCGACGCGTTCGCCGCCTACCGCGGCGAGGCGGCGGACGGGCGCGCCTTCATTCCCGACGCGATCGCCCGCGGCGCCGGCGCGGTGTTCTGGGATGCGCCCGGCTTCCACTGGGATTCCGCGTGGAAGGTCGCGAACGTCGCCGTCGAAGGCCTCAAGGCCAAGCTCGGTGCGATCGCCGATCTCGTGTACGGGCACCCGTCGCGCTCGGTCTGGGTGGTCGGCGTCACCGGCACCAACGGCAAGACGTCGTGCACGCACTGGATCGCGCAGTGCCTCGCGTCCCGCGGCCGCCGCGCCGCCGTGTTGGGCACGCTGGGCAACGGCGTCATCGGCGCCCTGCGTCCGGCGGCGAACACGACGCCGGACGCAGCGCTCGTCCACGAGCTGCTCGCGCAATTCCGCGATGCGGGCGCGTGGGCGGTCGCCATGGAGGTCTCGTCGCACGGGCTCGACCAGGGCCGCGTGAACGCGGTCGCGTTCGACGTCGCGCTCTTCACGAACCTGACGCGCGATCACCTGGACTACCACGGCACGATGGCCGCGTACGGCGCAGCCAAGGCGAAGCTGTTCGCGTGGCCGGGGCTTTCCACCTGCGTGATCAACGCCGACGATCCGTTCGGGCAGAGCCTCGTCGACGCGGCGCGGGGCCGCGGGCAGAAGGTGCTGACGTACGGATTCGGCGACGCGGACATCGCGGCGACCGGCATGGCGACGACGCCGCAGGGCATCGCGCTGTCGGTCGCGACGCCCTGGGGGCGCGGCGACGTCGCGCTGCAGCTTGCCGGAGCGTTCAATGCCGCCAACGCGCTCGGCGTGCTGGGCGTGCTGCTCGCGAGCGGCGTCGCGCTCGACGACGCGCTCGCGGCGCTCGCGCGCATCACCGCGCCGCCGGGCCGGATGCAGCGGCTGGGCGGAGGGTTCGCGCCGCTCGTCGTCGTCGACTACGCGCATTCGCCCGACGCGCTGGAGAAGGTGCTGATCGCGCTGCGGCCCGCCGTCGTCGATTCGGGCGAGCTCGTGTGCGTGTTCGGCTGCGGCGGCGACCGCGATCCGGGCAAGCGGCCGGAGATGGGGCGGGTCGCGGCGCTCCTCGCCGACCGCGTGGTCGTCACCAGCGACAATCCGCGCAGCGAGGATCCCGCGGCCATCGCGGACGCGATCGGGCAGGGGATTCGCGACACCGGCCACCGGAACTACACCACCCTGCTCGACCGCGAGGCGGCGATCCGTACGGCGATCGCCGGGGCGCGCGGCGGAGACGTCGTGCTGGTCGCCGGCAAGGGGCACGAGGATTATCAGGAACGCGGTGGCGTGCGCGCGCGCTTTTCCGACGCCGAAACCGCCGCCGCCGCCCTCGCCGCGTGGAGGGGTGCATGAGGGCGGCGGGCGTAGCCAAGGCCCGAAGGGCGGGTCGCTGCC
>Ga0209048_10003756_pt1 | contig 14677 bp, 7 predicted proteins | sample FrelakmetCRP12CR_FD_187146 | JGI IMG/M metagenome (GOLD analysis project Ga0209048, IMG submission 187146) | Freshwater lake sediment microbial communities from the University of Notre Dame, USA, for methane emissions studies - CRP12 CR (SPAdes)... | ecosystem: Environmental > Aquatic >... | reverse complement strand
GTCGAGGAACAGGGCCACGCGGACCAGCTCGCCGAACGCATCGTGCAGCTGGGTGGCGAGCCGGACTTTTCTCCCGGCAGCCTGGTCGGCCGCAGTCATGCCGAATACGTGGAGGGCACGACGCTATCGGACATGATAAGGGAAGACCTGGTGGCCGAACGCATTGCCATCGACAGCTATCGCGACTTCATCGCGTATCTCGGCACTGCGGACCCGACGACCCGCCGTCTGCTGGAGGCGATCCTGGCAGTGGAAGAGGAGCACGCGGATGACCTCGCCGATCTGCTGCAGGTGATTCCGGAGCAGGCGCAATCGCCGCAGGAGGCCCTGGCACTGCGGTCGGCCTGACCGGCCTTCCGGAGCCCGGCACACCGCACAACCGCACGCAATGCAACGGCAACGCTGCCGGACGGATTAGATGTCTCCACAACGAGGCCTCGCGGGACATGCTTCCGCGGTGCTTCAGATCGCAATCACAGCATAGAGGAACAGACATGAACAAATTCAATCTCACCGCACTTTCGGCTGCATTTTGTCTGGCGATGTCCACCGGCGCCATCGGCGGAACCATGGCCAGGGCCGAGTACAAGACTGCCCAGGAGGACATTGCGGCGAAGTACAAGTCGGACAAGGCGGCCTGCTCGGCCATGACCGCCAATGCCAGGGATATCTGCAATCAGGAAGCTGCGGGTCGCGAAAAGGTCGCCAAGGCGGAGCTCGTGGCGACCGACGTTCCCTCCGGCAAGCATCGGTATGACGTACGCCTGGCCAAGGCCGAGGCCTCGTACGCGGTGGCGAAGGAGAAGTGCGACGACTATTCAGGAAATGCCAAGGACGTGTGCGGCAAGGAGGCGAAGGCCGCTTACGTTACCGCCAAGGCAGATGCCAAGGTCGCCGAGAAGACCGCCGAAGCGAACGCGGCGGCGCGCGAGAAGACCGTGGACGCCAACACGACAGCGCGTGCAAAGACCGCCGAAGTGCGCAAGGATGCAGCCGCCGACAAGCGCGATGCCGACTATGCGGTCGCGAAGGAAAAGTGCGACGCGTTTGCCGATGACGCCAAGACCAGCTGCATCAAGGACGCCAAGGCACGCTACGGCCAGTCCTGAGCGCAGGCCGGTTCGCACGACGCTGTCGGTAGCTCGAAGGTGTAGGTAGCAAGGAGCCCTGATGCGAGACCAGGACAGGTCTCGCATCCTTTACAGACCGGGAGATTCAACGATGGAAATCGTGGGGAAGTCGATGACGGAAACGACGGGAACGGACGAGGCGGGTGGCACGGTCGGACGCACGGTGGACCAGGCGACGAGCAGTGCGCACAAGGCGATCGACAAGGCATCGGACGCGGCGCGTCCCGCTGTCGACCGCGTTGCCGCAGGCGCCCATCAGGCCGTGGACAAACTCGCGGGCGCCGCGACGCAGGCCGCCGACACACTGGACGTGAAGGGCAGGCAGCTCCGGGATGCGCAATCGCGGCTCGCCGAGAATTGTCGTGTCCATGTCCGGGCGAGGCCGATCGCGTCGCTGGGAATCGCGGTTGCCGCCGGGTTCCTCCTGGGCGTATTGCTGCGACAGCGCTAGGCCGCATGATGCAATGAAGAACGAGAACACGGTGAACTCCCTGCTCCAAGGGATCCGGTCTGCGGGCGCGCCCCTGCGCCCCCCCGGCCTCGGCGATGATGTCGGGGCCCTGTGGGATGAGCTGCACGGTCTCGTGCACGCGCACTCGGTCGCTACGCGCGAGTCGCAAGGTGTTAGAGATGGGCTCGTCGCCATCGTGGCCCATGGTGTTGCCATCGGCGTGCTGGTCGCCATTGCGTCACTGGTCGCAGCGGTTGCAATGCTGCTGTGGCTGGCTCGATAGTCGAGCCCGGTCAAGTGCCTCGTTGCGGCTCGCTGTGCTGCTGCGCAAGTCGGACGACGTCGTCGGATTGACGTAAGATTCGTCGACGCACGCCTACGCGAAGCACGATCACCCAGCGCGGGCTCGCACCAGGTGGCCGTCGAAAATTGAAGGCGAACGAAAACGCAGTTTTGCGGCAGGCGCTCCGGTTCCTCGCGCCATCCTGGCACGCGAGGTCACGGCGTCCGCGCAGCGACGAGCCGCCGCTGCGATCGGAGCTGTTCAGCGCCGATCAGATGGAGCAGCACGGCAAGAGCCTGGCGGCCGCTCACAAGCTGACGTCTCGTCACGGCCGCGACCGGCTCCTGGCTCGACTCGCCGCGAACGAGGCCGTTCTCATCGACGCCTGCAACCTGCTCACGGCCGCGGTACGGGCGAATCGCCGCATCGCGCCAGCGGGAGAGTGGCTGCTCGATAACTTCTACCTGATCGAAGAGCAGATTCGCACCGCGAAGCGGCATCTGCCCAAGGGCTACAGCCGCGAGTTGCCGCGCCTTGCCAGCGGCCCCTCGGCCGGGTTGCCGCGAGTGTACGACATCGCGCTGGAGACGATCGCGCACGGCGACGGGCGCGTAGATCCGGAAAGTCTCTCCCGCTTCGTCGACGCGTATCAGACGGTCACACCGGTCAAGCTGGGGGAGCTGTGGGCAATCCCGATCATGCTTCGCCTGGCGCTGATCGAGAATCTGCGTCGCGTCGCGACCGACGTGGCGGCGGACGCGGTCGATCGGGACCTCGCCGGCGGCTGGGCCGACCAGATGACGGCGATTGCGCAGAGGGATCCGAAGAGCCTGATCCTGGTGATAGCGGACATGGCGCGCTCGGATCCGCCGATGACCACGGCGTTCGTGTCGGAGCTTTCGCGCCGCCTGCAGGGGCACGGGCCGGCCCTGGCGCTGCCGCTGACCTGGATCGAGCAACGGCTTTCCGAATCGCATCTCACCATCGAGCAGCTGGTGCAGTCGGGCACCCAGCAACAGGCCGCCAACCAGGTTTCGATCAGCAACAGCATCGGCAGCCTCCGCTTTCTCGGCGCAATGGACTGGCGCCGGTTCGTCGAGACCATGAGCGTCGTCGAACGGAAGCTGCTCGAAGATCCAAGCGGGTCTTACCGGAGCATGGACTTCGTCACGCGCGATCGATACCGCCACGCGGTCGAGCAGCTCGCGAAGGACAGCCCACTGTCGGAAGTCGAAGTGGCGCGCAGGGCGATCCAGCTCTCGCACGAAAGTGCTGCCCGACGCGATGCCGACGCGCGCACTGTGCACGTCGGCTTTTACCTGGTCGACGCGGGGAGGCCTCTGCTCGAACGCGCCGTCGACGTGCGCAGGTCGGGCGTCGCGGTGTTGACACGGCTGGCGGCGCGCCGCCCGACAGTCGTCTACCTGGGGGCCATCGCGACGCTGACTGCCCTCCTCACCGCCGGCATGAACTCGATGGCGCACGCAAACGAGGTGTCCGGCCCGACGCTGGCTGCAATTGTCGTCCTTTCCCTGCTGGCGACCAGTCAATTGTCGGTTGCGCTGGTGAACTGGTTCCTGACCTTGCTCGTGACCCCGCGGCCATTGCCGCGAATGGACTTTTCACTGGGCATTCCGCCGGGATCGCGCACGTTGGTGGTGGTCCCCGCGATGCTTGCCAGCACGAGAGGCATCGAAGGCCTCGCCGAAGCGCTGGAAGTCCGTTTCCTGGCCAACCAGGACGCAAACCTGCACTTCGCCTTACTGACGGATTTTCTCGACGCGAATGAGGAGACGCTGCCGGAGGACGCGCACTTGCTGCGGCTGGCGCAGGAAAAGATCAGCGCGCTGAACGAGAAATACGGCGGCAAGTACGATACGGCGCGTCCAACCGCAGCGGAAGCGGGTCCTGGCGACATCTTCTACCTGTTCCACCGGCCCCGCGCCTGGAATCCACGCGAACGGGCATGGATGGGCTACGAGCGCAAGCGGGGAAAGCTTGGCGACCTCAACGCGCTCCTGCGCGGTGCCGACGATGCGGTGAAGCGCTTCTCGTCAATCGTCGGCGACAGCGCGGCGCTGGCGGGCGTGAAATACGTCATCACGCTCGACACCGACACCGAGCTTCCGCGCGACGCAGCCCGGCAATTGGCCGGGGCGATGGCGCACCCGCTGAACCGCGCACACTACGACGATACGCGGCAGCGCGTCACCGCCGGATACGGCGTCCTGCAGCCTCGCGTCGTGGCGAGCTTGCCCGGATCCAACCGGTCGCGGTACGCGCGCGTCTTCGGCGGAGAGTCGGGGATCGATCCGTACACGCGCACGGTTTCCGACGCCTACCAGGATGGATTCGGGGAAGGCTCGTTCATCGGCAAGGGCATCTATGACGTCGACGCCTTCGAGCTCGCGCTCAAAGGGCGGTTTCCCGAGAACCGCATTCTCAGTCACGATCTCCTGGAGGGAATCTACGCGCGATCGGGGCTCATCACCGACGTTCAGCTGTACGAAGACTATCCGTCCCGGTACAGCGGGGACGTCAGCCGCCGCCACCGCTGGATTCGCGGCGATTGGCAGATCGCCGGGTGGCTGTGGCGACGGGTGCCCGGGGCCGAGGGAGCGCGCCCGCGCAATCCGCTCCCCGCGTTGTCGCAATGGAAGCTCCTCGACAACCTGCGGCGCAGTCTCGTCCCTCCCGCGTTGCTGCTGCTGCTGCTGCTGGGCTGGACGGTGCTGGCGCCCGCGTGGGGTTGGACGCTTGCGGTGCTCGGCATCCTGGTGGTGCCCTCGCTGCTCGCGTCGTTGCTCGATCTGCTGCGCAAGCCCGACGACGTGCCGCTTGCGCAGCACCTCGCCTTCACTTCCCGCACGGTGGCGCGGCGCGCGGCCCAGATCGCGTTTTCGCTTGCGTGCCTTCCCCACGAGGCATGGTTCAGTGCGGACGCGATCCTGCGTACGCACTGGAGGATGCTCGTCACGGGCCGACGATTGCTCGAGTGGACGCCCTCGACCGACCATGATCACCGCGATCGCACGACGCTCGCTGCGTCGTTCCGGTTGATGTGGGCGGCTCCAATGGTTGCCGCCGCCGGCGCGAGCTACATGCTTGGCACGAACCCGGCCGCGCTACCCGTGGCGACGCCGTTCCTGTTGCTCTGGCTGGCCTCGCCGGTACTCGCCTGGTGGATCAGCCGCCCGCTGCTGCCGCGCGTCGTGGCGCTCACGCTCGACCAGAACGCCTTCCTGCGCATGCTTGCGCGCAGAACCTGGGCGTACTTCGAGACCTTTGTCGGCCCGGCGGATCATTGGTTAGCGCCCGACAATTACCAGGAAGTTCCCGTTGGCAAGATTGCGCATCGCACGTCGCCGACCAACATGGGCGTTGCGCTCCTTGCCGACCTGACCGCCTACGACTTCGGCTATGTCCCTACCGGACGACTGGTCGAGCGTCTCACCAATACGCTGCGAACGATGCAGTCCCTCGACAGGCACCAGGGGCACTTTTTTAACTGGTACGACACGCAGTCGCTCCAGCCCTTGGCTCCGCGCTACATTTCCTCCGTCGACAGTGGAAATCTTGCCGGCCACCTGCTGACCTTGCGCGCGGGGCTGCTGAGCCTGCCCGATGACCGGATCCTCGAGTTGCGCCTGTTCGCCGGCTTCGTCGACACCGCGCGAGTGCTCATCGAGTCGCTTGGCGCGAACGTTCCGGCACCGGTCAGAGAGCTGGTCCGCGATCTCGACTCCGCATTCGATGCCCGTCCGGCCACCACCGCCGCCGCGCAACGCTGGCTCGACCGGCTGGCCGTGGAAATCGCTGCCGTCGGTGCCGGTGTCGCTGGTGGCACGGGTGCCGGGGAGGTCCCGGCTGCCGCGAGCGAAGCCCCCGCATGGGTACAGGCGCTGGAAGTGCAATGTCAGTGCGCCCGCGACGAATTGATGCTATTCGCCCCGTGGCTGCAGCTCCCGGCCCTGGAGGAAACGCTGGTCGAGCTCCCGGAGCTGGTGCCGATCCCGACGCTGCGCGAACTGGCGAACCTGATGCCGAGGTTACTGCCGCAAATCGCCCGCTTGCAGGACGCGGCCACAACGGCGGCGAAGCGGGACCGACTCGACGAAGTGGCGCGGCTCGTGGGAACGGCGAGCGCGCGCGCGCAGGAGCGCATCGCGGCGATCGAACGGATCGCGGCGCAAAGCGAGGAACTCGCGCGCACGGACGTCAGCTTCCTCTACGACAGCGCGCGCCATCTGTTTGCGGTTGGATACAACGTCGACGAACGCCGGCGGGACCCGAGCTGCTACGACCTGCTTGCCTCGGAGGCGAGGCTCTCCTGTTTCGTCGCCATCGCGCAGGGTCAGGTTCCCCAGGAGAGCTGGTTCGCGCTCGGACGTCTGCTGACTTCCGCCGGAGGGCGGCCGATCCTGCTGTCGTGGAGCGGCTCGATGTTCGAGTACCTGATGCCGCTGCTGGTGATGCCGACGTACGAGAACACACTGCTCGACGAGACGTGCCGGGCGGCCGTGGACCGGCAAATTGCGCATGGCAGGCAGCTCGGCGTGCCGTGGGGCATGTCGGAGTCGGGCTACAACGCGGTCGACGCGAGCCTCAGTTATCAGTATCGCGCGTTCGGCGTGCCCGGGCTCGGGTTGAAACGCGGGCTCGCCGAGGACGTCGTCGTCGCGCCGTACGCGTCGGTGCTCGCCCTCATGGTCGCACCCGAGGCCGCGTGCCTAAACCTGCAACGACTTGCCGCCGAAGGGCTGGCGGGACGGTTCGGTCTCTTCGAAGCGATCGACTACACGCCGGCGCGGCTGCCGCGTGGACAGACGAGCGCCGTGGTCCGTTCGTTCATGGCGCACCACCAGGGCATGAGCGTGCTCGCCCTGGGTTACCTGCTGCTCGATCGTCCGATGCAGAAGCGATTCGAGTCGGACCCGTTGTTTCAGGCGACGCTTCTGCTGTTGCAGGAGCGGATTCCGAAATCCGTCGCGTTCCTGCCGCATATCGCTCAGCTCACGGGCATCCGAGCGAGCGCCAGCGATGCGGATACGCCGGTTCGCGTCATCGCGACCCCTGCCACGCCCATCCCGGAAGCGCAACTTCTGTCCAACGGGCGCTACCACGTCATGGTCACCAACGCCGGCGGCGGCAGCAGCCGGTGGAAGGATCTTGCGATAACCCGATGGCACGAAGACGCCACCTGCGATAACTGGGGGACGTTCTGCTACCTCCGCGACGTCGCGAGCGGCGAATTCTGGTCGACCGCGCATCAACCGACCGGAAAGGCCGCGAATCAGTATGCGGCGATATTCGCCGAGGGACGCGCCGAATTTCGCCGGCGCGATCACGGGCTGGATGTCCACACCGAGATCGCCGTCTCGCCGGAAGACGACATCGAGCTCCGCCGGGTGCGCATCGTCAACCGCTCACGGGTTCGCAGGGTCATCGAGCTCACCAGCTATGCGGAAATTGTCCTGGCGCCATCGGCGGAAGATGCCATCCATCCGGCGTTTTCCAACCTGTTCGTCCAGACAGAGATTGCAAGCCCGGAGCACGCGATCTTGTGCACGCGCCGGCCGCGTTCGCCGGGCGAGCGGGCGCCGTGGATGTTCCACCTGCTGGCCGTGCACGGCGCAACGGGCACCGAGCCTTCCTATGAAACGGATCGCATGCGCTTTGTCGGCCGCGGCAACACCCCCGCGGCGCCGCAAGCGATGCGCGAATCCGCACCGCTCTCCGGCAGCGCCGGTTCGGTGCTCGATCCGATCGCGGCGATCCGGATCCGGGTCACGCTCGAACCGGAGCAGACCGCAACGATCGACATGGTCTATGGCGTTGCCGAGTTCCGAGAGGCAGCGATCGGCCTGGTTCGGAAATACCAGGATCCGCGACTCGCCGATCGCGTCGTTGAGCTGGCTTGGACGCAGGCCCAGGCGGTGCTCCACCAGATCAATGCCACGGAAACCGACGCCCGACTCTATGCGCGTCTTGCCAATTCGATCCTCTTCGCGAATGCGTCGCTCCGTGCCGATGCCAGCGTGATCGCCAGGAACCGCCGGGGGCAATCCGGGCTGTGGGGCTACGCAATCTCCGGGGATCTGCCGATAGTGCTGCTGCGCATCGCCGACGCGGCCAACATCGATCTGGTGCGCCAACTGGTGCAGGCGCATGCCTATTGGCGCCTCAAGGGCCTGACGGTGGATCTCGTGATCTGGAACGAGGACCACGCGGGATACCGGCAACTGCTCCAGGACCAGATCATGGGTTTGATTGCGGCGCGCGTCGAGGCCCAGATGATGGATCGGCCCGGCGGCATCTTCGTTCGGCGCGGCGACCAGATCTCGGAGGAGGACCGCGTTCTCCTCGAGTCGGTCGCGCGCGCGATCATCACCGACGGCAAGGGCACGCTTGCCGAGCAGATCGGCGGGCGCGCGTTGCCGGAGGTCCGCGCACCGAAACTCCTGCCCGAGCGCGAGCATCGGATCGAAGCGGCCACCGATGCGCGGCCCGCCCGCGAGCTGATCCTCGGCAACGGACTTGGTGGATTCACGCCCGACGGGACCGAGTACGTCATCACGACGGATCGGGACCGACTGACGCCGGCGCCCTGGGTCAACGTGCTCGCGAATCCGCACTTCGGTGCCATCGTCTCCGAAAGCGGCGGTGGCTACACGTGGAGCGACAACGCCCACGAATTTCGCCTGACGCCCTGGAGCAACGATCCGGTGAGCGATGCGAGCGGCGAAGCCGTCTACCTGCGCGACGAGGAGAGCGGGCATTTCTGGTCCGCGACGCCGCTGCCGGCGCGCGGTCGGACGCCGTACGTCACGCGGCACGGATTCGGCTACACGGTGTTCGAGCACGACGAGGACGGCATCTGCACGGAGCTCTGGGTCCATGTCGCGGGGGATGCTGCGGTCAAGTTCTCGACGCTGAAGATACGCAACGCGTCGGGGCGGTCGCGGCGGGTCTCCGTCACGGGGTACGTGGAGTGGGTGCTGGGCGACCTGCGGCCGAAATCGGTGATGCACGTCGTCACCGAAAAGGATGCCAAGACCGGCGCGCTGTTCGCCCGCAATCCCTACAGCACGGAATTCTCCGAACGCGTGGCGTTCTTCGACGTCGACGACACGACGCGGAGGCTGACCTGCGACCGCGCGGAGTTCATCGGGCGCAACGGCACGCTTGCCGCGCCCGCAGCGATGACGCGTACGCGGCTTTCGGGCAGGTCCGGGCCGGCGCTCGATCCCTGCGCCGCGCTCCAGGTGACGCTGGAGCTGGATGCGGAAGCCGGGCGCGACGTGACCTTCAGGCTCGGCATCGGGCGGGATGCCGACGATGCCAGGGATCTGGTGCAGCGGTTCCGCGGCGCGGCCGCAGCGCGGTCCGCGCTCGAAGCGGTGCGCCGGCAATGGCGGCAAACGCTGACCACCATCCGCGTGGAAACCCCCGACGAAGCGCTGAACGTGCTCGCCAACGGCTGGCTCGTCTACCAGACGCTGGCATGCCGGCTGTGGGGGCGAAGCGGCTTCTACCAGTCCGGAGGCGCGTTCGGTTTTCGCGATCAGCTGCAGGACGTCCTGGCGCTCGTCCATGCCGAGCCGCAACTCGCGCGCGCCCAGCTCCTGCTGTGCGCAGGTCGGCAGTTCGTGGAGGGCGACGTCCAGCACTGGTGGCATCCGCCGTCGGGTCGCGGCGTTCGAACGCAGTGCTCGGACGATTACCTGTGGCTGCCGCTTGCGACCGCCCGCTACGTGCTGACCACCGGAGACACGGGCGTGCTCGACGAGCCCGCCCCGTTCCTCGACGGCCGGCCGGTCAAGCCCGGCGAGGACTCGTACTACGACCTGCCCGGACGATCCGCCGAGGCGGCGAGCCTGTACGAGCACGGCGTGCGCGCCATCCTGCACGGCCTTCGGTTCGGCAGCCACGGGTTGCCGCTGATCGGGTCGGGCGACTGGAACGACGGGATGAATCTCGTCGGGATCGAGGGCAAGGGCGAGAGCGTCTGGCTGGCGTTCTTCCTTTGCACGGTGCTCGCGCAGTTCGGGCGGGTGGCGCGCCTGCGAGGCGACCTGGCATTCTCCCGGCGTTGCGAAGAAGAAACGGCCGAGCTCTCCCGGAACATCGAGGCGCACGGCTGGGATGGCGCGTGGTATCGACGCGCGTATTTCGACGACGGCTCGCCGCTGGGTTCGGCGCGCAACGCCGAATGCCAGATCGATTCGGTCTCGCAGAGCTGGTCGGTGCTGTCCGGCATAGGGGACGCAAAGCGTTCGCGCGCCGCGATGGACGCCGTTTATCGACGCCTTGTTCAACGCGATGCAGCGCTCATCCGGCTGCTGGCGCCGCCTTTCGACCGGTCGACGCGGCATCCCGGCTACATCGGAGGCTACGTGCCGGGCGTGCGCGAGAACGGCGGCCAGTACACGCACGGCGCGATCTGGACGGTGATGGCGTTCGCGGCGCTGGGCGACGCAGACCGTGCCTGGGAGCTGATGGACATGATCAACCCGGTCAATCACGGCCGGACGCCCGAGGGCGTGGCGGTCTACCGGGTGGAGCCGTACGTGGTCGCCGCCGATGTCTACGCGAATGCGCCCCACACCGGCCGCGGCGGCTGGTCGTGGTACACCGGCTCGGCCGGGTGGATGTACCGGCTGATCGTGGAGTCGCTGCTCGGCGTCGAGCTCGCGGCCGACACGCTGCGCTTCTCGCCTTGCCTGCCCGCGGATTGGAAGGGCTTCGGGCTGGACTACCGCTATCGGGAAACGACGTATCACGTCACCGTGTCGCGGACGGCGGGGGCGGATTCCCCGCCCGCCGTCTGGGTGGACGGCGAGCTGCGGTCCGACAACGCCGTTCCTCTGGTGAACGACCTCGCCGACCACGCCGTCCGCGTCGTGGTGCCGTCCTCGTCCGTGGCGTAAAAGCACGCGCCCGCAACGCCGGCATATGTTCGCTGGCGCACAGACCTCTGCTCGAAAGACCGCAATAATTCAAGGGCTTTGACGGGGGGCGTCTGCCTTTTCCGACCTCGGTCGGCCGCGATCTCCGTTTGCCGGCCTGCGACGTGCGGCGCGCGTCCGAAGACTCGCCCGCCATTCACGGAAGTCACTTATGCCCGAAGCAGGAAACAGTCCCGCGATTGCCGACGGCGCCGGCAAGGCGGACGGCACCGTCGAGTCGCGGCGCCACGTAGCGCTGCTGAAGGCAGGAGCGTTGCAGAACGCGATCCTCACCAGTGCGAATTTCTCGATCATCGCCACCGACGAGAAGGGCATCATCCAGTTGTTCAACGTCGGCGCCGAGCGGATGCTGGGCTATGCGGCCGCCGAGGTCGTCAACCGGATCAGCCCGAGTGATATCCACGATCCGCAGGAGGTGATGGCGCGCGCCCAGGTATTGAGCGCCGAGCTCGCGACCCCGATTGCGCCGGGATTCGAGGCGCTGGCGTTCAAGGCCTCGCGCGAGATCGAGGACATCTACGAACTGACCTACATCTGCAAGGACGGCAGCCGCTTTCCCGCGGTCATATCGATCACGGCGCTGCGCGACGAATACGGCGAAATCATCGGATACCTGCTGATCGGCACCGACAATTCGGTGCGCAAGCGCGTCGAACGCGAACTGAACGAGGCGATGGCCGCGGCGGAGAAGGCCAATCGCGCGAAATCGGAGTTTCTGTCCAGCATGAGCCATGAGCTGCGCACGCCGCTCAACGCGATCCTCGGCTTCGCCCAGCTCGTGGAATCCGGCTCCCCGGCCCCGACGCCCACCCAGAAGCGAAGCATCGACCAGATCCTCAAGGCCGGGTGGTATCTGCTGGAGCTGCTCAACGAAATCCTCGATCTCGCGCTGATCGAATCGGGCAAGTTGATGCTGTCGCGGGAGCCGGTCTCGCTGGCCGAGGTCATGCTCGAGTGCCGGGCCATGATCGAGCCGCAGGCGCAGAAGCGCGGCATCGGCATGACTTTCCCGCGCTTCGAGGTTCCCCGTTTCGTGGAGGCGGATCGGACCCGGGTCAAGCAGGTCCTCATCAACCTGCTCTTCAACGCGATCAAGTACAACACGCCGGGAGGCACGGTCGTGGTGGAGTGCACGCTGCGGCCTGCGGACTCGATTCGCATCAGCGTCCGCGACACCGGCGTGGGTCTGAATCCGGACCAGCTGGCACAGCTCTTCCAGCCGTTCAATCGTCTCGGCAAGGAGGCCGGCGCCGAGGAAGGCACGGGCATTGGCCTGGTGGTCACCAAGCGGCTGGTCGAGCTGATGGGGGGCACCATCGGCGCCGAAAGCGCCGCCGGGGCCGGAAGCGTGTTCTGGATCGAGCTGAGCCTGACGACGGCACCGAAGCTGGCACTGCGCGACGGCGACGGAGCGGGGCTGGCGCGATCGCAGGCACCCGACGGCGCACCGCTGCGCACGCTGCTCTACGTGGAAGACAATCCGGCCAACCTGGAGCTCGTCGAGCAGCTCATTTCGCGCCGCCCCGACCTCCGGCTGCTGAGCGCGGCGGACGGCAATCTCGGCATCGAGTTCGCGCGCACCTATCTGCCCGAGGTGATCCTGATGGACATCAATCTCCCCGGCATCAGCGGGATCGAGGCCTTGAAGATCCTGCGCGCGGATCCGTCGACCGGGCACATCCCCATCATCGCGCTGAGCGCCAATGCGGTGCCGCGCGATATCGAGCGGGGCCTCGAGGCCGGGTTCTTCAGCTATCTCACCAAACCCATCAAGGTCAGCCAGTTCATGGAGGCGCTGGACGTGGCGTTGACGGTTTCGCAGGCGGCGTCGGGCCGGGAAGCCGCAAAGGAGCCGTCATGACGTTGGCCGAGTCGGACATTCTCAACGCGAGCATCCTGATCGTCGACGACCAGGAGATCAACGTCAGCCTGCTGGAGCAGATGCTCCGCGAAGCCGGCTACGCCCGCGTTGCCTCCACCATGAACCCGCTCGAAGTCTGCGCGTTGCATCGCAAGAATCGCTACGACCTGATCCTGCTCGACCTCCAGATGCCCGGCATGGACGGGTTCCAGGTCATGGAAGGCCTCAAGACCAACACCAGGGACAGCTATCTTCCGGTCGTCGTGATCACCGCCCAGCCCGGCCACAAGCTGCGCGCGTTGCGGGCCGGCGCAAGGGACTTCGTCAGCAAGCCGTTCGACCTCGTCGAGGTCAAGACACGCATCCACAACACGCTGGAAGTGCAGCTGCTCTACAGGAAGCTCGAGGATTACAGCATCGAGCTGGAACGGACGGTGCAGGAACGGACCGCCGAGCTGCGCGAAAGCGAGGCGCGCTATCGCAGCCTTACGGAACTCGCCTCGGACTGGTACTGGGAGCAGGACGAGAACGGGAACTTCACCAAGGTTTCCGGGCCGGTCCTCGAGATGCTCGGCATCCGGGTCGCCACCCTGGTGGGTGACACGGTCGGCGTTCCCGCGGGGGGCTGGAACGAGGCCGAGCGCGAGGAGCTGCAGGCGACGATCGCCGCCCGGCAGCCCTTTCTGGATTTCGTATTCAGCCGCGCCAACGCCGACGGCTCGCGCCAGCACTTCCAGGTGAGCGGCGAGCCGATGTTCAACCAGTCCTGCCGCTACATCGGCTACCGCGGGATCGGCGTCGAGCTCCCCTCCGGGAAACGAAGCACCCCATCTGCGTGATCAGCGATGCCACCGCTGCATAGCCCGATGCAGAACCACCTTCTCGCGGCCCTGCCGGCGCCGGAATTCGAGCGATTGGCCGGGCATCTGGAACTGGTCCCGATGCTGCTCGGCGAAATCCTCTACGAGCCTGGCGGACAGTTGCAGCACGCCTATTTCCCCACCACGGCCATCGTGTCGCTGCACTATGTGCTCGAGTCCGGCGCATCGGCCGAAATCGCGGGCGTGGGCAACGAAGGCGTCGTCGGCGTCGCGCTGTTCATGGGTGGGGATACCACGCCGAGCTCGGCTGTCGTGCAGACCGCGGGGCACGCCTACCGGCTCGAACGCCGCCTGCTGAAGCAGGAATTCGCCCGCGCCGGCCCGGTGCTTCATCTGCTGCTGCGCTACACCCAGGCGCTGATCACGCAGATGACGCAGACCGCGGTGTGCAATCGGCACCATTCGGTGGAGCAGCAGCTGTGCCGCTGGCTGTTGATGACCCTCGATCGCGTTCCCTCGGGTCAGCTGGTCATGACGCAGGAACTGGTCGCCAGCATGCTCGGCGTGCGCCGCGAAGGCGTCACGGAGGCCGCAGGCCGATTGCAGCAGGCGGGTCACATTCGATACCGACGCGGCCACATTGCCGTGCTCGACCGGTCCGGACTGGAGACCCGCTCGTGCGAATGCTACGCGGTGGTCCGGAAGGAGTTCAGCCGCCTGCTCTCCGACGTGCGGTACCGGCAGGGCATGCTGGCCGTCGTTCGCTGACCGCGTCCGGTCGCACCGGATCGGGAATTCCGGCGGGACGCTCGCACGCCTGCGTTCGCCAGCGCACAGAACTGCGTTCGGCGCAGGAGGATAGTCGTCTCGTGACGGGAGCGGAGCCTGAATCGCTGCCCGTCAGCCCGATGCGTCGTTCCCGCTGCCCAGGTCGAACCATGGCCAAGGTCCGGGAAAGCGGGCCGAATCATTCGGCAATCGGTTGTCCCAGTCTACTCGGAGATGCTCCTTGAAATCTCGTTCACGCATCATCAACATGCTGTTGTCGTCGCTTCTTGCGGGCGTTGCCGCGTTTGGCAGTTCCGTTGCCGTCGCCTCGACGAACACGACTGAAATCACCGACATGTGGTTCAATCCGGCCGAGGCGGGGTGGGGCGTCAAC